>RCMY010005719.1_pt1 | contig 12276 bp, 4 predicted proteins | sample 2041341 | NCBI WGS metagenome assembly RCMY01 (sample SAMN09708234, study PRJNA481090) | Marine sediment metagenome, whole genome shotgun sequencing project.
AAGGTGACGGGAGTGATGAAGGATGTTCCCAAGAACTCGCATCTCACCTTCGATTTTATACTTCCAATAGAAGATCCCAGTGGGAGTTGGACGAATCAGAACTACTTTACTTATGTTTTGGTCGACCCGAATGCCAATGTTCAAGAATTGGAGCAAAAAATGAAATCCATTATTTCCAATTATGTGATTCCCGCACAAATGGAACGGGGTCGTGGCCCTGATTTTATAGACATCCTAAAAACCGTTGAATACAAGTTGCAGCCTGTAACCGACATCCATCTGCGGTCCGATATTAAAATGGAAGATGGACTAAAGCACGGCGATATCCGATTTATTTGGCTATTTGCTGCCATTGCCGGGTTTGTCTTGCTCTTGGCCGTGATCAATTTTATTAATCTTTCTACGGCAAAGTCCGCCAACAGGGCTAAGGAAGTCGGTCTAAGAAAGACAGTCGGGGCTTTTAAGCGCAATCTCGTGGCCCAGTTTCTGACCGAATCGGTCATTTTCAGTCTTATTTCCTTTGTATTAGGTATTTTGTTGGCCTGGGCGTTGCTGCCTTCGTTCAATACCATTGCAGCGAAGACCATCGCCATGCCTTGGTCCGCTTGGTGGTTTTTGCCCGCAATCTTTATTTCTTCGGTAACGGTAGGCGTTGTTGCAGGATTGTATCCCGCGTTTTATTTATCTGCATTTAGGCCTGTCAACGTATTAAAAGGTAAACTTAGTGTGGGTAGCAAAAGCGGAAAACTTCGAAGTGGCCTCGTCATTTTTCAATTTACCACCTCGGTGATACTGATTATTGGCACCTTGATCATTTACAAGCAAATGGACTATATCCTAAAAAAGGAATTGGGATATGATAAAGAGCAGGTCGTGGTTCTCGAAGGTACGGGAGTTTTAGGAGATCATTCAGACACGTTCAAAGAACAGCTCTTACAATTGCCTCAGGTAAAAAAAGTTACCGCTACAAATTATTTACCGATTGACGGAGGCAATAGAAACGGCAATACGTTTAGAAGAGCCGATAAAGGCAACGAAGGTAGGGGTGTTCCCGCCCAAATCTGGAGGGTCGATTACGACTACATCAATACCTTGGGCATACAGTTGAGAGAAGGTCGCGATTTCTCTATTGAATTTGCTTCCGATTCCATCAATTCCATCATCATAAATTCCAAAATGGTGCAAGAACTTGGATTGACCGATCCGCTCGGAAAAGAATTGGACAACAATAGCCAAATTTGGACCGTTGTCGGGGTTGTCAAGGATTTCCATTTTAAATCGTTGAAGGAGGATATTCGATCCCTTTCCTTAGTCATCGGTAAAGATATCGGAGCGGTATCCGTAAAACTGGAAAAAGGAAATATCAACGAGGCCCTGGCATCCATCACATCCATTTGGAACAAAAATGTGCCGAACCAGTCCATCAACTATAGTTTTTTAGACCAAGAGTTTACCCAAATGCATGCCGATGTACAGCGTATGGGCAGCATCTTTAACAGCTTTGCCCTGTTTGCCATTTTTGTCGCCTGCTTGGGCCTCTTTGCATTGTCCGCCTTTATGGTAGAAAAACGAAAAAAGGAAATAAGCATCCGCTTGGTATTGGGCGCGCCGTTCAAGAGCATTTATCAGCTGTTGACCTTGGATTTCATGAAATTGATTTTGATATCCATAGCCATTGCAATACCTATAGGTTGGTATGCGATGAGCAGGTGGTTAGAGGATTTTGCATATCGCATCGACATAGGCTGGGGAATATTCTTGACCGCGGGCGGTATTGCCTTGGCCATTGCCATTCTGACCATAAGCTATCAATCGGTGGGGGCGGCATTGATTCAACCTTTGAAAAGCTTGTGAATGAAATAGGATTACTATCACATCAAAATACGAATACCATGTTCAAAAATCATCTAAAAATCGCCTGGAGAAGCCTTAAGAAACAACCTTTCTTGACTTTTCTCAACACCTTCGGATTAGCTATTGGAATGGCAGGCGGGTTGTTAATTGCGCTTTACATCTACGACGAACTGAGCTTCGATAAAATGTTCACCGATGCCGACCGCATCTACCGCATAGATACCGATGTCAAGTTTGGTGGCATGGAAAGGTTGGCCGCCGAGTCCGCCCCGCCCATGGCAGGGGCATTACGAAAGGATTATTCCGAGGTGGAAAACACCGTTCGGTTTCGTAAACTAGGGAGCATGCTAATTCGAAAATCCGGTACGGAGACCAATACCAAGGAAATGCAAGCAACATTTGCCGACTCCACTTTTTTTGAAATGTTCGATATCGATTTGGTAGTAGGTGATTCTAACACCGCCCTGACCGAACCCAATACTTTGGTGCTTACGAAAACAGCTGCGGAAAGATATTTTGGCACTCAGAATGCCCTGGGCCAAAACCTTTTGCTGAACAATACCGATACCTATACCGTAACCGGGATTATCGACGACCTGCCCAAGAATTCCTTTTTAAGGGACCACACGGTTTTTATGGCCATGGCAGGTAATGTGGCGTCACGGGAGGAAATATGGGGCAGTATGAACTTTTTCACGTTCGTTAAGTTGATACCCAGTGCGAATATTGACAGCTTTGATATTAAGTTACAAGGAATGCTCGAAAAGTATATGCTGCCTTGGGCACAAAAGTATTTTCCGGGGATGACGGCTGAATCGTTCGCGGCTTCCGGAGACTATATTCGCTATCACACCATGCCGTTGACCGACATACATCTGTATTCGAACCGAAGTACAGAACTTAGTGCCAACAGTAGTATCCAAAACGTGTATATTTTGTTGTTTATCGGGATTTTCTTAATCGTGTTGGCCAGTGTGAACTTTATGAACCTTTCTACTGCACATTCACTCAAAAGGGCCAAGGAGGTCGGCATCCGTAAGACTTTGGGGTCCAATAAAGGCGATTTAGTACGCCAATTCTTAAAGGAATCGGGACTGATATCCTTTCTTTCTTTGCTGTTGGCTATTGTCATCGCTGTTTTGGCCTTACCTTTTTTCAATGACCTTTCCGGTAAGTCCGTTGCCATCCCCTTCGCCAATCCCTTTTTCTGGATGATTTTAGTATTGGCAACTGTTTTATTAGGACTTTTCTCCGGAAGTTACCCCGCATTTTTTATGTCCCGCTTTATGCCCGTGAAAACCCTTAAAGGCGGAGGTCAAACCAAAGTAGGCGGGGGAGGCATCCGAAACACGTTGGTGGTTTTCCAATTCGCTATTTCGGTCTTTTTAATTGTGGCAACTTTGGTTGTTTTTCAACAGTTGCAATTCATTCAGGGCAAAGACCTTGGTTATACCAAAAGTCAAATTCTTCTTATCAACGATACCTATGCAGCGGGCGATCAGACGAAGGCCTTCAAGGATGAAGTGCTCAAATTAAGCGGCGTCGAAAATGCTACCATGAGCGGTTTTCTTCCTACGCCCTCGTTCCGATCGGACAGTTCTTTCTTTGAGGAAGGAGCCATGAATCAAGAGAACGCCATTCAGATGCAAGAATGGGATGTTGATGAGGATTATCTATCTACTCTTGACATGCAACTTATTGCCGGACGAAATTTTGACGAGCGATTTATCACCGATTCCACGGCGGTCATCATCAACGAGGCGACCCTTCCGGTTATGGGTGTTACCCCCAACGAAGCTCTGGGGATGCGGATTACAAAGGATGCCGATCTTAAGGAAAAGGTATTCTATACCGTGATAGGCGTGGTTGAAAATTTTCATTACCAAACGCTAAGGAAGAATATCGGTGCATTGGGCCTTTTTATGCAACCCTCTACTGGAACCTTGGCCGTAAAACTAAAAGCCGGTGATTTTAAGAATACCATCGCCGATATCGAAGGCATTTGGAACGAAATCGCTCCCGGCCAACCCTTCAACTACTCCTTTATGGACGATTCTTTCAACAGCACCTACGAAGCCGAGCAGCGTTTGGGGAGCATTTTCATCCTCTTTACCATCCTATCCACCATAATAGCCTGTTTGGGATTGTTCGGTCTCGCGGCCTTCAACGCCCAAAAACGGACCAAGGAAATCGGAGTACGAAAAGTGCTAGGAGCCAGTGTCGGCCAAATAACCTACAGACTCACCACAGATTTCCTCAAACTGGTCGCAATCGCTATTGTCATCGCCTTGCCCGTCGGCTGGTACATAATGAACAAATGGCTGGAAGATTTTTCATATCGGATGGAAATAGGATGGGGCATTTTCGCCATCGCAAATTTATTGGCGGTCGGGGTAGCAGTTTTGACCGTCAGCTATCAAAGTATAAAGGCGGCCATAGTGAACCCGGTGAAGAGTTTGCGGACGGAGTGAAAAAAACTCTTTCCTTGTATTACTTGCCTACGATGAACGAAGTATGAACGAGAGGAAGGCACAGGTGGATTCTCTTTATTCCCTGAGAAGTACGGCGTTGAATTCTTCTAAGGTTTTTTGAAAGCATCCCTAAAACGTAAATCCGATATTTACCCCTCCCCAAGCCGAGGCTTGTCCGGTTTCAAATTCCCGTGTAATCAAAGAGCGGGTATATTCGAAGTACAAGGTGCGAGTCTTAAGTACCAAGCCAAAATCAAATTGGGCCGTAAACCGTTCCACGGCATCTGCGGAAATGGTATAAGGGCTGTCCCTATTGAAAAGACCGCCTTGCAAGGTCGCGTCATAGCCTACGAGTTTTAGCGTAGGCTGTGCATATAGATAGAGTCGAAAACCTTTTTTGTCTCCTGTAAATGGGGAGTCGATAAGTCCAACATTGCTACTTATCCCTGCGGATGCATGTGTGAACAAGGTTCCCAACTGCGCACTTGCATGGGATTGTAACGAAAATAAATCGTTATACGACCATATCCTTTTTTCAAAACCCAAACGATAGTTGAGCACCACATCGTTTTTGATCTGATGCCGCCAACCCAGAGGAATCTTGTTGCCGGTGAGCCTATGTATGCCCGCCTGCATTTCCCTACCAAAGGCACCGGGACCGATGATGCCGAGACTCAGGGAAGAAGTTATTCTCGTTTTTTTTTGGGTATCGGTCACAACCAAAAAACTCTTGACCATGATTGCTGCGGCAAACGGCCGGTCACCGAACTGGATTTCCGAGCGCTGATACTGTTCCGGGGTAAAACCTATATGTTCAATGGAGAGGCCATATTTGAAAACGGTTCCTTTTGGGGCCAAAAGCAAAAAGTTGAGCGGGTTGTTTTCGAGAACGGGAGCTACCAGTTCCAAGTTGTAGCCTTGCGTATAATCTTTATCGGTAGCGGCAAAATAGTCGTTGTCATAATTGAATCGAAAATAGAAATCGCTTTTGATGTCGCGAAACGACGCCAAGTGATCCATTTTTTGCGCAACCATAACGCCTGGAAGAAAAAGTATCGAAAAGAGGAACTGTTTCATACCAAACTTACGGAAATGACGCTACGAAGGTTTTAAAAGTTGAATCCTGGCGAGTTTTGTTGCCTTGTAACTGCTTCAACCGGCCTAGTAGGTGTCCATATATTATACAGTATCTGTCTAAATATTTGACACTTCACTAATATTTTAGTTTTGTTAATATGATTAAGTAATTGATTTTTAGTTATTTAAATATGTGGCTTGAAGATTGACTTCATAATTACAATTTAAGCCTATAAATTAGTACTGTTTCTTTGATAATGACAATTCCCAAAGATGTCGAAATGACCTCGAAGGACATGTGTTTGAAAGAAAAAAGAGAACAATGTTCAGAAACTATCTAAAAATCGCGTTCCGAAACATCTGGAAAAACAAGGTGTTTTCCCTAATCAATATTGTGGGTCTCTCGATAGGTCTGAGTTCCGCTTTTGTCATCGGGGCGATGATTTATTATGATTTGACATTTGACAAATTCCATCCAGATGGTGAGCGAATCTATCGGGTAGTAACCGATACGAAATCTCCGGAGCGCGAAGGCCATTTTCGAGGGGTACCAGATCCTCTAGGTGATGCTCTTGAAAATCAGGTAGCAGGATTGGAAAACGTCAGTATGTTTTTTATTGCATACTTCAATAAAGTTAGCATTGGGGATCCGGAAAAAACGTTTAGAAACCCTAAAAAGGCCATTTTTGCCGACGAAAGTTATTTTCAACTTTTGACCTACGATTGGCTTGCGGGAACGCCCAATGGGGTACTCAAAAGCCCCAATGAGGTCGTATTGACCGAAGAGAGGGCCGCAAATTATTTTCCAAATATATCACCACAGGAAATTTTGGGCAAGGTCCTTATCTATAACGACTCCATCAACGTAAAGGTCACCGGTATCGTTGCCAACTTCGAGAAACGGAGTGATTTCACCTTTCAGGAATTCATATCACCCGAGACCGTTCTTAACACATCTATGGACGGTAATATTTACAACGACAGTTGGGATAGTATGAGTTCAGCTACCCAACTATTTATTAAAGTCAAAAAGGAAACCAACATTCAAAACCTAAAAGATATTCTGGTCAGCATAGCCAAAGAACATGAAAACGAAGATGTAGTAGCTTTGGGACATACCACAACTTTTAACCTACAGCCGTTGTCCAAACTGCACATCAATACTGATTACGCTGTTTTCGATAGTACCGAACATGAGGCCAATGCCAACGTTATGATTGGACTATCTATAGTCGCACTTTTTTTATTGCTTTTGGGATGTATTAATTTTATTAATCTGAACACCGCTCAGGCAACAAGAAGAGCCAAAGAAATTGGGATCCGTAAAACCTTAGGAAGTTCAAGAAAGCAGTTGATTTATCAATTCTTGGGCGAAGCTTTATTATTGACGTTGACCGCAGCCATAGTGTCGCTATTGTTTGCTGCAGGATTGTTCCGGTTGTTTCCCGACTTTATGCCTCCTGATATTGGTATGAAACTTTTTAAAAGTCCAATGCTGGTATTAGGTGCTATCCTACTGGTTGTGATTATTACCTTGCTTTCCGGATTTTACCCCGCTCTAGTACTTTCCCAATTTAAGCCCGTATCGGTATTGAAGAACCAAATTTTGCCCGGAAGTGATAAAGGTTCGCTAAGAAAATATCTGACCATTTTTCAGTTCGTGATTGCCCAAGTCTTTATTGTCGCAACCTTACTCGTTGGCAAGCAGATCAATTATATGTTGACGAAGGATATGGGCATTAAAACGGAGTCCGTAGCCTACATACGAACTCCATATAATCTTGACTCCGAAGTAAAACGACAACGATTTGCCAATGCGATAGATGCCTTGCCGGAAATACAGAAAATCAGTTTGGCAGGAGGTCCGCCCGCCTCTCAAAGTTATGCCGGCAGGTCAGTAACGTATTACGCAAAGGACAGGGAGGTCAACGCCCAATTGCAGCTGCTCTATGGCGATAACAACTATTTGAATCTTTACGGAATAAAACTATTGGCAGGCCGTACACCCTTGAACGATTCCATTGACGAATATGTTATCAACAAAACCGGCATGAAGCTTTTGGGTTTTAAGAATCCACAGAATATAATCGGGCAGACCGTAAAAGCCAGTGACAAGAATATTCCGATTGTTGGTGTAATGGAAGATTTTAACCAGCGCTCCCTAAAATCAAAAATAGATCCGTTGGTTTTTGTGGGCGGCAATCAGCACAGAACAGTCCACTTTTCGTTTTTAGCAGATGAAACGGAAAGCTGGCCAAACACTATTGAAAAAATAGAAGACGCGTGGAAAAGTATATATCCGGATGAGGTATTCGAAATAAATTTTATGGACGATACCATAAAACAATTCTACGAACAAGAACGAAAAACCTCCGTTCTATTGGCATGGGCCACCGGCCTTGCCATCGCCATCAGTTGCCTTGGTCTTCTCGGCCTGGTCATCCACACCACCGAACGTCGTACCAAGGAAATCGGTATCCGAAAAATATTGGGCGCCACCTTAACCCAACTGAACCTTCTTCTCTGTAAAGAATTTTTGGTTCTCGTCGGTATCGCTTTCGGCATCGCCGCACCTATCGCCTGGTGGGGCATGGACAAATGGCTTCAAGATTTCGCCTATAAAACAGATCTGAGCTGGTGGGTTTTTGCTCTCAGCGGCGTTGCCATGCTCTTAATCGCCTTGGTCATAATCAGCATACGAACCATCGCCGCGGCGAATCGGAATCCGGTGAAGAGTTTACGTACGGAGTGAGGCGTTGTCTTCTTGCTAAAAAAAAGTATCGTTTACCCTATGACAGCCGATAAGCGAATTGGGAGTTGATTTTCACAAGATTAAATCAAGAATTGTAATCAGTTAAAAAATGACATCCATAAAATCATACCTAAGACATTTGGTCAAAAATAAATTGTATACCGTGGTCACCGTGGTAGGATTTGCGATATCGCTTACGTTTATAGTGTTGTTGAGTGTCTACATACAAAATGAACTGGCAGTTGACGAGTTCCATGTAAAAAAGGAGCGTATTTACCGTTTGGAAAACGAATCGGTCGATTTTTCGCCTCCGATTGCGGTAGACCTTAAAAATAGTATTCCGGAAATCGAGAGCTTTACGCGTGCCTTGGAAAGCGATGGGAGGGTTATGGTATCTGGAGGGCAAAGATTAAAAGTAAATTATTTGGGGGTCGATGCTTCGTTTTTCGATATTTTTTCTTTTCCACTTTTAAAAGGTAGTCCCGATGAGGTGCTGCAAACCCCTGACGATATCGTTCTATCGAGATCCATGGCTATGAAATTGTTCGGTTCCATCGATGTTGTAGGCAAATCGGTTTTTATCAATACCGACCATGAGTATTTGGTGACAGGTATAATGGAAGATTTCCCCGAAAACACCCATTTCGTGCCACAGGATGCGCTATTGAACCTAAAGGCATTTAAAGCCTTGTGGGGCTTTGAAAATATAATGGAGGAATATGGTTTTGCTTCCTTAAGCATTTATTTCTTGGCGAAGGCCAATACGAATCTCCCTTCAAAAGCACATGAAGTATTAAAGAAGTTCAAAAAGGATTATTGGATTTACAAAGAAGGCTGGGCCACTACTGTCGAATTTACGCCACTTAAAGACCTTTATTTTAGTCCGAAAATCGGTAATGGCACCAAAAGCATCAGCAAAACATTGATTACCGTACTTTCCGTTATCGTATTACTTATACTATTGCTTGCTGTAGGCAATTATGTTAATCTGACCCTTGCCCAAGCCACTTTTCGGGGTAAGGAAGTGGCCATCAAAAAATTATTGGGCGGTTCTAAAAAACAGCTCTTCTTTCAATTTATCAAGGAATCCGTTTTTTTATGTTTGGCGGCCGTGTTATTAGCGCTCGTTTTGGCAAAACTGATAGAGCCGGTTTTCGATTCTTTATTGGATACACAGCTCAACCTGAACTCAAAGATCACTCTTTTGAATGGGTTTTTATTTATTGGGATATTTAGTCTGGTCGGAGTACTATCGGGTATTTTACCAGCCACAAAAATTGCTGCATTTAAACCTTTGGAAGTTGTCAAGGGAACCTTTCGAAAACAAAGTAAAAGTATTTATGGCAAGGCCTTTATCACGTTTCAATATACCGTGACCATTGCGTTACTGGCCTGTAGTTGGATAATCTTAAAACAGACCGACTTTTTGCGCGGTAAAGATCTTGGCTTTCAAAAAAACAATATTGTACACATAGAATATTTGGGAAGTAACGATCAAAAGGAGACTATAAAAAATGCGCTGCTGAAAGTACCCGGGGTAGAAGATGTATCGCTTACATGGCAAAGTCCGTTAAGTGGGGGGAGCAATCAAACCTTTGAAAATGGTGAAAGATCCCTGAGTTTTCAAGAATTTGCGGTCGATGCTTCGTTTTTCAATGTATTCGATATTGCAATGAAACCTACTGCCGTGGCCTACTCTGAAAAGGGCAGATATCTAAACGAGACGGCGGTAAAGGAATTAGGGCTCGGTGATCGTCCCGTCTCCTTTAAAATGGAAGAAGAGGAAATTCCGATTTTAGGCGTCGTCAGCGATTTTAATTTTAAAGAACTGCGTGATAAGATCGGGCCTTTGATGCTACGCCAACAAAATACTGATTTTATAGCCGATAATATTTTTCTGAAAATCAACAGCCAGAATAGCTTTCAAACAGCTGATAATATTAGGTCTACCTACGCCGATTTAATGGATGGTGCGGAATTCGACCTCACCTTTGTCGATGATACCATTAATCAGTGGTACGAAAAAGATGAACGCACCGGAAAAATCATCGGATATTTTACGTTACTGTCGTTCATCATTTCGGCGATGGGTATTTTGGCCATGTCCACCTTTTACATGCAGCAGCGCAAAAAAGAAATCGGCATCCGAAAGGTCAATGGTGCCTCGATTACGCAGATTCTACAATTATTGAACAAAGACTTCGTCAAATGGGTGGGTTTTGCCTTTCTCATCGCCGTGCCCGTTTCGTGGTACGCCATGAGCAAATGGCTCGAGGGCTTTGCCTATAAAACAACAATGAGCTGGTGGATATTCGCCCTGGCGGGATTGACCGCATTGGTCATCGCCCTTCTCACGGTAAGCTGGCAGAGTTTTCGGGCGGCGACGAGCAATCCTGTGGATGCGCTGCGAGATGAGTGACAATAAAACAACAACGATCAATGCTAAAAAACTATCTAAAAATCGGTTGGCGAAACTTGATGAAAGACAAGACCTTCACCCTATTGAACGTCGTCGGACTTTCGGTCGCCTTTGGAGTGGCCATTCTATTGTCGATGGCCGCATTCTTTGATCTCTCGTACGACAAGTTCCACGAGAACGGAGATCGAATTTTTAAGGTATTTAACGTGCAACAGACCCCGAAGGGCGTTCAGGCAGGAACGACCCAGCCAACACCTTTTGCGGAAGCCCTAAAATCGGAGGTGCCGGGGGTCGATAAAATCACGCGTTATCTTCAAGATGACGCATTGACCCTATACGGTGAAAAGGAAATCAACCTTGACGCGGTTTGGGTAGATGCCGATTTCTTCTCGATGTTCACGTTTCCTGTGGTATCGGGCAATAAGGCTAATCCGTTGCAGGAAATGTCTTCGGTGGTCATTACGGAGACTACGGCAAAGAAACTGTTCGGCGAGCAAGAGGCCATAGGGCAGACTGTCAATATCATGATCGATGGTAAGGAAGAACCTTTTACGATAGCTTCCGTAGTAACCGACAATTCCAAGGAGAGCTCTTTGGAATTTGAGCTCGCCATCCGCTTTGAGAATAACGAAGAATATGCAGCTACAAAAGAATCGTGGGATTCCCAGTACCACGATGTCTATGTACAGTTGCAGAAAGGTTTGACCGCGCGGGAATTTGAGAAGAATAGCCGTTCCTTTACGGAGCTGCATTACAAAGAAGGTATTGAAAATCTTAAACGTGACGGCGCCGTCCCCGATGCGGACGGACTGTTTCGTCGGTTTGAATTGGTGCCGTTGAAAGACGTTCATTTTACAAGTACGGCAAAGGGAGACATCGAGGTGAGTCGGGGCATACCCTATTTGATCCTCGGGGTGGCATTCCTTATCCTGTTTGTCGCCTGTGTCAATTTCATCAATATGAGCATTGCCAGAAGTTCGCAACGCCTGCGTGAAATTGGAATGCGCAAGACCTTGGGTGCGCAGAAAAAACACCTGTTCTTTCAATTTTGGAGCGAGAGTCTTTTTGTGTTTGTGGCCTCCGTAGGTATCGGAATTCTTATGAGCGTATTGTTACTCGACGATTTTAAAACGATATTCCGTACCGATGTTTCCCTGGATGTAATGTCCTCGCCATTGACCATCTTAGGAATATTAGTGACGATATTCTTCATTACTTTGATAGTAGGTGGCTATCCCGCCTTGCTTTTGAGCCGTTTGGGCACCGTTCAATCTTTGAAGGGGAAGCTGGAGAATTCGGGCAGCAACCACGTACGGAACGCCTTGATGGTTTTGCAGTTCGGTATCGCTATTTTATTGATTAGCGGTACTTTGGTGCTATGGGGACAAGTGGATTTTATGCGAAACAAAGATTTGGGTTATGACAAGGAACAGGTGCTTTCCTTTCCTTTAGACGGAAAAAAGAACAGTTATGATGTTGTACGTCTTTTGAGGGATGGCTTAAAAGGAAATCCTGAGATACTAGGCGTTTCCGCATCCGACAACAATCTTGGTATCGGTATGGACGGCAGCCAGATGAATAGTATGTGGGGCTTTGGATACAACGGTCGAATAGTACAAACGCATGGTCTTGTGGTCGATTATGATTACTTCGAAACCTTGGGATTGGAACTGGTGCAGGGCCGAAGTTTTGACCCGGATCGC
>RCMY010004354.1_pt1 | contig 12274 bp, 10 predicted proteins | sample 2041341 | NCBI WGS metagenome assembly RCMY01 (sample SAMN09708234, study PRJNA481090) | Marine sediment metagenome, whole genome shotgun sequencing project.
CGCACGTTCCGGCAGCTCGACGGACCGCTCGATCCCGTGGTCGTCGACGAGGAGCTCGACGCGACGACGCGTGCGCCCCTCGTCGGTCACGGCCTCGCGTTCACGGGCGTCCAGGATGCGGTGGCGCGGGATCAGGGTCGCATCACCGTCGCGGGCGAACATCGCCGCGGCGCTCGTGAGCCAGCGTCCGTCACGCCAGACACCCGCTTCGACGTAGTCGTTGGCGGCGTGTTCGGCCGCCACCGGCCCGTAGGCCCAGCGGGTCACGAACCCGAACGCGACCGAGCCCGTGAACAGCGCCGCCCGGAGGACCATCGAGCTGTCCTGGGAGAGCGAGAGGAAGAACCCGACCAGCGCCACGAACCACGCGATCGCGGCACCTGCCAGGATCGCCTGCTGCGTCGAGGTCGCCTCCGGGATCCACGGTGAGAAGGCGACGCCGTCCGGCGGTGGGACATCGCCGTCGAGCAACGCCTGGAACAGCGGGTCGAGCCCGGAGACGGGCACGTCGATCTGGATCCGCGGATCGCGCGCCAGCCAACGGCGCTGGGAGCGCTCGAACGGCGGCAACGGGTCACGGCGGAGGGCTGGCTCGGCCACGCGTCGTTTCCCTCGGTCGCTTGCTCGCGCAGTGTGCGTGATCGTGAGCCCGGGTGCGAGCCTCCGGCGCCTCGGTTGCGAACTCCTGATGAACACCGCGCCCGTACCGTCGGCTCGGGATGCCCACGCACGACCCCGACGTTGACCGATGCGACGACCTCTTCCAAGGAGCCGAGATGGCCAGCAACGACCTCCCCACCACCCCCGACGGCCGCGTCGAGCTGACCGATGCCGAATGGCGCGAGCGTCTCACGCCCGAGCAGTACCGGGTCCTGCGCAAGGAGGGCACCGAGCGCGCCTTCACCGGGCACCTGCACGACACGAAGGCCGACGGCGTCTACGTCTGTGCGGGATGCGGCCATGAGCTGTTCGACGCGACCACGAAGTACGAGTCCGGAAGCGGGTGGCCAAGCTTCTTCGCGCCCGTCGACGAGGACGCGGTCGCGCTCCGCGAGGACCGCAAGCTGTTCATGAAGCGCGTCGAGGTGCAGTGCGCACGCTGCGGCGGGCACCTCGGGCATGTCTTCGACGACGGCCCGGCACCCACCGGCCAGCGCTACTGCATGAACTCGGCCGCGATGGAGCTCGAGCCACGCGACGGCGCCTGACGGCTCAGCCGGCGCGCTTGACCTCGGTGCGCCGGCGCTCGGCGTCGCCGGTCGCGTCGATCTTGACGTCGCCCGACTTCACCTTCGACGCGTACTCGTCGACGTACTCCTGGCCGGAGAGCATCATGATCTCGAACATGAGCTCGTCGGTGGCAGAGCGCAGGACGAACGGGTCGTCCATCTTGTCGCGGTAGCGAGACAGGTCCAGCGGCTTGCCGTAGCGCACCTTCACGTGGTGCTTCTTCGGCAGATACGAACCGGTCGGCATGGCCTGGTCCGTCCCGATGACCGCGCAGGGAATGATGGGGACCCCGGCTTCCAGCGCGATGCGCACGGGGCCGGTCTTCCCGCGGTAGAGCCGTCCGTCGGGGCTGCGCGTGCCCTCGGGATAGATCCCGAGGACCTCACCACGTCCGAGGATCTCGAGCCCGGTCTCGAGCGCGCCTCGGCTGGCGTCGCCGCCGGCACGCTTGATCGGGATGACGCCCGTGCTCTGGAAGAACCAGCGGGTCTTCCAGGAGTCCCAGTAGTCGGCCTTGCCCAAGAAGTAGACCGGGCGCGCGATGTTGAGCGGCAGGACGATGGAGTCGATGAACGACAGGTGGTTGGACGCCAGGATGATCGGCGTGCCGTCCGGTGGCAGGTGCTCGGCGCCCTGCACGTCCATGCTGAAGCGTGGGTTCAGCAGACGTGGGCACGACCACCTGATGAAGCGATAGAGCCTCGGTGCCCGATCCAGTTCTGACATCCGCTGATTCTCCCGGTCCAACCTGCGCGAAGGGAGCCTATCCCCACATGCCGCGCCCGAGCGATCACCCGAACGGCCCTGCTTCAGGTTCCCGTGCGCGGCGTCCGCGCGCGACGTAGCGTCCGCGTCACCACCCGCACGGACCTGACGAGGAGCGTGAGATGGCCAGCGAGACCGTGACCATGCGTGGCCACCTGATCGATTCCGGACAGCTCGCCCGTGTCCTCGACACGATCATGGAGCGCGGCGCCGACTACGAGATGTCCGGGCTGAAGCTCGGCAAGCACCATCTGGACCACTCGTCGGTCTCGCTCCAGATCCGAGCCGACTCGGACGCGAAGCTCGCCGAGGTCCTCGCGGCGATCATCGAGTTCGGAGCGGAACAGGTCTCCCCCGGCGACTGCGTCTGGGAGACCGTCGACGCCGACGAGCGCTTCCCCCTGGGCTTCTACTCCACCACCAACCTGCGCACCCAGGTGCGCATCACCGGCACGTGGGTCGACGTCGCGCTGCCCGAGATGGACTGCGGCGTCCGTCTGGGACCCGACGGGCCCGAGACGGTCCCGATGCTGGCGGTCCGGGCCGGCGATCGGTTCGCGGTCGGCTTCGAGGGCGTCCGCGTCCGCCCCTCGGACGTCGCGGCGACGGTCGATGAGCAGGCCGGCTTCACGTTCATGTCTTCGGACGTGTCGTCCGAGAAGCCGCAAGGACTGCTCGTCCAGCAGGTCGCCGACGGGATGCGGACCGCGCGCGAGGCAGGTCGCAAGGTGCTCTGGGTGACCGGCCCGGCGCTGGTGCACACCGGCAGCGTGCCGGCAACGGTCGCGTTGATCCGCGCTGGGTACATGCAGGTGTTGTTCGCGGGCAACGCTCTGCCCACCCACGACATCGAGGCCGCCCTGTACGGGACCTCGCTCGGCATCTCCCAGGCGAAGGGGGTGCCGACCGAGCACGGCCACTCGCACCACATCCGCGCGATCAACCACATCCGCCACGCGGGCGGGATCGCCGCCGCGGTCGCGTCCGGCACGCTGGGCTCCGGGATCATGCACGCATGCGTCACCAACGGCGTCGAGTGGGTGTTCGGCGGCTCGGTCCGCGACGACGGCCCGCTCCCGGAGGTCGTGACGGACACCCAGGAGGCTCAGGCGCAGATGCGCGCACACGTTCCGGACCTGGGCTACTGCCTCGTCGTCGCGACGATGCTGCACGGCATCGCGACCGGCAACCTGCTCCCAGCAGAGATCCCGCTGGTCTGCGTCGACATCAACCCCGCGACGGTGACGAAGCTGTCGGACCGAGGCTCTGCCCATGCCACCGGGATCGTGACCGACGTCGGCTTGTTCGTGAAGGGGCTGGCCGAGGAGCTCGCGCCGATCGAGCTCGCCGAGGAGCTCGCGGCTGCTCGCCACCGCGCCGAGGAGCATGCGGAAGCGTGGGCGTCCGGCGTCACGAGCTGAGCGTCGCTGCCGGGCTGTCAGCCCAGCGCGGAGCGGAGGAAGTCGCGCTGGAGGATCAAGAGGTTCTCCGCCACCACCTCCTGCGGCGTCATGTGGGTCACCCCGCTGAGCGGGAGGAAGGTGTGGGAGCGCCCGGCCGCGAGCAGCGCCGACGACAGCCGCAGCGAGTGCGCGGCGACCACGTTGTCGTCGGCCAGGCCGTGGATCAGGAGCAGGCTCGGATCCGGGCCCTCAGGCTCGACCGCACCGAGCAGGTTGCCGACGACGTCGACGAGCGACGACCGCCGGTAGGCCTCCGGGTTGCCCGATGGCGTGCCGAGGTACCGCTCGGTGTAGTGCGTGTCGTAGAGCGCCCAGTCCGTGACCGGAGCCCCGGCGATGGCCGCCCTGAACACGTCCGGGCGCCGCAGGACGGCGAGCGCGCTGAGGTAGCCGCCGAATGACCACCCGCGCATCGCGACGCGGGTGAGGTCGAGACGTGGCTCGAGCTCCGCCGCGGCCTGCAGCGCGTCGATCTGATCCTGCAGGACCCCGCTCGCGAGATCGCCGTGGACGGCACGGTCGAACGCTGGCCCCCGACCCGGCGTGCCGCGGCCGTCGACGACGAGCACCGCGAAGCCCTGGTCGGCGAACCACTGCGGGACGAGCATGGACTCGCGTGAGCGAAGGACGCGCTGAGCGTGCGGTCCCCCGTACGGGTCCAGCAGCACCGGCAACGGCGACGTGCCGTCGTCGTCGGTCGGCAGCAGCAGCGCTGCGGCGAGCCGGAGGTCCCCCAGCCGGAGCATCTGCACCTTCGGGGTCACGAGCGCGGTCGCGGCCTGTCCGGCGATCACCCGCTCGCCGGTCGAGGAGATGACCGTCGTCGCGGACCGACCCTCGAGGGTCGAGGTCGACACCACGCGGACATCGCCGCGAACGACGGCGCGACGGACCGCGTCGCCACCATGCAGCACGACGGTCTGGCCGGTGGCCCGATCCCAGCGGTGGATGGCGATGCACGACGGGTCGGCGCCGCTCGCGGAGAAGGTGATGGTCTCTGCGGTGACCTCGAGGACCGAGCGGACCTGGAGGCCGGCTGGCGTGACGGCCTCGTCTCCCACCACAAGGGCGTTGGTGCCCCCGAGGAGCCGCTGCTGTTCCGGGCTGACGTCGGCGGCGCTGCGGGCGTCCGGGAGGACCAGCACGGGGTCGTTGCCCGACCAGGCCGGCGTGCCGGGGACGAGGTCGAGCCAACGGTGGTCGAGCTCTTCGGCGACGACCGTCGTCACGCCCGTCTCGACGTCAACCGTCAGCAGCTGCATCCGGGTCTGGTCGCGCGACTGGACGAGCAGCGTCAACGGGCTCCCCTCGTCCCAGACCACCTCTGCCAGGTACTCGAACTCCTCGCGGTCCCAGAGGATCTCCACGCCGTGCTCGCCGAGGTTCAGGGACAGCAGGAACAGGCGGACGTCGGCGTTGGTGGCGCCGGACGCGGGGTAGCGATGCCCGACCGCGGGACGGTCGGGGTTGGCCGGGTCCGCGATGTGCCAGCTCGGGACCTCGGTCGTGTCGACGCGTGCGGCGACGACGCGCTCGCCGTCCGGCGAGAACCAGAAGCCACGCGATCGGCCCATCTCCTCGGCCGCGACGAACTCGGCGGCACCCCACGTGATCTCCGGGTCCTCGTCGGAGGCGAGGCAGTGCGGCGCGCCCTCCGAGCCGAGCTCCCGGATCCACAGCCCGCCGTCAGCGACCCAGGCGACGCGGCTGCCCGTGGGGTCGAGGCGAGGAAGGAACGCCCGCTCCGCGCCGTCGATGGTCCGCGTCTCGCCGCTCCCCAGGTCCATGACCCAGGCGGACCCGCCGAGCGCGAACGCGACGGTGCGCACTGCCGCGTCGGTCGTGTAGGCAACGACCCCACCTGCCGTCTCCCTCGCCCGCTCCCGTCGCGCCCTCTCCTCCGGCGGAAGGTCGTCGTCGGAACCGAGGAGCGCGGGATCCACGAGCAGCCGCTCGTCACCCGTGCCCAGGTCCATGGACCAGAGCAACGTCGTCGGGTCCTCACCGTCGCGCGACCGCAGGAAGATCAGCGACGCGGGCTCAGCGTCTGTGGCCGGGACGATCGTGACGTTGCGCGGGTGCCCGAGGGTGAACCGGCGGGTCCGCGCATGCTGTCGCGGGAAGGTCGTGGACGGCACGGGCGTGGAGATCCTCGAGCGACGGCGGGTGAGCGGGCAACCCTACGTCGTCCGGCTCAGAGCAGCACGCGCGTGCCACGCTCACCGGCGAGGGTGGCCGCGGCAAGCCGGATCGATCCGATCGCCGCGAACCGCCCTGAAGCCGCCACCGAGACGGCGGCAGCAACTTTCGGCCCCATCGAGCCGGCAGGGAACTCGCCAGCAGCCAGCAGCCGCACGGCCTCGCCGACGTTCAGCTCACGCAGCGCCCGAGCACGGTCGGTCCCGAAGCCCGTGAACACCTCGGTCACGTCGGTGAGCAGCAGCAGGCCGTCGGCCCCGAGATCATCGACGACCAGCGCGGAGGCCAGGTCCTTGTCGATCACCGCGTCGCGGGTCTCCAGGACGGACCCGTTGCGCACCACCGGAACGCCGCCGCCGCCCGCGCAGATCGGCACGATGCCGGCGTCCAGCATCGCCCGAATGGTGGCTCGCTCGACCAGGCTGATCGGCAGCGGGCTCGCGACGACTCGACGCCACGTGCCGCGCACCGTCCGTGCCCAGCTGGCACCGTCGTGCGACGGCGCGTCCACGTGGGGCCCGACCGGCTTCGTGGGCGCGCCGAACGCCGGGTCATCGGGTGCGACCAGCACGTGGGTCGGCACCGCGGCGACCAGGCCGGGCAGCCCGCGTGCCTGCAGGGCCTCGGCGAGCATCCGCTGCAGGGGTGCCCCGAGCTGCCCCTGCGTCATCGCGACGAGGGTCGCGAGCCCATCGGGCGGCGGCCCGAGATGGCCCCGCCCCTCCTGGTCGAGCAACAGCCGCCCGACCTGGGGGCCGTTGCCGTGCGTGATCACGATCTCGAGGCCACGCTCGACGAGCTCCGCGAGCTGGACACAGACCACACGTGCGGTGTCGACGTCCAGCGCGTTGCCCCCGAGGGCGATGACGAGCCGCTGCGTCACCTGCGCGACGCGCTCCATCAGCCGGCCGCGAGCGTTCCCGCACCGATCATGCCGGCGTCGTCGCCGAGCTGAGCGAGGACGACGTCCGGGATGGGCCGGTGCTTCGCGCCGATGAGTCGCTCGCCGAGCACCTTGCGGGCCTCGCCGAGCACCCACGGAGCAGCGTGGACCGAGGCCCCGCCACCGACGACGACGAGCTCCGGGTCGATCGCGGCGACCAGACCCACGAGCCCGATTCCGAGCCAGCGGCCGGCCTCGCGCAGGACGTCGCGCGCGAAGTCGTCGCCGGCCAGCGCCGCGTCCGTGACCCCCTTGCCCGTGATCGGGGCCACGTCCGGACCCGGGCGCGCGAGCGTGGACTTCGTGCCGCGTCCCTCGGCGAGCCACTGGGCAGCGGTCTTGCCGATCGCGGTCCCGGAGGCGTAGGTCTCGAGGCAGCCGGTGTTGCCGCAGAAGCAGGGGCGCCCGCCCGCGTCGACGATGATGTGACCGAACTCTCCCGCGAAGCCGTTGGCGCCCTCGACGAGGTTGCCGTCGATCATGAGGCCGCCACCGACACCGGTGCCGAGCGTGACCATCACCACCGACCGGCGCCCACGGGCCGCACCGAAGCGGTGCTCCGCCCAGAGCGCAGCCGTGGCGTCGTTGAGCACGATCGGGGCGCTGTCGAGCTCGTCGCGGACCCACGCGCTGATCGGGACGTCGTCGACGCCGTGGTTGGGGCTGTGACGCAGGGTTCCGTCGCGGCCGACGATGCCCGCCATGCCGATCCCGATCGGGAGATCCGGGCGATCGAGCCCTCGGATCACGCGGACGATCTCGTCGACGATCGCACGGCCATCACCCTGCGGCGAGGCGACGCGGACGCGTTCGGTGACGCGGCCATCGTTGTGCACGACCCCCGCGACGACCTTCGTGCCACCCACGTCGATGCCGACAGCGACTTCATGCGTCACGTCTCGTGCTCCCTTGTCGCGGAGTCAGGAGGCTAGTCGTCGTCGAGGTGGATCCGCGTCATGCCGCGGTCCTCGGGCCCCTCGACGACCTGCTCGATCACGGCCTTCGCCGCCAGCGCGAGATGCCGCACGGCCGTCGCGAGGTGCTCGACCGCCTCGCCACGTCCGTCACCCACGACCTTGATGAGGGTGCACAGGGGACAGATCCCACAGGCGTCGACCGTCACATGGCGCGTCACGTCGTCGAGGTCCGGAGCATCCTGGAGGTCACCCCACCAGCCGGACGCATCGCCGTCACCGGCGGGGGTCTCGGACGCCTCGGCGGACATCGCGCCCGTCGTCCACTGCTGCACACGCTGGGCCACGTCGACGCCGAGGCCACCGGCCGCGCCAGCTCTGAGGAACCGGCTCAGCATCTCGGTCAGGTCACCGATGAGCGCTGCGGCGGACGCCGGCTCCGCTCTGCGAGCCCGCTCGCCCGGCTCGTCGGAGAACGGCAGGTCATCCCAGGGTCCCGGCTCCGCCGTACCGCTCGGCTCCGTGGACGCCCACCACGGCTGGCCACCGGGCTCGTCGCGCAGGTCGTCGGTCATCGCGTCGCCCCCGAGTCCTCGACGCGGCGGAACCGGACCTCGAGCGCGCCGTCGTGCAGCCGTGCCCCGACGACGTCACAACGTCGCAGCGCAGCCGGCAGCGGGAGCGTGCGCTTCACGCCGGAGACCTTGACGTGCAGCTCGTCACGACGGCGGTGCAGGTCCACCTCGCCGCGCTTGGCCATCGGCAGCGCGAGACGCATCAGGTAGCCCTCGTCGGTGGCGGTCACCTGGAGCGGACGGCCCACGTGCAGCACGGCGTCGGCCGGGGTGTCGCGATAGATCGCCGCACCGAGGAGCGCGACCCCGTCGACGCCGACGAGCTCCTCGTCGAAGAGCGGCGAGGTCAGCACCGGGACCGGCGCGAACTGCTCCTCGATCGTCGCGAGATGTTCCTTGTGCCGCTGCTTCCAGGCCGCGAGGTACGGATCGACGACCGCGTCCGGGATGAGCCGGTTGCACACGACCGCGTCGACGCCGTAGCCGAACAACGACAGCGAGGTCGCGGTGCGCATCGCCTCCGCGACGACCATCCGCTCCGCGTTCACCACCAGCCGGATGCTGGACCGGGTGGGATCCTGCAGGATCCGGTGGATCGTCGCGAGCTCCCCGTGAACCTGCTCGACGATGCCGAACACCTCGTCGTCCGGGAGCGGCACGGTGTTCAGCCGACTCATCACGGGACGGACGGCCTTGGCCATCCGGCGCGAGGGCGTGAGGATGCGGTCGACGTACCAGCGCAGCGCGTCCGGCAGCGTCAGCAGCCGCAAGGTCTCCGCGGTCGGGGCGCAGTCCACGACGAGGGTGTCGTACTCGCCGCTCGTGGCGTGCTCGAGGAGATCGAGCAGCGCGAAGAGCTCGTCGAGACCGGGCAGCAGCACGAGCTCCTCCGCCTGGAGCTCGCTGACCCCGCCCCAGGCGAGCAGCTGGACCAGGTACTCGCGGACCTGGTGCCACTTGCGCTCGAGGCGCTCCTGGCCGTCGATCTGCTGGGCGTCGAGGCGCTCGGCGATCCGGCGAGGTGCGTCGCCCAGCGGAAGGTCGAACGCGTCGGCCAACGAGTGGGCCGGGTCGGTCGAGGTGATGAGGACACGACGGCCCTCAGCAGCGGCCCGGACGGCGGTCGCGGCGGCGACGGTCGTCTTGCCGACGCCGCCCTTCCCCGTGAACAGCACGATCCTCGTCATAGGTCTGGCACTGCCCTCGTCGCTGGCCGCCGAGCGTAACCGAGGGTCCTAGAGGCTCATCGCCGTGACGAGGAACAAGACGGTGACCGAGCCCAGGGTCCCGACGACCAGCCACAGCAGCGCGCGGCTGTCGAGCAGGAGCCGCCCCCCACCGGTCGCCATCGTGCGCGCGTCGAGCGCCGCCCCGAGCATGAGGGCAAGGGCCCCCATGACCAGCGGGGCGATCGCGATCATCCCCCGGCTCGCTCCCCGCGCGGCGAGGAAGAGCGTGAGGGCTCCGCCGGCGAACATCAGGTGGATCATCGCGAGCCCAACGCCGAGCCCGCGGTTGCCGGCAGCCCAGTGTCCGGCGCCGGGCAGCAGCAGCGACAACCCGACGGCGTGCAGCGGGTCGAGGTCGATGACCGGGGCGTCGGCCGGGTCAGGCGTGCCGAACGCGGTGCCGCAGGTGCCACATGCCCGGGAGTCCAGCGGGTTGAACTCCGCGCAGCATGCGCAGGCCCACTCCATGCCGTGTGGCGTGGTGCGGAACGTCGCGCGGTCGGTGGCGAGCTCGCGCGACGCAGGGACCGCTGCGATCTGAGGTGGCGGCAGATCGGCCACGGTGAGGACCCCGGACGGAGACACCAGCGCCACGATCGGGGGCGGCGGCGGATCGGCCGGGGGCGCCTCGATGCGCTCGTAGCACAGCGAGCACCACACGGCGCCGGCCGCGTTGCGGGCCTCGCAGTGGGGACAGCGCTGGGACATGAACGGGCTCCTGGACGCTCAGCTCCACCTGTCGGTAGGCGCCGCGGTCACGCAAGCGAGCCCGCTCAGCCCCGACGACGCATCGCCATCGCCCCGACGGCCATGAGCGCGCCGAGCGCGACCCCACCGCCGGTCGCGGGCAGCTGCTCCGGCTCCTCCGTGGCGGTCGGCGTGGGCGTCGGGGTCTCGGTGGCGGTCTCGGTCGGCTCGGGCTCGACGACCGTCGTGACGCAGACCGGGTCGGGCTGCCGCGAGAACGCCTCGGCCAGCACACGTCCCTGCCACTGCGCCTCGCCGCCGTCGAGGACGCCCGGGTCCGGGATCCCCATGAGCCAGCCGATGGTCGGCGCCCAGTCGACCTGCTCCGCCTGCTCCGTGAGGACGAGGGTGTCGCTGGCCGGGTCGATCGCGGACGGGTCCGACGCCGGGATCGACTGCGCGACGACACCATCCCAGCCGCCGGTGATCATCGCGGTGATGTGCCGGGTCTCGACATGGCCGTGGTTGCCGGGGATGGGGTTCGACGTGAGCGATCCAACGACGAAGCTGTCCAGGACGTAGACGAAGATCTCACCGGTGCGGTCGGTCTCGTGCAGCGTCCACTCCGGGTGGACGGCGCCGAGATCGTTGCCGGCGTCGCGTGGGTTCGGGAGCCGGTACAGCGCTTCGGCGACGCCGGGGATGGCCAGGATGACCTCGCGGGCATCGGCGAGGACCTGATCCGCGTCGACCCGCGTCGGGTCGACCAGGTAGACCAGACCGGCGCCGCCGTTCTCGCTCACGAAGAACGCACCCGTCGTGCGGGCGTCGTCGTCGAGGGCACCCGCGATGTCGACGTGGCGACCCTGCTGTCCCAGCGCTTCGAGCGGGTCGAGCGCGAGGTTGGACCAGTCCATCGAGTGGTCGGAGCTGATGATCAGGACCGTCGAGTCCCAGAGGCCCTGGACCGTGAGCTGCTGGACGATGGCGCCGACGAACGTGTCGACCTGCTGGATGGCGGCGCGCTGTGTCAGCGGGACGCCCGTGAAGCCGGTCGTGTCGATGTGGCCTGAACGGTCGGTGTCGCCGAGGTTCGCGAAGAGGTAGTCGAGGCCGTTGCTCCCGACCTCCTGCATCAGGTACGGGACCGTGGTCGTGTCGGGCGCGTGACCGGAGCCCGGAACGTTGAAGTTCTCCTGCGGGAACCGCGCGTCGACGGGGTCTGCCTCGAAGACGTTGTCGACGTAGACCTTGCTGAAGACGTGGGCGGTGCGGAGGTCCGGGCAGGACGCCTCGATGGTGCGTCCGGTCGACTTCACCAGCAGCAGGTCGGACTGGCCGAGGTCAGGGTCGGCCTCCTCGGTGTCGCCGAGCGCGACGCGGCCGCCGTTGCCGACGATCCCGTTGCGGCCGGGATAGGTGCCCGTGCCCATCGCGACGTGGTTCGGCAGCGTCTCCGACGCCATGACGCCGCGTGCCTGCTCCCACCAGGTGCCACGAGCACGCAGCATCTGGAGGTTGGGTGTGTCGGCGCCGATCTGGCTCGGATGGAGGCCGTCGAGCGTGATGTGCAGCACCCGGACGCGATCCGGCGTCTGGGCCGAAACGCCGGTCGCTGAGGCCAGCGGCACCAAGGCCGCGCCGAGCGCGCACATGCTCAGGACGAAACGACGACGCACAGGACACCTCACACCAGCCGGAGCACCACGGTAAACGCTCTCGGCGCGGGATGTGTCACGCGGAGCACACCAGACGCTGACGGGTCACCCTGTCCCGGCGCGCGGACGCTAACGTCCGCTGAGCGCTCGTCACTTCAGGTCCACCCGCTCGTTGCGACGTAGAGAAGGCACGGGTTCCTTCAGTGTCGAAACTGGAGACACCCCGCCAGCTCGCAGTTTCCGTGGCAGCAGACAGGATGCAAGGTGCAGCTCCCTCCCCTCGCCGTTGATCTCGAGCGCCAGCTCGACACGCCCTGGGGTCGCCGCGCCATCGCCATCGCCGCATCTCTCCTGCTCACGGTCCAGGTCCTCGTCCTCGCCCAGCCCGAGAGCGCAACGCTCAGCGCGCCGGCCATCGAGGACACCCGCGCCGAGGAGCCCGCGTCCGTCGCAGCCGCCCCGGTCGAGGCCAAGTCGCCGGTCATCGCGCCTCCGCCGCTCTCGGACCCGGACACCACGATCGCCGTCACGCCGGACGCGCCCGTGGCTGCCGCCGCTCCGGCCGCCGAGCCCACGCCGCGGACGACCTCCGCCCCGGCCCCGCGCACGAC
>RCMY010004357.1_pt1 | contig 12267 bp, 9 predicted proteins | sample 2041341 | NCBI WGS metagenome assembly RCMY01 (sample SAMN09708234, study PRJNA481090) | Marine sediment metagenome, whole genome shotgun sequencing project.
CAGATCGTACACAAAATTTCAGTCAGTGCCGAGAAGAAGGTCTATAACGAGTTGATTGGTGAGCTTGAGAAAGTCGAAGGAAAGACCACACTCTTGTTTAAACTTGCAGAGGCCACCCTAAATCAGCCCGACGGGATGGTTAAGGATGTTGTGTTCCCTGTTGTGAGCGAAGATACCTTACAAGCCTTGGTCAAAGAATATTACTCGCAGGGACCCAGTTATCGACGCAAGGTACATCGGTTTGTGCGCCGCTCGTTTAGCCACCATTATCGAAGAATGCTTCCGTTGATCCTTGATTCCTTGGTGTTTCAGTCCAATAACAAGCAGCATCAACCCGTCATCACGGCATTGAAATGGCTGCGTGAGAACCGTACAGATCGTCGGCAGTATATTCCATTAGATGAGGTACCAATTGAAGGTGTCGTCCAGCCGAAGTATCAAGATATTCTAGTAGAGGAAGGGCCTGACGAAGAGGACCGCATCAATCGTATTGATTATGAAATTTGCATATTTCAAGCATTGCGAAAACGACTTCGGTGCAAAGAAATATGGATCGAAGGTGCCGACCGCTACCGTAATCCAGATGAGGACTTGCCACAAGATTTCGAGGACAAAAAAGAGGAATACTATCAAGCACTCAAGCAACCAAAAAATGTAGAGAAATTTATAGCAGGGATACAAAAAAATATGCGGGAATGGCTGAATAAGCTCAACAATGACCTACCCAGCGATTCTAAAGTAAGACTACGTGACCAAGGCAAGAATCGCATTGTGGTTACTCCATTTGATCCTCAACCAGAACCGATCAACCTGTTACGTGTTAAATCAGAGATAAGCCATCGTTGGCCGATGACCAGCTTGTTAGACGTGCTCAAAGAGACCGACTTACGGGTTGGGTTTACCAATGCCTTCACAACACTGGGCAGTCGAGAAGTTCTTGACCGGAAAACCCTGCAACAACGCCTATTACTTTGTCTTTTTGGGCTGGGAACCAACGCAGGAATTAAGCGTATGGTTACCAGTAATCCGAAGGCAACCTATGATGAGCTTTTGTATATTCGTCGTCGCTTTATTGAAAAAAATGCGCTCCGCGATGCCATACGTCAAGTCGTCAATGCGACCTTCGCAGCACGCAGCATTCCTATCTGGGGTGAAGTAACCACATCCTGTGCATCTGACAGCAAGAAGTTTGGCGCATGGGATCAGAATTTAATGACGGAATGGCACATTCGCTATGGCGGCCGTGGTGTCATGATCTATTGGCATGTTGAAAAACGTTCAGCCTGTATTTTCTCACAACTGAAACGGTGCTCATCATCAGAAGTTGCTGCGATGATCGAAGGTGTACTTCAACATTGCACTGACATGAACATCGAAAAGCAATATGTGGATAGCCACGGTCAAAGTGAAGTCGCTTTTGCCTTTTGTTATTTACTGGGCTTCGATTTGCTGCCCCGCTTGAAAGCCTTGGCCTCACAAAAGCTCTACCGCCCAGAGAGCGGCCAACCCAATGATTATTCTAACCTTGAATCCATCCTTACGAAACCCATTAACTGGGAACTTATCCGACAGCAGTACGATGAAATGATCAAGTATGCAACGGCGCTTCGGCTAGGTACGGCAGAAGCCGAAACGATCCTTAAACGTTTTGTCCGAGATAATTTACAGCACCCAACTTATCAAGCGCTGATGGAGCTTGGTCGGGCCATCAAGACTATTTTTCTCTGTCGCTATATCCATTCTGAAGCGTTACGACAAGAAATTCAAGAGGGCCAGAATGTTGTTGAGAACTGGAATGGAGCGAATAGTTTTATCTTCTACGGTAAAGGCGGTGAGATAGCCACCAACCGATTAGAAGACCAGGAATTAGCGGTACTATCGCTTCACCTACTCCAATCGTCTTTGGTCTATGTCAATACACTCATGATTCAGCAAGTACTCAATGAGCCAGCATGGTACAAAAAAATGACAGCAGACGATTTTAGAGGTTTGTCACCACTCATCTACAACCACATCAATCCATATGGAATTTTTGAATTGGATATGTCGCAGCGATTACCTCTAGAAATCCTGCTGGCAGCTTAAAATATGGGTACGAAAAACATGTGTTTTTCGTACCCTTGATTTGCCTTTGCAAACCATTGATTTTATTGCTTATAAAACACTTAAGTTCTGATGGATTTTCCGTGCCACTATATTTCAAATTGTTCCTTTTGGCCCCTGGTGACAGCTATGTGCCTACTACCCCAACATCAAACTTAACCAGATATGCTACTTTTTTCAATCCCCTAAACACCAGATTCGACTATAACTCAAAGTTAACCAATATTGCATTCTTTGAAACTCCCAAATTTAAGCGTAAAAAAGACCTAGATTTCAGAAATTGAATAATATCAATTTTTCATTTAGATTCAGTTATTTAGTAATTCTTATATGGTGTGTTACGTACCTTTATGCAGAATAATCCAACAGTGAGTTATAAAAACCATGAGTGCAGAAGTAATTGAAGCGACGACGTTAATGGGGTCCCTTGGCACGTTTATAAAAAGTAAAGAAATAACTGGAATGATAATGGCGGCCCTTGCCACGCTTAATGCAGTGATAATCCCCATCGTAGTGACCAAAGTGGTCAGTTGGTTTGACCGTCGGAGCCTTGAAAACAAGCAACAACGAGCTTTTGATCTCGCCCACAAGAAAATCGCCTTTTTAGATGAATGGTTTCAGCTGCAAGAACGCTTTTCAGAACCAGAGGCCCTAAGCCTCATCAAAGCCGCCTGTTCCGAAGAACTTATGGCCTTGCGGGAATCCATCCAGGAATATACAGTATCCGGGAAAGAGATGATACACCACACTATCAAGGAGTTGCCCTCTCTCACAAGGCTTTTTTTGTTCTATCGCCCCCCAAATTGGCTCGGCTGGATCGGCCGACTGATATACTACCTAACATTCTGCATCCTTACCCTTGCAGAGTGGATGCGTATAGATAGTGGAGAGGCCAAACTTGACGGCTCAAGCTCAAATACGTATTTTATCGAATTCCTTACTTACGCTTTTGTGTTGATCATTGTTATGTTGCCGGCCTGGTTATTTATAAATTGGGTCGATCTGCGGGCGGAACGGCGGGCTCGGGCTAAAAAATGACCTGGTCAAGGAATTTATGACACTCCAGTTAAGCGATTTTTCGTAACACAGCCGTTCTAGTTTGCAACATATAGTGTGCGCCTTCATGCGTCCATTGCATTTGCGGTTTTTTAACCATCCGGTTGGTCACGACTTCGTTAATCGTCGATTCAACAAAAGCAGTGGAAATGGTTTCCCCATACCGCCATTTCTCCCCGTAATTCGGAATTAAATGTTGATTATTTCGAATGTAGATGTCCTGTACCCGTCTTCTCACTTTTTTTATGTTCTCCAACATATCACAAATGAATTTTTTGTAAGATTTACCATGCTTTAATCTGGGAGTCTTGGAACGTCATTCCAAATTGTTTAACAACTCGGTTCATTGGATAAGTTGAGATGTCTTCAACATCTTGACCTTGCATTTTTCCTTCACACCTATAACCATCTTTGCAGCTGTATTGTTTCCATGACCAAGTCACCCCAGCTACAAAGAGGCCGCCACCATTTGAAACAAACTTTTCAATCGAATCGATTTCGGAATCACTCAGATTACCCCAAGCGTTACCAATTACAAGCACGCACGCACCTTTTAGCTTTGCACTATCAATCACTTTTGATATTCTTTCCACCCTATACTTATACTCCCTCAGGGTTTTAAACAGGTTTTCTGCTTCTGTTTTATATTTTGTTGGAACCCATTCACAATGACCGTCTGAAAACAGTATTAAAGGAGTGTCGACTGAACCTTTTAGAAAGCGAAAAGCCTTTTCTAAAACCTCCTTATTGCCCGGGATATTCAAATTTGTTAAAACAGAGTCATGCCCTACCGCCAGAATTCTTCCGGAGTTGTATTCTCGCTGAGCAATTAATATGTCTACGCCTTCCTTGTCCCAAGACTCCCATTCCGGTTCAGTTACTTTGATCGGCCCTGCAACTGTTCCCTTGGATAATACAATATCGTGAATCGACCGTGGCAATACCTCTGGCTTTTCAGCGAGAGCCTTTATATTTGCTCCATTTAAACCTGGGACCAGACCGGAACTAACCAAAAACATGAGGTAGTTTGCGCGCTCTTGCTCATCTTTAGATTCTAGGGCCTTTGTGATTAACGTTGCCTCAAATTTCTGACGTTCCAACCTAACTTCAAACAACCCTGTTAAGAAAGCCGCTAATGCACCACCTATAAACGTACCAAATAAACCAGTTATGGCTGCAGTAATCATCGATTCAGTAAGCATTTTGATACCCCTGTTTGTTATGCTCTGCAAGAAAGACTGTGCTAACTGTCACCAGCAGCATTTACGCAGAAATATTATGAAAATCTAATCGCTACTTAACCCGATGGAATCCGTATTTGACAGCACACCTCACACAGCACGTTACGTCAGGCAATAAGGAGCAAAAGCGGAACCGACAGAGGCCTATCCCGGAGGAGCATTGCAATCTTTAGGAAACTCTGCCACAACGCGCGTAGCGTTGAGCTTCTCTTTTGTTAGCTTTTCACTTGTCTTTTTTCCAAGATTCCGCATTCTCAGCTTGTATGTTGTTATTCCACTGGTGATCGTAACGTCGCCTTTCTTCAGATCTTGGGTGAGAAGCCATTCCAACATCTCCTGGCTATTCTCCGCCGTGGCGAATCTCATAGGCGCATACTCTGCATCGGCGTTGCCTGCCTGCCTCTTGATCTGGATCTCCTCGTCCGTTCCTGCTGAGAGCTTGAAGTTGAAGGTGACAGTTTCGTCCGCAGGAACAAGAGTTACAGAAAATTTCTGGATTTTACCCTTAACAAAGCGCACAACATCATCACCCTCAATCACAGTGTCGTCGCCCTTTCCTTTTCCTGGGACTACTGTGCGCATACGATACTCGCCGCTCACTGAGGCTTTGACGTCGCAGACGAGATGCGGGTGCTGCTGCCATACCGAGGACAGTTTGGGTTGCTTGGCCTTGACGTTGTTTACCGTTGTTTCTTCCAAGTCAAAGGAGTAGACCTTGACTTGCGTCCGTTTCCCGAGATCCATCGTCACATCGATCTGAGACGTGCCGACGAGGTCGATACCTGTCACGCCTTGCTGCAAGATATTCAATCCGTCCTCCTTGTCAAGTCGACCCGCGAGTACGACGTAACGCCTTCGAACCTGGATTTCCTCTGTTAAATCTCGCTCGATTTTCGGCGTCAGCGTCAATCCCGATCCACTAACTTGTGGAGGCGCTAAAGCGAGCGACGCCTCCAGCGATCGTTTATTAACAAGCGTCGCTTTGCCAAGATCTACCTCACCATATTCAGTCTTAAAAAGACTCCAGCTTCTGAATTGTATCGACGTGCAGACCTTGTTGTCCTCAGGTTCACATGATTCTCCTGTCGAAGTGTACCCATTGTCCGGCTTTATGGTCAATTCGAGTCGGTCGAGCCGGTCTGCGGGCCCAAAGTTCTTGTCCATCACTGATAGGACGATACTTCGTTCTATAGTCCCGAAATCTTTCGACAAGTCGGCTGGTCCTGTGAATTTCTTAGCGAGCGTCGCCAGGAGATCGTTTGCATTTCCACTTTTTCCAGCGGCCTCAATGAAAGCAGCCTGGCCCGAGTCGCTAAGGTCGAATACGCCTTTCTCTCCCGCCCCCGCCTTGGGGACAGAGAAAATCCCAACGTCAATGCTGGGGACGTTGGGCCCGCCACCGGGCAAAGTGCCTTCCACCTCCAAGTATCGCCGCATTAGTTCCGGCTTAATGGAACAGCTCGCAAGAATGAGGCACGAAATACATGCGGCCCAGAGCGTCGTTCTCATCATCCCGGTATTCTCTTGGCGATGTCCCCAGTGATCTTTTCCGGGATGTCGCAAACTGGTTTGGTAATCTGGCGAACGACCTTATAATTCTCCGGATCAGGGAGGTCGCTGCGCTGTGGAAAGCAGGGCAATTCGTCTATTGCACTCTCTGAAATGTAAGGGCCTGCAAATTTGGTCTTGTTGTCAAACATCACGATGTAATCCATCATCTACTGCCTCCTGTTTTGGATGAGCCTTTCTCGGCATTACCGCCCCTGTTCCGAGGGTTCCGGCTCACATCCCCACCCTCAAAAAATTTTGGAACAGAACTAGAGTGGTAAAATGGAGCATATACCTTTTATTTATAGATAGATATATAATTATATTAAAGTGTATTTTTGGACGATATAAGAAGAAAAATAAAAGGCGATTGTTGCTGATCTGTAAGTAGGCTCTGCTGGCATAAGGGGACGAAATTTTCCGTTTAACATACGTAACTAACTGTTCTGCAAAGAGTTTATGGCGAACTTTCTATTCGGTGCGGGCGCCATTCTTCCCACATTTCAACCGTTACAATCACATTTCGACCCTCTTCAATGGACGATCTCGGTGCTATTGCCCCCATGGCGAATATAATTTGTCCCCTCATCCGCCTGCCAGGGAAAAACAATGCCACGACTCGCCTTTCTACCACCAACTGAAAAACGCAATTTCGATTCTCCACCCATTCTTACAAAAGAGCAAAGACCCGCCTACTTTGTCGCGACAGAGGACATCCGTAAAACGCTGAGTAGTCTACGGACTGTTACGAACAAGGTCGGGTTTCTGCTGCAACTGGGTTATTTCAAGCACTCAGGCAAATTTTTCGTGCCAGCATCGTATCGAGGCCGGGATATCAACTATGTGAAAAGGCTCCTCAATATAACAGAGGATATCGATCTCGACGAATATCCCCCTGCTCGCATGGTGCAGCATCGATTCCGCATACTGGCGTTGATGGACTGGACATCGTTTGACAAGTCTAATGCCATATTGTTGGCGGAGCGTGTTCAGCTACTGACCCAGCAGCAGTTGAAAATAGAGCAGGTATTTTCGGCGGCTGTCGATTTCTGTTGGAAACATCGAATCGAAATCCCGAGTTACCATCAATTATCGGTTGTTATTACCGACAGTTTTAATATTGTGGAGTCGGAACTGCTTTCCAATCTGAGATCTGCCCTACACACACCAGACCTTCGCATTAGACGAATTGATTTCTACCTCCCTCGATCAGGTGAAACCGCTATTGGAGGAGATGAGACCGCTCAGTCAATCCTTGCGGGCCCTTGAGATACAGCGAAATGTCAGCGTCTCCAAAACGTTTGGCAACTATTTCCATCAATTTCGGTCAGTGCTGGAAAAACTGGATCTGCAAGATCAGGCAATGCAGTACTATGCCACCTGGGTGCACAAGGCGAAGCTGACCCAACTCCAGCAATTTCCTAACCCACATAAGCGCTATCTGCATTTGCTGGCGTACCTCAAACATCAGTATTTTGACCGACAGGATGTTCTGATGGACATATTCCAGAAATGCGTCACTGCGGTGACAAACCAGGCTAACCGGCAGCAGATCATCCGAGAGCAAAAAATGCAGTCCGTGCGCCGGGAGGCCATTCAATCGATCAACATATCACACAAAAAATCGCGCCACCTTCTCGCTGAAATTAGGCGCGTGATTCAGGATACGGATCTTTGTCAATCAGAGCAGGTCGCTAAGATTGAGCAGCTCTTTACCGATCATGAGTCTCTAAACGATGAGACGACCGCACTGAAACTTCAGCACTATGAGAAGGTGCTGGATGAGCATACGGATGGAGAAGAGTATTACATCGCTCTAGAGCGGCGCTCGTTGAGTTTGCAACGCCGGGTGGCAGCGGTGATGAAAGCCATCGAATTTGATACAGACTCATCCATCGAGCCACTCTTAACAGCTGTGATTCATTTCCAGGCTACTGACGGCAATATCGGGCACTCCCCTCCCTTTGAGTTTCTGCGGGAAAAAGAAAGGCGCCTGGTGGGAGACGGTGATTCGATCCGTACCTCCCTGTATAAGATATTGCTGTTCAAATCCGTGGCTGAGGCGGTGAAAGCGGGTAAACTCAACCTCAGATACTCCTACCGGTATCGAGCCATACAGGACTATCTGATCCCAGCTCAGCGGTGGCAGGCGGACCGAGACCGAATGTTGACTCTGGCAGGCCTGGACAAATTCTCGAATGGGACGGCCTATCTGGCCGAGCTGAAAGCAACGCTCGACGACACTTACCAGAGCGTCAACCAGCAGTTTCATGAAGGAAGTAATACTCATCTTTCGGTCGATGACTTCGGCTATACCAGTGTGCGTACACCGGCGACGGATTATAGCGAGAGAGGATTTATCGGGTCATTGTTGACGAAGCGTGGCCTCATGCCGGTATTGCAAGTGCTCAGAGATATCAACAATACTGGCAATTTCGTGGATTGCTTCAAGCATCTGAGTCGGCGGTGTGCCCACGTAGCTGTGCAAAACGGCAAGATTTTACTTTTTCGTTTCTCAAGCCACGGGCTGGCGTTTTTTGATTCGATCAATCGTTGCAACGCCAACATTAAAATGTCGTGCAATAGATCGTATTGATTGCTCCTCACTTAGCATCAGACCAACCTGGTTTTGCTGATGTTCGGTAAGTTTAGTTTTTCGGCCAAACTTCACACCGCGTTTCTTTGCTTGTACACGACCCTCTTCAGTTCGGTCTCTAATCAGATTTCTCTCTAACTCAGAAAGGCCAGCAAAAACAGTGAGTAAGAAGCTCCCCATTGGGCTTGTCGTGTCAGCCCAAGGCTCGCGGAGAGAGCGAAACTGAGTATCTTGCTCTTTTAGTTTCTTAGTGATCGCCAATAAATCGTGCGTAGATCTAGCGAGTCGATCAAGACTAGTGATGATCAAAGTATCGCCTTCGGCAATTTCCTTTAGCATTTTAGATAGCTGTGGTCGTTTTCGATCCGTACCGGTTTTCTTTTCTTCAAATATTTTTCCACAACCGGCAGCCAATAACTGTTCGCGCTGTACCGATAAGCTTTGCCCAGTCGTAGAAACTCGTCCGTAACCGATTATCATGATATTACCGGTGTTTTGGAGTAGCTGTTGCGGAACAGAAATACGGATTTTCTAAGTTGCTGTTTTTGGGGAGTTAAATAAACGTTCCGTAACTTATAAGTTACGGAACTTCTTTTGTGATGAATGTCTCCCATTAGGCTGCAAGCGATAAGCGCTGTGACATATCAAGCTCCAGTACACCATAGGGATTAATGTGCCGATGCGCAAGAGGCGTTACTGCTGCCATATCACGCTCGGACATTCGTTCTTTCCAAGCAGGCTCCTTTAGGATCTGCTGAATCATCAATGTATTAATATACACAAGGCTAATCTGTAGAAGGTGTAAAGCAAGAACAGATATTTCCTGGTCTTCTAATTTATTGGAAGCTACCTCGCCTTTTTTGCCAAAGTAAATAAACCCATTCACACCATTCCAACGTTCAACTACATTAAGTCCAGTATTGATTTCTCGACGGAGTTCTTCAGAGCTCAGGTAGTGACACAAAAAAATCGTTTTTACTGCCTTACCAAGCTCAAGTAGTGCTCGATAGGTAGGATGCCTTGCATTACTACGTATAAAACGACGCAATATAGCCTCTGGCGTAGCGGTATGTTCCCGTAATGCCGTTGCCAACTTCATTATCTCATCATATTCTTGAGTGATCAGTTCCCAATTGATAGCGTTGCCTGAGAAGATAGGTGTCAGGTTAGAATAGGTTGTTTTGGCATGAATATCTGGCGGGGATAACTTCTGCGTGTTGATCGCTTTTAATCTAGGCATCAACGAGAAATTCAGCAAATGACAGAATGCAAAAGCCACAACGCTCTGGCCGTGGCTATCCACATATTGCTTCTCGACTTTCATGTTGGTGCAATGATGTAAAACCCCCTCTATCATTGAAGCCACTTCTGAGGATGAACAACGTTTCAGTTGTGAGTAAATGCAGGCCGAATTCTTGTCTACATGCCAGTAGATCATAATGCCTCTTCCACCATAACGAGCGTGCCATTCAGTCATCAAGTTTTGATCCCATGCACCGAATTGTGTTGAATCCGAAGCACAAGAGGTCGTCGCTTCCCCCCATATTTCTGAGTCCCTAGCCTCAAGGGTGGCATTGATTATGCGTCTAATCGCGTCGCGCAAACTGTCTTTATTAATATACCGCTGGCGGATATGCAAAAGCTCTTTATAACTGATTCCTTGCCGGCCAGACACTAACCGCTTTAATCCGGCATTGGTGCCTAGTGCATACAGTGTTAGTAGTTGTCGGCGTAAAACTTCATCTGGATTGGTGATCTCACGCGATGCTGCAGTAGAAAAAGCTTGCGTGAACCCAACTCTAAAATTGGTTTCTTTAAGAATATCGAGCAGCCCTGTTTCTGGCCATTGTTTGCTGAGTTCATTTTTGAGTGCCTCTATATTCGGTGGGTCCTCTTGGGCAGTTAATGGCGTCACTGAAATCATTGGCTTTTTACCGCCTGACTTAATCTGAACGTCCTTATCCTGCGGCAAGTGCGTGTTAAATTTCTTTAGCGCGTTATGAAGCGTTGTTTTTATCTGCGTCACAAATACATCAGGGTCTAAAGGTTTATCTAGTGCAGCATAGTACTGATCTCGATTGACTTCAAAATCTTCTGGTAAATCTTGCTCTGGATTGCAAAAATGATCGGCACCGACAATCCAAACTTCTTTACAACGTAGCTTATTTCTAAGTTCCTGTAATACACATATCTCATAGTTAATCCGATTGATTCGAGAGCTACCATCTGGCGCAATTTCAATAACAATCTCACGCCACTTGCTCAGTACCAGGTCATCAATAGGCACCTCATCTGAAGTAAAATACTGCTCTCGACTGTCGCGGGATGCTTTTATAATATCGATCGCATCCAGAAGAGGCCTCCAGGCAGCATTGTTTGAACGAAACTCAAGTGCACTTAATATCGATGGCAACATCTTTCGATAATGGTGCGCGTAGGAGGATCTTATTTTCGTATAAATGTGATGGGTGTATGCAGGGCCATCGGAACGATATTCTTTAACTAGCTGATCAATCGTTTGCTCATCGGCAACGGGGAAAATTACATCTCGAACAGAACCATCAGGCTCTTTTTGTGCTGCTTCTGCAATTCGGTATAACAGGGCGTTCTTACTGTGAACCTTGGTGACTTCTTTCACCAGTTCTTTGATCACTTTTTTTTCGGCTCTAACCGAAATCCTGTGAATAATTTGTATGAGTAACTCAACCAAATTATCAATTAATGCACCCTCACGAGGGACACAATAAAATACCAAAAGAGCATAGCGGATACTCTCTGGGTGCCGACGAAATTCCCAGGCATTCTCAGTGGCGGCACGTTCCCTATATCGACTAATTAATTTTGGACTGATTCCATGTAAAACACCTTCAGATAAACCAAGGTCACGTAACAATTGAATCTTGTCGATGGTTTGCATGACACTATCCAGGCTGACCGGCCCTGCGTCTGAGCACAGATAGGCAAATAAACTGCCATCCTTATTTTCAGCAACCAACTCATCAAGCTTCACTTGAGTTGAACCGCTTAAGCGAGAATTCAGTAGGCTAAATAACTGCGCCTCATATTCATTCTCAGCAGACCGAATGATTCGACTGAGCCGATATTGGCCCGGCGGTTCACATCGTTTCTCTAAAAACCACCCAGTCACTAGCTCCTTGAGATAAGCTCGATTCGGCGCTCCGGGGAAAACCTCATTGACTAACCATTCTTTGATTTCAGGCTCATCACTATCTTCAAATGGCGTTACATTCAAATAGGTGAGAATCTCTTTTCGATGTTGACGACCAGTGCGGCCATGGCAATCATAATGCTCCAGGCTGGAGGCTGTTGCTCCTATTTGAGCCACTACAAATTCCAACACTACACTGCCAACGAGTGAGATGTCGTCGTCTATGAAACACGCGTAAATTTGGTAGTGTTTTAATTGTACGGCCACTGCAATACGGTTGGAAACAGAGCGCCCTTTGAGCAACCTGAAGTCATTCTTGCTCAATACCCAGCTTTTGTTGAGATCAGTGTCTGACCAAGCTTGATTCATTAAAGTTATCCGAAAACAATATAGGAACATATTTACGGAACAAGTGTAACTGAGCGGATTACCTCAGTACAAGCTCTTTAGACAAAATCTTGCCGTTTTGCACAGCTACGTGGACACACCGCCTTATAAGGTTTCAGTCAAGATTGTGCGAGAGTTACTCGGTGTAATGGTGTCGAAAGGAGCAG
>RCMY010004358.1_pt1 | contig 12266 bp, 7 predicted proteins | sample 2041341 | NCBI WGS metagenome assembly RCMY01 (sample SAMN09708234, study PRJNA481090) | Marine sediment metagenome, whole genome shotgun sequencing project.
ACCTCCTCGTCGCGCCCGGCGACCGGGTCGGCGTGGTCGGCCCGAACGGCGTCGGCAAGTCGACGTTGCTCGCCGCTGCTGCCGGTGAGCTGCGGCCCGATTCCGGTGGGGTGCGCTTGATGCCGCCCGCGGCGAACGTCGGTTGGCTCCGCCAGGAACCGGACCGATCCGGTGAGACGGTCCGGGACCTGCTCCACCGGCGCACCGGCGTCACCGCCGCCCAACTCGAGCTCGACACCGCCACGGCGCAGCTGGTCGACGAAACAGTTGCCTCCGCCGACCGCTACGACCGGGCGCTCCAACGCTGGTTGGCCCTCGGAGCGGCCGACCTCGACGCCCGGCTCGGCGTGGTCGCCGCCGACCTCGGCATGTCGGACCGGGTGCTCGATCAGACGACGTCGTCGCTGTCGGGCGGAGAGGCTGCTCGCGCGGGCCTCGCTGCGATGCTGCTGTCGCAGTTCGACATGTACCTGCTCGACGAGCCGACGAACGACCTCGACCTGGACGGTCTCGACCGCCTGGAGAGCTGGGTGCTGGGGCTCGCCGCCCCGGTGCTGCTCGTCAGCCACGACCGTCGCTTCCTCCATCGCGTGATCACCGGTGTCGCCGAGATCGACGAGTTCACCCATCGCCTGTCACTGTTCGGTGGCGGTTGGCAGGCCTACCTCGACGAGCGTGAGCGGGCGCGACGGCACGCGTGGGAGGCCTTCGACGAGTACGACTCGAAGCGCCGAGACCTCGGCGATCGGGCTCAGCGCCAGCGGGAGTGGGCCCAGCAGGGGCAGGCGAAGGTCCGGCGTTCGGGGGAGAACGACAAGCACATCCGCAACTTCAAGATCGACCAGACCGAACAGCTCGCGGGCAAGGCCGCGCAGACGAAGCGTGCGGCGGAACGGCTCGAGGTCGTGGAGAAGCCCCGCGAACCGTGGGAGCTCCGTCTGGAGATCCCGGCGGCATCGCGCAGTGGCGACGTCGTCGCCCGGCTGTCGGGAGCGGTCGTCGACCGCGGCGATTTCCGGCTCGGACCGATCGACCTGCTCGTGTCGTACGGCGACCGGATCGCGCTGGTGGGACGCAACGGGGCCGGCAAGTCGACGCTGATCGACCTCATGCTGGGTCGGGTCGATCCCGAACACGGGTCGGTCGACCTGGGCAGTGGGGTGGTGCCGGGCGAGATCGAACAGGTCCGGGCCCAGCTCGCCGGTGCCGCGACCCTCGTCCGCTCGTTCGTCGACGCGACCGGGATGGACGTCGGCGATGCGCGCACGCTGCTCGCCAAGTTCGGGCTCGTCGGTGACCACATCGAACGACCGACAGCCTCGCTGTCGCCGGGCGAGCGCACCCGCGCCTCGCTCGCGTTGCTGATGGCGAATGGCGCGAACCTGCTCGTGCTCGACGAGCCGACGAACCATCTCGACCTCCCGGCGATCGAGCAGCTGGAACAGGCGCTCGACACGTTCCCCGGCACGGTGCTGCTCGTCGCCCACGACCGCGAGTTCCTCGACCGGATCCGGGTCACGCGGACCGTCCACCTCCGCGACGGCATGCTCGTCTGACCTCGTTCCGGCCAGAACCAAAGCAGCGTGTGCGTTTCGTTCAAGGCCGTGCACGGGGCGCGTTCGACCGAGAACGGCTCAGATGTAGTAGCCGGTGACGTCGACGATCACGGAAAATGATCCCGCTGGGCCGGCGAAAACCTTCACCTGGCGGTTGGCGTTGATGCCGACGATCCCGGCATTGGCGACGACCGCGCCTGGGCCCGTCCAGTTCAGCGTGGACACAGCGGTCGAGTTCACGTCCCCCGGCGTCACGGCCAGGAAGCTTCCTGCCGTGGTGTCGGCCGCCGTGACATTGAAGGCGATTGCCGTGGCACCGCTTGGCACGACATTGGACTTGTCTACTGCGCCTGCAGCGTCGTAGCTCGTTCGTACGCCGACCAGACGGGCACTGCCCGCCAAGTGGGTACCCGAACCAGGAATCGTCGGTCGGCGTGAGTCGTACACGCGAGCGGGTGTGATCGGGTGGAACGCGCCGGCCGAGCCGGGGCCGGCCATTTTCCGCCAGTTCCCCGGGCGTCCGCGCTTGACGCACAACCAGAGGTCGTTGTTGTCGTCGAGTGTGATCTCACCGGGCTGATGCAGATCGAAGCGTGCGGGCGGCGCCGGGTTGTCTCCACTCGGTTGCCGAAGTCGCAGGGTGGCCCGGCGCCCGCTGACCTGCAGGCCGTAGTTGGCGGGTCCTTCACCGTGGAAGCGGCCACCGGAGCCTCCCTCGAGGCCGGAGTTGGTCTGTCCGTAGAAGCCGTGCATCGCGTGATTTCCGGAAAATGCAGCGATCGATGCGCGCGTGCCGTCTTCGGCGTCGATCGACGCGGTCGGTGACGCCGGCGTCGACCACGCGCCGTCCTGTGCTACGAACACGTGGCTGCGCGGCCGAGCTGCTCCGAGCGACGCCGGAAACTTGAGCTCGGTCGTCTCGGTGGCTTCGCGGAGCAGTCCGGCCTTCAGCGAGTCACCGTTCGCCGCCGCGGCTGGCCGCCCGCCCGCCAGCGTCGCCCCGGCCGTCGCGGCAACGGCGGCCCCGAGCAGAGCACGGCGGGAAGCTTTCGGAGCAGCGAGCGGTCGTTCCTGTGAGGCGTCGGTGCTCAGCGCGTCAAGTTGAGCTCGCAACGCCTGCACCTCGCGTCGGAGGTCATCGATCTGGTCAGTCATGTCGTGGTCTCCTCATGGATGGGGGCGGTGGCGTTCCCGTCGCCGTCGCTCAGGGGTGCGAGCACGTCCTCCAGCGCCTGCTTTGTCAACGGTATGAGCGTCGTGCGGTCGGCATCGATCAGCCACGGGAACTTGGTGACGACGATGTCGAACGCGGTCGACGTCCGCACGTCGTCGCTGTCGCGGAATCCGAAGATCTTGAGCACGCGCGTCAGTTCGTCAGCTCGCTCTTCGAGGCTGGTCGCCACGTCGGCGTCTGCGGGTGCGGCGAGTTCGATGTCGGAAACGACCAGGGTTCGCATCCCGTCGGCCCAGTCGTCCGGCGCCACCGCCAGGAACGTGTGGAGGCCTTCCGGACCGACACCGTGGGCCAGCCCGACGGCCTCGCCGATGTAGAGCGTGCGCTGCCACGTGCCTGCGGACGTGAAGTCGTGCGCGACCACGCCGAGGCGCGCGGTGAGGAAGACGGCGCGCATGCTGAGGAGCAGCTGCGAGAACGTGCCGTCAGCGTCCACGAGTTCGCGGGCGATCAGCGAGCGCCATCCCGCCTCGACCATCTCCGACTCTCGGCCAGCGTCCGAGGCGTCCGCTTTCTCGTCGTCTGGATCGGCGAGAGGTTCGACGCCGGGCGGGAAGAAGTCGAGGTCGGCGCTCGCGAGCGCGGCCACCTCTTCGGCTGTCAGGCGCACGCTGGCAATGGGTAGGTCCGGTTCGAGAGGCCTCGCGTCAGTCATCGTCGTGTTCCAGAGCGCTCGCGAATGATTCGACCCTGAGGGCCCCGTGGATCGAGTGGTGGACCAGCTCATCCTGGATCTGTGCTGCAAGAAGCTGCTGCCGACGGTTCAGATTCGCCTCGGCGGCCCGAACTCGGGCGGGCATTCCGTCGAGGCGCAGCTGGGCTTGCTGGACGGCCGTCTCAGCGGTCCACTTCCTTGACGACATCTTGTTCTTCCACGCTATTCGTTCTGCCCTATCGGGGTAGGTACGGTTACCGCGCGACGTCGACTCTCGCCTCACGGGCTGAGCCCACCTTCCTTTGAGAGTGTTGTGCACTTCCTGGAGCTTCGCCTGGGCTGCCTGCAGGTTGCCGGGCGCCTTGCTGAGCTGATTATCGGCGATGGCAACCCGTCGGGTTGCGCCACCGACCGATCCCACACGGCTCCACAAGCGCTGCAGGGTGAGCGCAATGTCTGTCATCCCGACGGTCAGAGCGTCGAGGGTGGACAACTTTGCGTGCCTGCCGATCGCTCCCGCCGTCGACTTCGTTGCTTGAATGCGAGTCGGTCGAGGCGTCGGGATTTTCGACTTGTGTACTTTCGTCACTGCGGCGACGCGAGTCGTGGCGCCGGCGCCACCCGTCAGTGCCGAAAGGACTGCACCTGGGGTCATATACCCGGTCCACTCGCCGAACCTTCTCTCCTTCAGGAGGTCGTATCTGGTCATTGCCTTCAGCGCCGCCTTGGGGTCTTTGGCGGACGCCTTCAGTCCGGCAACGGTCGTGTCGGTCGGCGACGGTTGACCGAGGTGCCCCAGGAACGCCGTGTACATGCTGCCGGTGAGCCGATTGTTCTCGAGGCCGATGCCACCGATCGTTCCAAGTCCGGCCGCCATATCACCCGTTCCGCTCAACAGACCCGGAAGGATCCCCCCGCCAGGCCCATCGAATCGTGTGGCCTCGGGAATCCGGTAGTACCAGGGCAGCTTGGCAACGAACCGGTCGGCGTCGACGGCGTAGGACGTTCGCTTTTTGAGCCAGTTTCCGAGTTGTGCGATGCCGGCGCGCTGCTGAGCGACTCCGCCGATCGTGTGATCGAGGGAAGCGCGCACGTCGAGCGCTACCGCGGGCGGCATCTCAGGAAGGCCGGCGAGGTCGTTCTTCAGCTGCCTCTCGATCGAGTTCATGATGACCACACAGCTCTCGACCAGCTGACGTGCGTTGGCATTGACGTTCTTCGGGTCCCACGACAGCGTCATGGCTGCGTCCTCGCAGCTTCCTGCTGGCGTCGAATCTGTTCTTCGTGAGCTCGGCGCTGTGCTTCTCGAAACCTTCGCTCGGCAGCGGTGATGTCGGCTGAGACCCGAGTTGCGGCCGCTCGTAGCCGAGCAGCGGTTCCGTCGAGTGCGTCGGCATTGACGCCGAGCTGCCGCCACCGGGCGTCGAGGATCGACTGAGCTGTGTCCATCAGGGGACTCTCGACTTTGGCGTCGCGCCAGCGCTTCTTCATGCGAGCGACCTCGGCGCGGAGATCACTGGCACGAGCAACCAGCCGATCGGCGAGCGCGTTCATGCCACTGGGATCGCCGACGACGCCGTACGCGCCCATGTCAGCCGGTCAGCGAGTTGTCTGCTGCCGTGGATGCATCGATCTGGGAGCGGATGTAGTCGCTGATCGACTTCTTCGCCTCGGCCGCCGATTGCTTGGCGTGTGTCGTGAACGTCGACACGGAGGACACAGCGGACTCCTTGGCATTGCCCTCCCAGATCGTTCCCTTCAGGCTCGTGAGGTGCTGATCGAGCAACCCTTCGATCTTGGTGAAGATGCCGGTCACTTTCGGGATGAGGGACTCGAGCGCTGCGGTGTTGACTTCCTCCGTGCCGTCACCCTTGCTGATGGATGGCTTCGACACCGATGCCGCACTGGGTGTCTCGATCGTGATCGCCTGACCACCGAGGGAGCGGGCGATGTTCGACGTCGCCGTCCGGACAGCATCTGCGATGTTCTTCATGTCCTGATGCGCGGCGGTGGCGTACTCGATCGCCATATCGGCGGCCTTGTTCTTGAACTCGTATGCGTTCGTGCCGTGGTAGTGCACGGTCGCGCATTCGCTCACGAGTTCCTTCAACTGTGAGTTGAGCGATTCGAACTGGCCCGACGCGGTGTTCCCGTACCGCTTGATCGATGCTGGTTCCACCTTGATGACGGTCATGTTTCCCTCCGGGGCTGTATCGCGGTGGATCGCCGCAGCGCTGGAACGAGTTCGTGCTTCGCTATCCCGCCGAGGAGAAACACCCTGTCGGTGCAAACTCTCTCATAAGTCGGTGTCGTCTGTCGAGGAGTTTGGTGAAATCCCAACCTGGATAACGCCCTCGCGCTCGCGTGAGACGAGCAGTGCTCGTCCGGGCGCCCAGAATCGCTTGGGCCGCCGTGGCACCGACGCGCTGAGCAGATCGCCGTCGAGGTCCGGATCGGGCATCAGCAGCAGCCCGTGACCACCTCGGCGGATCTGTGCGATCAACCCGCCGTACGACCGTCGTGCCGACGCGTTGTCGGCGGCGGCGATCACATATATTCCGTGCTCTGAGCCTCGCCGGGCGAGCTGCGCCAGCTGTTCGTCGCACGCGGTGTCGGCAAGTTCGGCGGCATCGTCGACGACGACCACCATGGGGTCAGCATCTTCGCTGCGTTCGGTCATCAGCGCGATCAACTCCTCGGTCGCCTCGGAACAGGCGTCGAGCCCAGCCGCAGTGGTCGACCAGCCGTCGACTGAGGTCAGCGGTGATCGCCGCGGAGCGAGCAGAACGAGTTGCACGTCCGGCGTCGAGTTGCGAATGCCATGCGCCAGGGTCGCCAGCGCCGTCGACTTCCCGCTGCGAACCGGCCCTGCGATGAAGAAGTTTCCGTTGTCGAGATCGATCTCGACCCCAGCGTGCTCCAGTTGGTCGATGCCGATGACCGCGCAGAGCCTTCCGGACGGATCCTGATCGATACTCGCGAGTTCCACATGTTGGGCCAACCGCTCGATGGGTTCGGGCAGCGAGCCAGCCGATGGGCTGGAGAGACGGGACGCGAGCGCTTCGATCGCCGCGACTTGGCCTGCTCCGGATGGATCCCGTCCGACGATGGCGGCGTGGAAGTCGAGCGATTCATCGGTGAAGCCTCGTCCTGGTGGGAGCACGGCGTCGCGCGTGCGCCGCTGATCGAGGCCGAGCATGCCGTATTCGTCGGGCTCGTTCATCCGAAGCACGAGTCGCGTTCCGATGCTCGACAGCAAACGCGCTGGGAACGAGGCCCGGCTGGTGCCAGTGACGATCCACGAGATACCGGCGTTCGGTGCGCTCCCCACGAGCCGGACGACTCGGTCGACCCAAGCGCCGTGTTCGACTGTTTCGAACTGGTCGACGAACTCACCGAATCCGTCCAGCAGAACAACGAGCCGTGGGAGGGCTCCGCCGGCGGCCCGTGCTTCCTTCCAGCTGGTCGATCCGCCTCGGGTGATGGCGATCTGCCGACGGGCGACTTCTCGCTCCAACCTCGTGACGAGGGACTGCACTCGTTCGGAGTCGTCAACCGGGACCATGCCGCCGACGTGCGGCAGCGACTCGAGCGTCATGAGGCCGCCGCCGGCGGCGTCGATGCCATACACATGGCATTCATCGGCGCTGCACGTCGTCGTGAGGTGAGCGACCATGGTTCGAAGGAGTGTGGTCTTGCCCGATCCGCTGGACCCGGCGATGAGCAAACTTCCTGAGGTGTCGAGATCGATCGCGAGGGGAACTTGTACTTGGTCGTGCGGCCGGTCGGCGATCCCGACGACCATGCACGAGTCGGATGCGTTCTCCGACTCAACGATCTCGCCGAGCGTGACGATGGTGGGCAATGGCGCCAACAGCGGGGAGCGAGGCGGGCGGCTGCCCGAGATGACGGCTGCTTCGTTGATCGACTCGACGAGCAGTTGGAGATCGGTTGCCGTGTCCGGGGCGACGGCGGGCGGGCGGTACGCTCCGCCGGAGCCCTCCGCTGGGCCACCGAGGATCAACTCATGGATCTGTGCGGTGGTGCTCTCTCTGCTGGCGGAGAGTTCGTGGCCGCCGCCGAACGCAGCTTGCACCTCGACGAGATCTCCGGCGCCCCGGCGTACGAATGCGCGTCCTGGCACGTCACGCGGGAGCTGCGCGGCATCCCGTGCGTCGATGACGTCGTCACTGTCCGCGGCGTCGTTCATCCGCAACGCGATGCGCAGGTTCGTGTTCGCACGGATGTTGTCGTTGATGGCGCCTGCAGGACGTTGCGTCGCCAGGATGAGATGGATGCCGAGACTGCGGCCACGTTGAGCGATGTTCACGACTCCGTCGACGAAGTCCGGCAACTCGTTGACGAGTGCGGCGAACTCGTCGACGGCGAGCACGAGCGCAGGCGGCGCAGCTCCCGGGTCACGACCTTCGAGTTCGATCAAATCGCGACAACCATGATCTCGGAGCACGTGCTCGCGATACCGCAGCTCCGCGTTCAGCGAGTCGAGGGCTCGGCGGACGAGATGACCGTCGAGATCAGTCACCAATCCCACGGTGTGCGGCAACTTCACGATGTCCTTGAAGGCGGCTCCGCCCTTGTAGTCGACGAGGACGAAGGTCAGACGCTCTGGCGGATGGAACGCCGCCAGTGAGGCGATCCAGGACTGCAGCAGTTCGCTCTTGCCGGCGCCGGTCGTTCCGCCGACGAGCGAATGCGGTCCGTCCCGACGAAGATCAAGATCAAGCGGACCGGAAGCCGTGTACCCCATCGGAGCACCGAGGCCAGAGGAGCGCTCGGACCAGTTCCGTGCGACGGTCGTCGATCGAGCTGCCGGCTCGAGGTCGGTGAGCCCCAACATCGTTGCCAGACCGATGCTGGTGGGGACGAGCCCGTCGGCGTCGCCCACGGTGATGTCTCGCACCCCGCTCAACGACCGAGCGACTGAGCGCGCCGCGTCGCGATCGAGCTGGTCGAGCAACCCGGGGCCGACGGTCGTTCCGTCGACCGGCCAGGAAACGAGCGCCGTCGCAGGATCACTGGTCGCTCGCACGACGGCGCCGGATGAGCCGGGGAGGTCGTCTTGCACGTCGCCGAGCCACACGACGTACACGCCGTACTCCGGTCCTCGCTCCAGCACCGGGTTGACGAGTTGGCGGGGCAGATCGACGCGGTCTGAGATGAACGCCACGATCGAGAACTCGGGTGTGGACCGTTCCTGAATCCAACCGGTCGTGGTTTCGCTCCGCTTCTTGATCACTCGATCCAGCTCCTCGAGGAGCGCCGCGGCCTGTTCGCCCGTATGGATCCAGTTCGACATCGTGCCCGGAGCGTGTGCGCGCGCATGCGGGAGCCAGGTCATCCAGCGGGCCAGCTCCAGGTCGTCATCGACGTCGTCGAACGCCCCTGCGATGACAACGTCTCTCGGGCTCGTGAGCGTCGCGAATTGCACCGCGATCCAGCTGGCGAGGTTCATCACTGCGCGGCGCTCCCCACACAGTCCTGCCACCCCGGCGGACGCGAGATCGACGACGATGGGCACGTTGTGAGCGGTGTCCCAGGCGCTGGCCTCCTCGGTGACTTCAGATCTGAGTTGTTCGTCGCCGCCTGGCGGCATGATCAGTTCGAGACCTGATGGGCGGTCGGCGAAGCCGACCGCGAACTGCATGAAATCGGGATCGGACGGGCGTCGCTCCCAGAGGTTCGATCGGAGCCGCTGAGCCCGTTCGATGAGGTCGGCCGCGTCAGGCGAGAGTCGACGCAGGCGACCTTCGAGCGCGGCCAGGGCGCTGGCCAGTTCACCGGCGACCTCATCGAGGCGTCTCCGGAAGTTGGCCGTCCCTTCGCGGTGCTGAGTGGTGGTCGACCTTCGCTCACCGACGTGGTTCAGCATCGAGAGGATCGGAGAACTCAACGCCGTCACGAGGCCCATCGCGATCAGAAGATTTCGGCTGTCGCCGCGGCCGAACAGCAACGAGACGACGACGAGCGGGACGCCGACCACGAGCGGCCCGAAGATCACTGCGGTCGACAAACGACGGCGACCACCTCGCTCGGGCGGCGGGTCGAGGTGGAAGGTCGGAGCCGCCGCAGGAAGTGCGTGCCTCGGCGGGCGGTTGAAGCCCACCAGCCCATCCGGGCCGGTTCTGACGACCGCAGCGCTCGGCTCATATGCGTCGATCCTCAGGAGTGAATGACCGGCGCCGACGACCGTACCGATGGGCACCTCTTGCTCGGAGTCGACCGAGGCCTCGCCGACGAAGGTGCCGTTGGAGGATTCTTCGTCCCGGATCGACACCCCTGCGTCGGTCACCGTCACACGCAGGTGTTTTCTCGACAGTGCCGGATCGTCGATCGTGACGTCGGCGTCGATCGATCGCCCGATGATGTGATCGCCGACGCCCAGCGGGACGCAGCGCCCAGTCGAAGGACCGCCGATGAGCGTGAGCTGGATTCGGGCGCTACCAGTGCGGTGGCGCGGTCGATCGGGTGGATTCCATGCTGCATCGGCCAGAACCAGATGGTCGCCGAACCGCACGTCGGCCGCTTGCATGGTGAGCGACGGGTCGAGAAACTCGTGCAGACGGTGACTGTAGAGCCGATGTCCGGCCACTGTGTCCGACGTCGACGGCTTGCCGAGCAGGACGAGGATCAAGTCGCGCACCGAACTCTCGCTGCCGAGCGCGACGTCGACCTCGCGTTGGGTCGATTCGGGTGTGTCGACGACCAACCACAGCCTCATCGCCAGAAATGTACAACGCCGCTCCGTCGCCGCCGGGTGCCAGTCGGCGGATAGGGTTCCGCCGTGCTCCATATTGAGGGCTACGAGATCCTCGATGAAATCGGCCGCGGCGGTGCCGGCACGGTGTACCTGGCGCGGCAGACCTCGCTCGGCCGCCTTGTCGCGATCAAGGCGCTGGTCGGCCGGGACGCTGAGCAATCCCATCGGTTGGTCGCCGAGGCCCGTGTGCTTGCGGGACTCGACGACCCCCACGTGGTCAGCGTCGTCGACGTGGGTGAGACCGACGGTCGCCCCTGGTACACGATGGTGTACTACGGCGGCGGCACACTGGCCGACGTTCTCGATCGAGACCGCGAGCTGTCGGTCGGCCAGGTCGTCACCGCAGGCGTTGCGGTGGCGCGCGGGCTCGCCACGCTCCACGAACTCGGAATCGTGCACCGTGATGTCAAACCGGGCAACGTCTTGTTGTCGGATCGGGGCAACGTGGTGCTCGGCGATCTCGGCACCGCCGTTGACGGGCGCGCCGAACGGGTCACGACGACCGGCGCAGTGCTGGGCACGCTCGGCTACACGGCACCGGAGCTCATCGAAGGCGGCGAACCGACGGCCGCGTGCGACGTGTTCTCGATGGGGGTCGTCCTCTACGAACTCTTGGCCGGATCGCGGCCATTTCGTGGCGCCCACATCGCTGCGGTGCTGGAGGCCGTCCGGACTGGCGAGCACGTGTCGTTGGACGAGGCCGTCCCCGGCATTCCGGCCGGGCTGGCGGAACTGATCGAGGCGACACTCGTGGTTTCCCCCGAGCAGCGACCCCGAGACCTGCGGACATGGGCGAACCAGCTGGCCGACGCCGTCCCGGCTGAGCCGCTCGTTCCCGTTCTGTCTCGGGGTGTCGAAGACGCCCTGACGACCACCGTCGGTGCCATTCGATCCAGGCCGCTGTCTGATCTGACGCCACACGCTGGCGATGCCAAGTCAAGACGTTTGGTGTCGGCGGTCGCCGTGGCTGCCCTCCTCGGTGTCCTCGGCGCAGTGGTCTGGGCAGTGGCGATTCGGAGTGACTCGTCGCAGACGTCGATCGTATTGCCGTCGCAGTCATTGGGTGCGGATGTCAACGTCACAACGACGTGGACCGTCGATGCCGACACGGTTGCGGGCACCAGCGAGATCACGAACGACTCGGGCGACTCCGTCGAGTTGGGTTTTGACGAGGTCGTTCCGAAGCGCCTCGTCGGACACGTCGACCAGATCACGTTTCGACCGGCGCCCGACGCCGTCGTCGAAGCAGATCCGATCGTCCGATTCTGCCTGACGGTGCCAGCCAATTCGTCGGTCACGTTGAGCTGGACCGCGACGGATACGGAGGCCACCGCAGGCGAACTCGATGAAATTGCGGCACAGTGGAAGGAGGACTTTTCCCAGCCGAGCGCCGAGGAACAAGCCGAGACGTGCTCCTTCGGTACCACCCCGACCACCACCACAACGACCTCGACAACATCGACGTCCACGTCATCGACGTCCACGTCGTCGACGTCGACCTCGACGTCCACGACGTCAACTCCGTCCTCGACCGTCGCTGTGACGGATCCGGTTGCCTCGCCGACAACCACCGAACCGACCAACGGCGGTGGCGGCACCACAGCGACGACGCGACCGCCGCCGAGCCCGACCACCGCAACGACCGCCGCCCCCACGACGACGACTCGGCCGGCCACGACGACGACCGCGCCGCCACCTCCTCCGCTCGAGACCGATCCGCCGACACCCACCACCGCCGTAGTGCCCAATGTCATCGGCGATGACTACAGCGCCGGAGCTCAGCGAGTGCGGAACGAAGGTTTCGTGGTTCAGCGGGTCGTCGTCACCTGCGATGATCGACCGTCGAGTCAGATCGACAACTATTCCCCCAAGGGTGAACAAGCACGAGGCTCGACGGTGCAGATCTTCGTCTGTCAGTGATTCGTGGGTCGGTGAGGTGTGTGAGAGGAGCGGTTCACCAGAACATCGTGCCGTGCCCGCCCTTGAAGGGGCCGGTCACGTTGCCGGTGATCCACCCGCCGTAGAAGTCGCCGTCATTCGGGT
>RCMY010007361.1_pt1 | contig 12264 bp, 13 predicted proteins | sample 2041341 | NCBI WGS metagenome assembly RCMY01 (sample SAMN09708234, study PRJNA481090) | Marine sediment metagenome, whole genome shotgun sequencing project.
TAGGCAACCTGACGCCAATGGAATTCTTGCAGAGAAAGACGATGGACAAAATGGCCGCCTGAGGTCACAGATTTAACCCCAAGGACTCCGCGCAAAGCTGGAGGGAACTTGGGGCTCAGGTCAAGATCACCGAGGCAGTTGCGCAGGGCGTTGTCGATCCTGGCGCAGAGGGCGCTGAGGCCGAGGTTGTACCAATAAAAGGGCGCGAGCAGGACGAGGCATTCTTACGGGCGCAGCGACATGCGCAGCTTTCGCCCAAAGGTGCTTCCCGCGTTGTTAAGGCGTTCCGAGGTGGATGGAATGCGATGTTCAAAAAGGCGCGTAAGGACGCGTTTGAGCGGGTCAGCGAAGACTTTCGCGCCGCCAATGAGACGCTTGAAGAGGTGCAAACCTTGTTGGCCAAGATCGGTGGAACTTTGGGAGCTGATTTGTCCGGAAGTTTGAGTTCGCTTTCCGGTTTGGCTCTACGTCTCAAAAAGACGATCGCCGCTGGAAATCTTTCAAGTGAAAGACCCGAAAAAAAGAAATCACGCGACAACAATGGCTTAACTGAATAACCATATTTTTCTTCCCGATAAAGTCACCGCCGGCTCACTTGCTATCCCATTTTATTTTTACGCAGCCGGACAATCCGGTTCGGTAATAACAATAAATTAAAGGACCACAAAATGAACAAACGTATGCCAAGTAAGCCCGTCAAAGCCACACGTAAAAACCGCAACCAAGAGCAGATGAGCCCTGCGATGCAAGCCGCTATGTTCAAGGTCGCGAATGTCGCGGCAAATATGTCCAGAAATGACGAGGCCACGCAACAAGCCGCACGAAAGGCGATCTCGGATACGATTGAAGACTGGGTTGCATTCCTGACCGAAAACGCCCCCGAAGCCGTTGAAGAGTTTTACTATGAAATCTGTATGCTGGCGACCGCCGGCAATCGCCGTCGCATCGCAAAGCACACGCCTATTCCTGCGGGAGTCTTTGAGCGCGTTGAAGGTGATTTGCAAAGCCAAAAGGAAGAAGCCGAACGCGAAGCCGCGAAGGCACAGGCCAAAGATAACGGCGACGATGCCGAAGAGCGTGTCCGTGCATAACACTTAGCCGCCGACATTAAAGAAAGTTCGCCAAAGTCTAAATCCCCCTCCCGCAACCAACTTTTCCGACAGCCCGCCCGTTAGATGGCGGGTTTTGTCGTTTTTGCGTCGCCCTCGCTTTGTGTCCTCAGTGATTAGAATAACCCCCAATAATAATCGGCTCTCTTCAGTTCCGAGATTCTATACCAAATCTCTACATACCCCCGCGCCCAAAACCTCCAAAAACTTTCACCCTTCACGCCGCAAAGCTCAATCTGTCTGGACTTTTCTGGACTGTGCGGGTTTGTTGTGGCCACCACTCTGCAAGTCGAACCCAACTTGCGGACAGGACAGTTTAAATCGCGAGGAGGCGACACATGGACAGACGTAAATTTTTAACCCGCTCGGCATTGGCAGGAACGGGTGTAGCAGCGCTTGCGGCGCCAGCGGTTGCGCAGGGTAATATTACATGGCGTATGGTTACGACATGGCCAAAGAACTTCCCTGGCCTCGGCGTTGGTGCACAGCGTTTGGCGGACCGGATTACGGCTGCTTCGGGTGGACGCCTGACCATTCAGGTTTATTCAGCCGGTGAACTTGTGCCGCCGCTTCAGTCGCTTGACGCCGTGATCGACGGGTCTGCCGAGATGAGCCATGGTGCCGCCTATTACTGGCAGAACAAATCCACTGCCTTGTCGTTCTTTACCGGTGTGCCGTTCGGCATGACATCGCGCGAACTGACAGGCTGGGTCCGTCACATGGGCGGCCAGGAGCTGTGGGACGAAATTTACGACCAGTTTGGCGTGCAGGGCTTCCTTTCGGGTGATACCGGAACGCAGGCTGGCGGTTGGTTCCGCAACGAATTGACCGGCGTTGCCGATGTGCAGGGCCTTCGGTTCCGCACACCCGGCCTTGGTGGTCAGGTTTGGGAAAAGCTGGGCGCAAGTGTTACAAACATGGCCGCTGGCGAGATTTTCCAGGCGCTACAGTCGGGCACACTTGATGCGGCGGAATTCGTTGGACCATACAATGACCTCGCGCTCGGCTTCCATCAGGTTGCGAAGAACTACTACTTCCCGTCGTTCGTTGAGCCGGGACTGGCGACAGAGCTTGTCGTGGACAAGGCCAAGTATCAGGCATTGCCAGAGGATCTGCAGGCGCTGATCCGCGACATCTGTCAGGCGGAGTATGATCAGGTTGCATCCGATTTCGCAGCCAACGATCCACGCGCTTTGCAGACACTTATCAACGACCACGATGTTAAAGTGTTGCAGTTCCCTGATGAGATCATTCAGGCCGGTGCCGAGGCCGCCAAGGAAGTGATGACAGGTCTGCGTGAGTCCAGCGACGACTTGACCAAGCGCACCGCCGAAAGCTTTATCGAAGCGCTGAACATCATGCGCGTCCGGACCGAAGGCACTGACGGTGCCTTTGTCGAAGCACGCCGCAAATACTTCACGATCTAAACCCGCTAGGGTTTGGTTTAAGGGGCGGCCTTCGGGTCGCCCTTTTTTCGTTGACGCGGGGCGACCCTGAAGCGGGCAATTTTATCCGCGCGGCAGCCAGAGCACGATTTGTGGGAAAACGAACAGCAAGACGATTGCGATGATCTGTAATATCACGAACGGAATGATGCCGCGATAGATGGCGCTGGTCGGCAGGCTGTTGGGGGCCACGCCGCGCAAGTAGAACAGCGCGAACCCGAAGGGCGGCGTCAGGAACGAGGTTTGCAGGTTCACGCCAACCATCACACCAAGCCAGATCGGATCAATGTCCAGCGCCAGCAGAACGGGCGCGGTGATCGGGATCACGATGAAGATGATTTCGAACGTATCGAGGATGAACCCGAGCACGAACATAATGAGCATGACGGCAATCATCGCCGTCATCGCGCCGCCGGGCAGGCCGGTCAGCAGGGAATGTACAAGATTATCGCCACCCATCAGGCGGAACACGATTGAAAAGACGCTCGCTCCGAACAGGATGATGAACACCATGGAGGTGATGGTTGCCGTTGCGACCACGGTCTGTGTCAGGATCGCCATCGACAGACGCCAGCGCAAGGCGGCAAGAAGAGCGGCGCCCACGGCCCCTACGGAGGCGGCTTCGGTCGGGGTGGCGATGCCCCCGAGGATCGAGCCGAGAACCGACAGGATAAGTAGAAAAGGAGGGATCAGCGCCACGACCACTTCACGGAGCAAGCCGCTGCGTTCTTCGGGCGGGACAGGGGTTGCCGGACAGCGTAATCGCCTTGAAGATAACATAGCCGGCATACAGGCTGACAAGCAGAACACCCGGCAAAAGCGCACCGGCAAAAAGATCGCCGACGGAGACCGGAACGGGGGCAAAGTTGCCCTTTTCCATCTGCACCTGCGCGTTGATGCCAGACAGCATATCGCCCATGAAAATCAGCACGGTCGACGGTGGGATGATTTGTCCCAAGGTGCCGGACGCGCAGATCACACCTGTGGCCAGTTTCGGGTCATATCCGGCCCGCAGCATCGCGGGGAGTGATATCAGGCCCATCGTCACGACCGTGGCCCCGACAACGCCCGTGGACGCGGCAAGCATTGCCCCCACAATAACCACCGAAAGCCCAAGCCCGCCGCGCAGATTGCCAAACAGTTTCGACATGGTGAGCAGCAGTTGCTCCGCAATGCCCGATTTCTCTAGCATTACGCCCATAAAGATGAACAGCGGCACCGCGACCAACACTTCGTTGGACATGAAACCGATATAGCGGTTGGGCAAGCTGCCAAAGTTCGACGGATCGAACACCCCCAGCGACCAGCCAACCAGCCCGAACATCAACGACACACCGGCCAGCGTAAACGCCACCGGAAAACCCAGCATCAGAAAGCCGATGATGCCAAAGAACATAAGACTGGCGAGCAATTCACCGAGCAGGACGGGATCCATCAAAGAGTTCCTTCGTGACCGGATGCACCGGAAGTTTGCACCGCAGCGGCGACGTTAGGCGGGTAACGCAAATGCTCGGGCACCAGATGTTCACGGTCCGCCAGCACCAGTATCGAGCGAAGGGCCATTGCGACCCCTTGCAAGGCGACCAGCACCGCAAACACGATGATGAATGATTTCAGAATGAACAGACCGGGCATGCCGCCGACGTTTGACGACCCCTCCCAGTAGGACCACGATCGGGTGACGAAGGGCCATGAATAGACCACGACGATAACCATAAAGGGTATAAGAAACAGCAGCACACCGAACAGGTCGATCATGGCTTTGCGGCGGATGCTGGCGGGGCGGTAAAAGATGTCAACGCGAACATGGTCGCCGCGTGCCAGTGCAAAGCCGGCAACTCCGGTAAACATCGCGCCATTCAGCCAGATATAGAGATCACGCAGCCAGAGATAACTGACACCGAACACGTAGCGCTGAACGACGACGGTGAAGCAGGCAATCACGATGCCAAGTGCAAGCCAAGATACCACGCGACCGATCACCGCATTCAACGCGCTGATGCCGCGCACGATCGCTGCCATAGCTTGCATGAATTCCTACCCCTGTTTTCCCTGATGAACCGTTTTTCATATATATCGACGTTTCACAACGTAACACATTAAAATAACACCGGACGGTAACAGTGAATGCCGTGGAGCGAGGCGTTCGCGCAACGCTAATTTTGCGGGCGGTTATTGGGGAATTTTGGTAGATCAGGCGCGTCTAGCATCACGGGTGGGGATGGTGACGGCGTGCCAGTTGAGAGTGCTTTTGCCGATGAACGTGCCCCGAGAGGGCCAGTCTTAACACTGAGAGTGAAGAGGGGGGATCGCCCGATAAATATCGACGAACGATCCCCCAGTTAGCGCGTTTAAAGCGACCGTTTGATCCAGCGTGCCAGCACGCCGATGATGCCTTCGCGGAACAACAGAACGCCGATTACAAAAATCACACCCTGAATAATTGTGACCCATGCACCGAAGGTCGCCAGATAGTTCTGCATCGTTACGATGATCGCAGCACCCACCAAGGGACCGAAGATTGTGCCCATTCCGCCCAGCAGGGTCATCAGCACGACCTCGCCCGACATGGACCAATGCACGTCTGTCAGCGACGCCAGTTGGAACACCTGACTTTTCATGCCTCCCGCGACACCTGCCATTGTGGCGGACAGAGTGAACACCATCAGCTTGTAACGGTTGACGTCATAGCCCAGCGAAATGGCACGTGGTTCGTTCTCGCGGATCGCCTTGAGAACCTGACCGAACGGCGAATTCACGATGCGGTAGAGGAACAGGATGCTGCCGAATGTCACGACCAGCACGAAGAAATACAGCGCCATGTTGTCGGCCAGCGAGAACAGACCGAACAGATCGCCGCGCGGCACGCTTTGGATGCCATCTTCGCCGCCGGTGAATTCAGCCTGCAATGCCACGAAATAGACCATCTGCGCGAACGCCAAGGTGATCATCGTCATGTAGATACCCTGCCGCCGTATCGCCAGTGATCCGATGATAAAGCCCAGAACAGCCGCTGCTGCGGCACCGCAAAGAACCGACAGTTCCGGCGTCAGGCCCCAGACCTTTGCCGCATGGGCCGCCACATAACTGGCACTGCCGAAGTAGGCGGCATGACCGAATGACAACAAGCCGCCGAAGCCAAGCAACAGGTTGAACGCCGCCGCGAAGAGGGCGAAGCACATTACCTTCATGGCGAAGACCGGATAGACGAAGAACGGCAGTATAATCAGCCCGGCCAGCAGGACGACAAAGATAATCTTATGCAGCATCGGCATGCCGGTGGTGACCACGGGCGCCGTGTCTTTGGTGTTTTCTGCCATAGCCATTAGTTGGGCCTCCCAAACAGTCCTTCAGGTTTAATCAGCAGGACAATTGCCATGATAACGAAAATAACGACGGCCGATCCTTCGGGGTAGAACACCCGTGTCAGGCCCTCGACAATACCGAGCATATACCCCGTCAAGATCGCGCCCATGATCGAGCCCATGCCGCCGATCACGACGACCGCAAAGACGACGATAATCAAGTCAGCGCCCATATTCGGGTTCACCGAATAGATCGGCGCGGCGAGAACTCCGGCGAAACCGGCCAGACCGACGCCGAACCCGTAGGTCAGCATGATCATCACAGGGACGTTGACGCCAAAGGCCCCAACCAGCACCGGATTTTCAGTTGCGGCGCGCAGATAGGCGCCCAACCGGGTCTTTTCGATCATGAACCACGTGCCGAAGCAGACGATGACAGATGCGACCACGACCCACGCACGATAATTGGGCAGGAACATGAACCCGAGGTTCTGACCGCCCTGCAACGCATCGGGAATCTGATAGGGAAGGCCGGAAATGCCATAATAATTGCGAAACAGCCCCTGAATGATCAGTGCCAGACCAAAGGTCAGCAAAAGGCCGTAAAGGTGATCGAGGTGGTAAAGCCGTGACAGCATCGTGCGTTCCAGAAGAACCCCGAATGCTCCGACAATGACCGGCGCGAGGATCAGCGCGGGCCAATATCCTATGCCAAGGTAGTTCAACAGCATCCACGCCACGAATGCGCCTGCCATATATAGCGCGCCGTGTGCAAAGTTGATGATGTTGAGCAAGCCAAAGATCACCGCCAGACCCAACGAAAGGACCGCGTAAAACGACCCGTTGATCAGCCCCAGCAGCAGCTGTCCCATCAGAACTTGCGGCGGTATTCCCAATAACTCGAACATGTTTCGGCCCTGTCGCGCGGTTTGGTAAAAATATGTCCACCCAGCCGGACTGGCTGGATGGACGATTGATTGTGGTCACTTACTTGGTGAAGTCACACTCGTCGAGCATTGGCAGAAATGCCTCTTCGCCGGAGATGGACGAGATCTGGTTGTAGAGATCCCATTCGCCGGTGGAGTCTTCTGGAGATTTCACTTCGAACAGATACATATCGTGGATCGCACGACCGTCGCCGCGCACGGTGACTGTGCCGAACAGTGGATCGTTGAACTCCATAGATTTCATCTGTGCGACAACGGCTTCACCGTCCTCTGCGCTGCCCACGGCTTCTACGGCGGCAAGGTATGCCATCGTTCCGGAATAGACGCCGGCCTGAACCATTGTCGGCTGTGCGCCATGTGTTTCCATGAAGCGCGCGGACCAAGCACGGGTTTCGTCCGTTTGATCCCAGTAGAACGCTTCGGTCAGGGACAGGCCCTGCGCCGTTTGTGCGCCCAATGCGTGAACGTCGGTGACGAAGAACAACAGAGCGGCCAGTTTCTGACCCGCTTGCGTGATGCCGAATTCAGACGCTTGTTTGATGGCGTTGACCGTATCGCCGCCAGCGTTTGCCAGACCGATTACGTTAGCGCCGCTGCCCTGAGCCTGCAAAAGGAACGAGGAGAAGTCCTGCGCCGGGAATGGCACGTTCACTTGACCAAGCACTTCGCCGCCGTTGTCTTTGACGACCTGCGCAGTGTTTTCTTCCAGCGAGTGACCGAACGCGTAGTCGGCTGTCAGGAAGAACCAAGTTTTGCCGCCGGAGTTGGTCATTGCAGCGCCGGTGCCAGTCGCAAGCGCCGCCGTGTCATATGTCCAGTGAACCGTTGTCGGGCGACACTGTTCGCGTGTCAGCGACGTGGAACCGGCACCGGAGTCGATCAGAACGCCATTGGCTTCTGCGGTGATGTCGGCCACGGCCAGCGCCACGGAAGACGTCGGCACGTCGAGGATCGCGTTTACGCCTTCGACGTCATACCACTGACGTGCGATGTTGGAGCCAACGTCGGGCTTGTTCTGGTGGTCGGCGGAAACGATTTCAACGTTGATGCCTTTGCCGGCGGCGTCGAAATCTTCGACAGCCATGCGGGCGGCAACCACCGAGCCTTCGCCGGAAAGGTCGGCGTAGACGCCGGACCGGTCGTTCAGAACGCCCAGTTTGACGTCGATGTCAGCCATTGCTGGCGCACCGATGATCGCGGTCAGGGCCGCTGTGCTGATTGCTAGTTTATTCATTTGGGTTTTCCTCCTTGTTACAGCGCATATGCGCCGGGTCGTTCTGTCAAACACCCAGATAATCATGTAATTTCTGGGCGTTTTGTTCGATTTCGTCATTGGGGATCATATCGACAACTTTGCCCTGATCCACGACGTAGTGACGGTCGGCGACCGAAGCCGCGAACCTGAAATTCTGCTCGACGAGGACGATGGTGAACCCTTCTTCCTTCAGCGCGGCGATGGTGTGGCCGATCTGCTGCACGATCACGGGCGCAAGGCCTTCGGTGGGTTCGTCCAGCAACAGCATTTTGGCACCTGTGCGCAAAATGCGCGCCATTGCCAGCATCTGCTGTTCACCGCCTGATAATTTGGTTCCCTGATTGCCGCGCCGCCGTTCGCGCAGGTTGGGGAACAGATCATAGATACGCTCCACGCTCAGGCCGCCATCGGCGATACGCGGCGGCAGCATCAGGTTTTCTTCGACGCTGAGCGACGAAAAGATGCCACGTTCTTCGGGGACGAGAGCGATGCCCAGACGGGCGATGTGGCGCGGCTGCATACTTGTCAACTCGGTGCCGCCAAAGGTGACAGACCCGGTCCGCTTTGCCAGAATACCCATGATCGCCAGCAGGGTTGACGTTTTGCCAGCGCCATTGCGGCCCAGCAGCGTGACAACCTCACCCTGACGGACTTCAAAGTTGATCCCGTGCAGGACATGGCTTTCACCATACCAGCCTTGCAGGTCGTTCACCTTCAACAGAGCGTTGGACGTATCAGTCATGGCTCGCTCCAATATATGCTTCGATCACTTCGGGCGATTTTGATATCTGGTCATAGGTACCTTCAGCGAGGATCTCTCCTCTTGCGAGGACGGTGATGCGGTCGGACAGATCGGCGACGACGGACAGGTTGTGTTCCACCATCAATACGGTGCGGCCGACGGCGATCTGACGGATCAGTTGCGCGATCCGGTCAACGTCTTCGCGGCCCATGCCGGCCATCGGTTCGTCCAGCAATAACATATCGGGACTAAGCGCCAGCGTCGTGGCAATTTCAAGCGCGCGTTTGCGTCCGTAGGGCAGGGCGGCGGCGCGTTCGTTTACAAACTCGCTCAACCCGACTTGGTCAATATAGCCGCGTGCTTCGTCGTCGAATTTCGACAAGGCCCTGTCAGAGCGCCAGAAATCGTAGCTTTCGCCGCGTGCCCGCTGCAACGCCACGCGGACGTTCTGCAAGACGGACAAATCAGGGAAAATGGCGGAAATCTGGAACGACCGCACCATGCCGAGGCGCGCAATTTCCGCTGGCTTCATGCGGGTGATGTCGCGCCCGTCGTAGGTGATGGTGCCGCGTGTCGGTTGCAGAAACTTGGTCAAGAGGTTGAAACAGGTCGTCTTTCCCGCGCCGTTCGGCCCGATCAAAGCGTGGATTGTTCCCTTTTCAATCGAGAGATCGACGTTGTTCACGGCGACGAAGCCTTTGAACTCTTTGGTGAGACCTTTTGCCTGCAATGCGATTGTCATAAATTTAAAGCCTGTCGTCCTTCATGGTGCGTCGCGGTTCAACACCTGCCATCTGGTTCATCATTGCTACCCACTGGAAGTCTAATGTAAAGCGCGAATATCAAATGATAAAAATTTACATCGTCACTTACGTAGGGGCAGGTGCAGAGGGCCGCGAGCGCCCTCTGATTGCTGTGAACGGACGGTTTCTTTAGTTTGCATTGATGTGATCGGGTTGTCGAACATCGCGCGATTGGGCGCGATTGAGAAACAGCAGCGTCACGATCAATATTGTGCCCACAACCTCGACGGTGAAACTCGGCCAGAACAAGGCCACGACGCCGGGCACCAGCAGGATGCGCATCCAGATCGGCATGGGCCCCCAGAGGAACCCTTCGAGGGCCGCGGCGAATGCGACGAGGGCGAGGATGGCGATGGCGCCGCTCCACAACACCACGGGCAGCGGACCGCCGAGGATGATTTCCTCGTTGAAGACCATGAACAGCGGGATCAGGTAAAGGCCTTTGGCGTATTTCCAAGCCTGAAAGCTTGTTTCCATCGGTTTTGATCCGGCAATGGCGGCCCCTGCAAAGCCCGCAAGGGCCACGGGGGGCGTGACATTGCTGTCTTGCGAATACCAGAATACGACCAGATGCGCGATCAGGATCGGCATGCCGAATTGTTCGGTGAGGGCAGGGCCGACAAGGATGATCAACACGATATAGGCGGCTGTAACGGGCAGGCCCATGCCGAGAATCAAGCTGGCGAGCAGCACGAGGATCAGGGCCAGAACGATATTGCCACCCGAAAACGCGATCATCATCGCCGAGAATTTCAGCCCCAATCCGGTGAGGCCGACGACGCCGACGACGATACCCGCTACGGCGCAGGCCATGGAGACGGCGACGGCGTTGCGTGCGCCGAGTTCCAGCGAGTCCAGCACGATGACGACACCGCGACGACACATGGCCATGAAACGCTCCATCGACGGGCTGTCAGATGCAAACGTCCAGAGCGCGCGCGCGGCGGCGGCGGCGAGGATGGAGAGGATCGCGTAGAACCCCACGCGCATCGGCGAATATCCGGCAACGAGGAGGGCGACGAGTGCAACGAGTGGCAGGAGAAAATGCCAGCCTTCGGCCAAAACGTCGCGCACGTTGGGGAGGTCCTTGGTGTCCAAGCCCTCCATGCCCTGTTTGACGGCGGCGATATGCACCAGCAGGTAGACGGTGCCGAAATAGAGCACCGCCGGAAAGATCGAGACCAGAACGATTTCCACGTAAGGCGTGCGGGTAAATTCACTCATCAGAAAGGCACCCGCGCCCATCAGCGGCGGCATAATTTGCCCGCCGGTTGAGGCTGCGGCTTCGATGCCGCCAGCTTGCGCGGGTCGATAACCGAGCTTTTTCATCAGCGGGATGGTGAAGGCACCGGTGGTCACAACGTTGGCGATAGCGGAGCCGGAAATGGAGCCCATGCCAGCACTGGCGATGACGGCGGCTTTGGCGGGGCCGCCGCGTTGGCGACCTGTGGCGGCATAGGCGAGGTCGATAAAGAACTTGCCCGCGCCGGTTGCCTCAAGAAACGCGCCGAACAGCACGAAGATGAACACGAAGGTGGCGGCAACGCCGAGCGGAATGCCGAAGATACCTTCCGCGCCGAGCGTCATTTGGCTGGACAAACGGTCGAGGGAATAGCCTCGGTGGTTCAGGATGCCGGGCAACCAGTCGGACAGAAATGGTAGTTCGCCGCGATTGCCCGCGAAAGCGTACGCGATGAAGAATGCACCGATGATGGTCATGCCGAGGCCGACAGCGCGGCGCGCACCTTCGAGGACAACAACGATGGTCAACACGCCAACCCATACGTCGATGGAGCGCGGGAAGATTTGATTGGCGATGATGTCGATGTTGACCGGCACCCACGCCCCAGCGACGATACTGGCGGCGATTAAAGTGCCGTCGATCAGCCATCCCAAAGGGCCGCGTGGTTTGTATTGGCCGAAGGCGGGATAAATCAGGAAACACAGCACCAGAATGAAACCGAGGTGGATGGGGCGCTGGAAGAACAGGCCCAAGGGCTGCAAGCCCGCCGCATAAAGCTGGAACAACGACAGCATGATGCCGATAATCGTAATCGCGCGCAGCACGACCCATGGCTGTGAGGGCGGTGGTGGCGGGGCGGTGTATTCAGCGTCCATCAGTTGATATTCCCTAGCAAAGAAGGTGTAGGTTTCAGTCTGGTATAAGTGCGATCCGGACCCGTTCGCGAGGTGCTACGGCGGAGAGTGAAACCACCCTGTCACCCACCTGCAAACGATGATCGACCGGTCCCAATCCGGGGCGCAGGATGTAGGCGTCATCAGGCACGGGTTCGTCGATATTCAAGATGAAATAGCCGCCTTGTCCGTCAGACACTTGTTCGCCCCGACCGGGGATGTGACCCAGACCAGCAGCGAAATCCGGCAGATGAGATTGCACAAGAACCATGCGTCCGTCGCGGTTTTCATAGCAGTCCGAGACTTCGAACCCTTTGACGGAATGATGCCAAAGCACGCACCATCCGGAGCCTTCTGGCACATCAAAGCGAGCGATTTCAGTGTCATCCGCATGGGTCGCCACAAGTTGTTCTGCTATGCCGCCTCCAGCCATAGAAAGAAAGAGGAGGGCGCTGAGCCCCCCTCTTAACCAGCCTATCACTCGCGCAGATCGTCTGGGACGTCTGCACCGACTTCGTCATA
>RCMY010004359.1_pt1 | contig 12263 bp, 9 predicted proteins | sample 2041341 | NCBI WGS metagenome assembly RCMY01 (sample SAMN09708234, study PRJNA481090) | Marine sediment metagenome, whole genome shotgun sequencing project.
GGTCTCGCGGCACGCCCGCGGGTTCACCAGGCAGGAGGCCTTCTTGTTAGCGAAGACGTGGTCCAGGCAGGCCTGGTTGCAGGCGATGCAGGTGTTGATCTCATCGGAGCGGCCGGCCTGAGCCTTGACCACGAAGTCGGGGTCGGCCAGCAGGGGCCGCGCCATCGACACCAGATCCGCCTGTCCGGACGCGATGATCTCCTCAGCCATCTCGGGGGTGTTGATGCGGTTAGAGGCGCAGACCGGGACCGAGACCTCGGCCTTGAGCCGTGCGGTCGCCTCGCGCCAGGCGCCGCGGGGGACCTGGGTGATGATGGTCGGCACCCGGGCCTCGTGCCAGCCGATGCCGGTGTTGAGGACCGTGACTCCGGCCTCCTCGAGGCCGTGCGCGAGCGCGACAACTTCTTCCCAGGTCTGGCCGCCCTCGACAAGATCGAGCAGCGAGATCCGGTAGATGACCGGGAAGTCGGCGTCGACCTGCTCACGGATGCGGCGCATGATCTCCAGGGGGAACCGCATCCGCTTCTCGGCCGTTCCACCCCACGCGTCGGTGCGGTTGTTGGTGCGCTCGGCCAGGAACTGGTTGATCAGGTAGCCCTCGGATCCCATGATCTCGACGGCGTCGTAACCCGCCTTGACCGCTAACGCGACCGAGTCGGCGAAGTCGGTGGCGGTTTGGTCGACGGCCTTCGTCGACAGCGCGCTGGGCTTGAAGGGGCTGATCGGGCTCTTCTTGTTGCTCGCACTGACGTTGAACGGGTGGTAGCCGTAGCGACCGGCGTGCAGCACCTGCAGCGCGATTGCACCGCCGGCGTCGTGAACGGCACCGGTGACGTCACGGTGGCGCATCGCTTGGAGGCGGGTGGTCATCTCGGAGGCGAACGGCTTGAGCCAGCCGCGTTTGTTGGGCGCATAGCCGCCGGTGATGATCAGGCCGACTCCGCCGCGGGCGCGCTCGGCGAAGTACTCACTGAGGGCGGGCAGATCCTTGGCGCGGTCCTCCAGGCCGGTGTGCATCGACCCCATCACGACGCGGTTGCGCATCGTCAGCGACCCCAGGGTGACGGGTGCGAGCAGGTGTGGGTAGTTCACGGTGCCTCCGGTGATGGGTGTTCGTCGGACTGTCGACGGTCGAGGTATTCGGTGAGCCAGGTGACCCACGTCTGTTCGGTGAGTACGCCGCCACGCAGCACGAGGTACTGGTCGAGGTCGAGCCCGCTCAGAGCGTCGGGGTCGGGATAGTCGCGCTTCATCAACTGCTCGTAGTGGTCCAAGCGGATCTGGTGGTCGGCGAGGTTGGCGCGCACGACGTTCAAGACCGAGTCGACGTCGCCGAAGCTGGCGCCGCGCAGTTTGACGGCCAACTCGCTGCGTTGGGAGTGGGGTTCGGTGGGCTGCCCGAGCCAGTCGGTCAGGACCTCGGAGCCGGTGAGGGTGACGGCGTACTGCTTCTGGGTGGGTTTGCCGGGGGCGTGGACCTCGCTCACCTCGACCCAGCCGTCCTTCTCCATCCGCCCCAGCACGCGGTAGATCTGTTGGTGGGTCGCGTGCCAGAAGAAGCCGATCGATCGGGCGAAGCGCCGGGAGAGTTCTTGGCCGGACGCGGGCTGCTCGCTCAGGGAGACGAGGAGCGCGTGCTCAAGGGCCATGGGAGGACTGTGGCATGGCTTTGCAACGAGTTGCAAACGGACGTGACTGGGGTCTCACGTCACCGTGACAGCAGTTCTGTCATTATCGCGCCATGAGCAACGAGACGAGCATCGAGTTGGGCAAGGGCACCGGGCCGCTGAGTGGCGTCAAGGTGGTCGAGCTCGCTGGCATCGGCCCCGGGCCGCACGCGTGCATGATTCTGGCGGACCTCGGCGCCGACGTGATCCGCATCGAGCGACCGGGTGGGCAGATGTTCTCCGGCGGCGCCACGATGCTGCTCAACCGCGGCCGGCCCAGCGTGGCGATGAACCTGAAGGACCCCGAGGCCCTTGCCACCGTCTTGGAGTTGATCAAGGGAGCGGACGTGCTCGTCGAGGGCCTCCGGCCAGGCGTGACCGAACGGCTCGGGCTCGGACCCGACGACTGCTTCGCCGTCAACGAACGCCTCGTCTACGGCCGGATGACCGGCTGGGGTCAGGACGGGCCGTTGGCCAAGGCGGCCGGGCACGACATGAACTACATCGCCATCACCGGGGCGCTCTTCGGCCTCGGACAGGACCCGGGCCGGCCGCACTTCCCGGCCAACCTCGTGGGTGACTTCGGTGGCGGATCGACGTACCTCGTCATCGGCATCCTCGCCGCCCTCCTCGAGAGCAAGTTGTCCGGCAAGGGGCAGGTGGTCGACGCAGCGATCGTGGACGGCACCGCGCACCTGAACACGATGACTTCCGCGTTCGTCGCTCAGGGCGGCTACAAGGAGGAGCGCGCAGCGAACCTCCTCGATGGTGGGGTGCCCTTCTACGACATCTACGAGACCTCCGACGCTCTGCACATGTCGGTCGGCGCACTTGAGCCCCAGTTCTTCGACGCGATGATCACGTTGCTGGACATCAAGGACACCTGCCCGGGGCAGATGGAGCTGGAGCGGTACGACGAGATGCGGGCCCTGCTCACCGAGACCTTCGCATCCAAGACCCAGGCCGAGTGGATCGAACTGTTCGAGGGGACCGACGCGTGTGTGGCCGGCATCCTGCCCATCTCGCAGGCCCCGCAGCACCCGCACTTAGCGGCCCGGGGGACGTTCGTCGAGCGGGACGGGATGATCCAGCCCGCCCCGGCGCCGCGCTTCTCACGCACGGAAGCGAGCTTGAGCTTGGCCCCCTCCGCGGTGGCCGGCGAGCACACCCGTGCCGCGTTGACCTCCTGGGGCATCACCGACGTCGAGGGCCTCATCGAGCGGGGTATCGCGGTCCAGCCGTGATGCGCTGGTGAGCAAACCCTGCTCGCCTTCGCTGGCAACCGGTTAGATGGAGACATGACGTCAGCGAACAGTCCCGAACACGTCGACGTGTTGATCATCGGGGCAGGCCTGTCCGGCATCGGTGCCGCGTGTCAGTTGCGGACCTCCCACCCGCAACGTTCGATCGCGCTGCTTGAGTCGCGGGAAACCAGCGGTGGGACGTGGGACCTGTTCAAGTACCCCGGCATCCGCTCGGACTCCGACATGTTCACCTTCGGCTACCGGTGGCGTCCCTGGCCCAGCGACATCTCCCTCGCGGACGGGGGGTTGATCTTGAACTACCTACGCACGGTCGCGCAGGAGTACGGCGTCGACGAGCTGATCCGCTATCGCCACATGGTGACGGCAGCCGACTGGGACAGCGCCACCTCGCGCTGGACCGTCGCGGTCGACATCGACGGTGAAACCAGCAGCATCACCTGCAACCTGCTGTGGGGAGCCTCCGGCTACTACAACTACGAGCAGGGGCATGTCGTGGACTTCCCGGGTCAGGACGATTTCGCAGGTCAGATCATCCATCCCCAGCACTGGCCCGAGGACCTCGATTACGCAGGCAAGAGGGTCGTGGTGATCGGTAGCGGCGCCACGGCCGTGACGCTGGTTCCGTCCATGGCTGACCAGACGGAGCACATCACGATGCTGCAGCGCAGCCCGACCTACATCCTGCCCGTCCCCGCGCGCGACCCGTTGGCCAAACTGCTGACCAGCCTGCCGAGGAAGGCGTCCTATCCCATCGTCCGGTGGAAGAACGTGCTGCTGATGGTCGGCAGCTACCAGTTCTCCAGGCGCTTCCCGAATGCGATGAAGAAGGTCGTGCGCAAGGGGGCCGAGAAGGTCCTCCCTGACGAGGTGTCCTTCGACGAGCACTTCCAACCGACGTACAACCCCTGGGATCAGCGGCTGTGTGCGATTCCCGACGGCGACCTCTTCAAGGCCATGCGCCGCGGGAAGGCGTCGGTCGTCACCGACACCATCGAGACCTTCGACGAGACCGGCATCCGTCTCACCTCGGGGGACCACCTCGACGCGGACATCATCATCACCGCCACGGGCCTGAGCATGCGGATGTTCGGAGGGATCGACTACTCGGTCGACGGTGAGAAAATGGATCTCTCCGAGTCGATGTCCTACAAGGCGCTGATGCTCAGCGGCATCCCCAACTTCATCTACACGATGGGCTACACCAACGCCTCGTGGACGTTGAAGGCCGACCTCGTCGGGGAGTACGTCGCCCGCCTGCTCACCCACATGGACAACACGGGCAGGACCGCGGTGGTCCCGGTCCGGGACGAGGCAGTGGGGGAGCGCCCGTTCATGGGCCTGTCTTCGGGCTACATCCAGCGCGCCATCGATGACCTGCCCAAGCAGGGTGACCGGGCGCCGTGGCTGCTGAAGCAGAACTATCTGACCGACGTACGCACGATCCGGCGTGGTGACATCGAGGACGGGGTCCTGCGCTTCTCGTGACCGCCCGGGCCGGGTGTGCTCAGCAGCGACGACGTGACCTCGCCCACTTACCGGCCGTAATTGCCGCAGTAATTCACCCAGATCACACGCGTACCACTACGGTGGAGCCACCAGTCCGGCAAGTCTTGCCCCGGACTCACGCGTAGCCGGTCACTCGGAGCGGCACGCCCCTCGATCCTCTTGTGGTTCGAGGCTGCTACTTCGCACCCCGCAACCGGCGGGGTCAGCTTGGTGAGACACCCACCAACGTGAGTGATACCAACATGTCTTCTGAATTCGCCGCTCTCGGCGTGCCCAACAACCTTGTCCGCCTGCTGGCTGACCAAGGCATCACCGTTCCTACCCCCATCCAGGCCGCGACGCTGCCCGACTCCTTGGCCGGACGCGACGTCCTGGGCCGTGGCCGGACCGGCTCCGGCAAGTCCTACGCCTTCCTGCTGCCGCTGGTCGCCCGGCTGACCGACACCGGCCGTCCGGCCGAGTCGCGCAAGCCCCGCGCCCTGATCATGGCCCCGACCCGCGAACTGGTCGGCCAGTTGCACGAGGCCCTCAAGCCGTTGGCGAAGGCCAACAACCTGAGCACCCTCACCATCTTCGGTGGCGTCGGCCAGGGCCCCCAGGTCACCGGTCTGCGCAACGGCGTCGACATCGTGCTGGCCTGCCCCGGCCGCCTCGAGGACCTGATCAGCCAGCGCGCTTGCGACCTGTCCAACGTCGAGATCACCGTTCTCGACGAGGCCGACCACATGGCCGACCTGGGCTTCCTGCCCGCCGTACGTCGCATCCTGGACCAGACGCCCCGAAGCGGTCAGCGCCTGCTGTTCAGCGCCACGCTCGACAAGGCGATCGACGTCCTGGTCAAGAAGTTCCTGACCAACCCCATCACCCACGAGGCGGACTCGGCGCAGTCTCCGGTCTCGAAGATGGACCACCACGTCCTGCAGATCCACCGCGACAGCCGCGTCCCGGTCCTGGTCGACCTGGCCAGCGCGCCCGGCCGCACCGTGGTCTTCACGCGCACCAAGCACGGCGCCAAGGCGCTGACCAAGCAGCTGAACAAGAACGGCGTCCCTGCCGTGGAGTTGCACGGAAACCTCAGCCAGGGTGCCCGCACCCGCAACATGGACGCGTTCCATGAGGGCAAGGCCACCACGCTGGTCGCCACCGACATCGCCGCCCGCGGCATCCACGTCGACGACGTCGCGCTGGTCATCCACGCCGACCCGCCGGCCGAGCACAAGGCCTACCTCCACCGCTCGGGCCGTACGGCGCGTGCCGGTGCCGCTGGCACGGTCATCACGTTGATGACCAGCGAGCAGGTTCGCGATGTGCGTGACCTGACCCGCGCGGCTGGCATCAAGCCGACCATCACTCGCATCGACGGCTCCAGCCACCCGATCCTCCTCACCCTCGCTCCCGGCGAACGGACGACCGTGCCGGGCGGCCTGGTTATCTCGCTGCCGCCGGGCTCCGGCGGCGTTGGCGGAGCCCGCTCGACGCGGGGCAACTCCGCGGGCGGTGGCGGCGGCCGTGGCCGTGGACCCAAGACGGGCTCCGGCTCGGGCGGCGGTCAGTCGCAGGGTCGGTCGCGTAGCAAGGCGGGTCAGGGTGCTGCCCGTGGCGGTAAGCCTGCCGGTGGCGGCAACCGCAGCCGTAGCCGCAGCGGTGCGGCGGCTGGTTCGGGCGGTGGGCGTTCCACGGGTGGACGCTCCGGTGGCCACAGCGCCGCTTCGTTCAGCTCGCGCTGACCTGACGTACTTCTGCCAACCCAGGGTGATCCGGCGCACTGTGCGTTTGCGATTACCGTGGGTTGGGCACAGTAGAGATGGACGGCGCGACGACCAGGTCTCGCCACTGACATGAAGGAGGCACCCATGGGAGCCGACGACAAGATCAGCAACAAGTTCCAAGACCTGAAGGGTCAGGCCAAGGAGACCACCGGCAGCGCGACCGGTAACGAGAGCCTCGAAGCCGAAGGCAAGGGCGACCAGGCCTCGGCATCCCTCAAGGACGGCGTCGAGAAGGTCAAGGACGCCGCTTCGGACATCAAGGACTCCTTCAAGAAGTAGTCCTCGTCACTGAATTCTTCAATCGCCCCTTCATCCTCGTAAAGTCGCGGATGGAGGGGTGATTGCTTTGTCTAACTGGGTTAAACGGTCGTTGGTCGACGTCGTCGCGCGCGACCAGCAGGACACCCCGGCGCAGTTGCGCCGTCGCCAACTGGTCACGATCGGCTTCGTTGTTCTCGGTGCCGTGGTCCTCGCCCTGTCCCTGCGGATCGAGCCTGGCAACGTCTGGTTCTACCCCGCAACCCTCGGCCTGGCCGCTGTGTGGACCGTGGGCGCGCTCAGTTCTGGCCGCCTGCACCTGGGCCGGATCGCGTGGGGCGACGGGTTCGTTCGTCCGATCGTCACGCCTATCGCGATGGGGTTGGTCCTGGGCCTGATCTTCGTCGTCGGGGCGTTGATCATTCGCGAGATCCCGTTCCTGGCCGATCAGGTCAACTCGATCCTCGAGTACGCCGATGCCGGGTGGCTCCCCATCCTGGTGATCATCACCGCCGTCAACGGCATCGCCGAAGAGCTCTTCTTCCGCGGCGCCGCCTACGCCGCCATCACTCGCAACCCGGTCGCGTGGACGACCCTGGCCTACGCCGTCGCCACGATGGCCACCGGCAATGTGATGCTCAGCTTCGCCGCGGTGATCCTCGGCGTGGTCGTCGGACTCCAACGACGCGCCTCCGGCGGAATCCTCGCGCCGATCTTGACCCACGTCACTTGGTCACTGTCGATGCTGCTGATCCTGCCGCTGCTTATCACCTGACCGTCGCGCCCCGCAGGTCTGCGGTCTATCGCTGAACGGTGGCGCCCTTGATCGGGCCGACCTCGTCGTACCGGCTGTCGCCGAGCAGCACCGACCGTAGGAAACCGACCGCGTAGTGCTCGGTCACGTCGAAGGCTCGCGCCACCGCAGCCGGGTCATCGCAGGTGTCCCCGGTCTGGCCGCGGATAGCGTCGGCTGCGCCGGCTGGCACCGCGTCGCCGCCGTTCTCGATGGCCTCGGCGATGGCACACACGTCGGTCAGTGAGTTGTGCCCGGCGCCCTTGATCACCACCAGACTCGAATCCCCGCGGCTGCGATCTACCGGTCGCGTCGACTGAGGCTTGACGGGTGTCGTGGTGTCCGCACTGCCGGTCACGACCAACATCGGGACGTTGATAGCCGTCAGGTCGGCGTCACTCAACAGCTTGGAGTACGGCGCCAGGGGGACGATCGCGTCCACCCGAGGATCTGCGGGGATTCCGTCGTACCCGCCGGCGGCCGCAAGGGCGGTGAACCCACCGAAGGAGTGGCCCATCACGGCGATCTTCTCGACATCAACCAGGCCCGAGGCAAGTTCGTCGGACTCCAGCCGGTCCAACACGACGCCGACGTCGAGCACGCGGTTGGTGGCGGTCACCTCCGGTGTGGTCTGGGTGCCCAGCAACAGGTCGACCGCGGTGTTCCCTGGGTGATCGAGGGAAGCGACCACGAACCCATGAGAGGCCACGGTCTCGACGATCGACGCGCTCTGCTGCCGGGTGCCGCCGAACCCGTGCGAGAACACCACGACGGGGAAGGGCCCCTCGGTCGAGGCGGGACTGCCGATGGTGGAGAGCGCCGAGTCGAAGGCCACCCCGGGGATCAGTTCGTACGGCGAGGGTGCGCTCGCTTCGGCTGAGGGATACCAGACCTCCACCGCAAAGGTGCGATTCTCGCGAGCGGGATCCACGACCTGTTCGGTGCGGCGACCGACGGAGTAGGGGCCGGGCTCCGATGGGTCTGGGGTTTCCGCGTTCTGGCTCGCCTCCGGGGACTCGGCGGGGCTGCTGCTGGCCGAGGAGGTGGGCCGAGGGTTCGAGATGTTCTGTGGCGCCTCGTCGGCGCCGGAGCATCCGGCTAGCACCAAGCCAGCGACGGTGACGGCGACGGCACCGGTGAGGGCGTACGAGCGGCGGGATTGGCGAACGTGACGGGTCATGCGGATCCTCCGGGGTGATGGGTGGTGCAGCCGCGTCGACGTGGGCGTCGCCGGGTTCTAGGACGTCTTTGATTCCTCGATGGCCCGGCGGACCGCCTCCTGGTAGGTGATCGGCTCGCCGGGGACCACCTCCAGGATCCGGGATTCGGTGCACACGACTTCGGTGGCCATCGAGTCGATCAGGTTGCGACCGGTGGTGACGTCGACGTCGGTGACGAATGAGATCCACCTCGACGAGAGCGAGGGGCTCAACACCGGGACGGTCACGATCAACACGCGGCGACCGTTCATCACCTCGGCCGCCTGCTGGAGCATCTCGAGGTAACTCAGCTGGTCGGGACCGCCGATGTCGAAGACCTGACCGATGGCCTCGGGGTTGTCGATGACGCCGTCGAGGTAGCGGATGACGTCGTCGACCGCGATCGGCTGGGTGCGCGTCTGGGTCCACTTCGGCACCACCATGGCCGGCAGGTTCTTGACGAGTTGCCGGGTGATCTCCCACGAGATGCCGCCGGCGCCCACGACGATCGCGGCTCGCAGCACCGTGACGGGGACCCCTGCCTCCCCGAGCAGTCCCTCGACCTCACGGCGCGAGCGCAGGTGAGGGGAGAGATCCTCGTCCTCCGCGCCGAGTCCTCCGAGGTACACGATCTGGCGTACGCCGGCCCGCTTGGCGGCAGCACCGAAGGCCCGAGCGGCCGCGGCGTCCTTCTTCTCGAAGTCGTCGTCGTCGAGAGAGTGAACGAGATAGATCGCCACGTCTGCGCCGGCCAACGCCGCATCGAGGCTCTCCGAGTCGTGGACGTCGCCATGGACAGCGGTGCCGGGTCCGGCGTACTTCTGGGGGTTCCGGGTCATGGCCCGCACGTCTAGGCCGCGCTTGATGAGAACGGGAACGAGGCGGCCGCCGACAAAACCTGTGGCGCCGGTAACGAGAACGGTGGTCATGACCCCACCCTAGGCGGCTGAATCGAAGGGGTGCGTATTGAAGGTGAGACGGACCACACTGCCCGTTGATCAGATCCCTTGACGACAATGACAGTAAAGGTGTCACAATCAAGGTGGCGGCGCTGATGGCGGCCGCTCCTGAACTGTGCTCGACGCATCACCCATCTCACGACACAACGAACGAAGGACGGTCATGGCAGAAGCATTCGTGTACGACCACATCCGCACGCCGCGCGGCAAGGGCAAGGCGGCGGGCTCGCTGCACGAGGTGAAGCCAGTCGATCTGGCCGTCGGGCTGCTCAAGGAGATGCGTGAGCGCAACCCCTCCCTCGACGTCAACCGCGTCGATGACGTCATCCTCGGCGTGGTCTCGCCGGTCAGCGAGCAGGGTGGCGACATCGCGAAGACCGCGGCGCTGACTGCTGGCTACCCCGACACCGTCGCGGGCGTTCAGTTGAACCGCTTCTGCGCCTCCGGCCTCGAGGCCGTGAACCAGGCTGCCGCCCGCATCCGTGGTGGCTTCGAAGACATGCTCTTCGCTGGCGGCGTCGAGTCGATGAGCCGCGTGCCCATGGGCTCCGACGGTGGCGCCTGGGCCCAGGACCCCGCCACGGCCCTGACGACCGGCTTCGTGCCTCAGGGCATCGGTGCCGACCTGATCGCCACGATCGAGGGCTGGAGCCGCGAGGACGTCGACACCTACGCCGCGGAGTCGCACCACCGTGCCGCCAAGGCGCAGGCTAACGGCTACTTCGACCGCTCGCTGGTGCCCGTCAAGGACATCAACGGTCTGACCATCCTGGACCGTGACGAGACCGTTCGTCCCGACACCAGCCCCGAGGGCCTCGCCGGTCTCAAGCCGAGCTTCGCCCAGATGGGTCGCGACGGCGGATTCGATGACGTGGCCCTCGAGAAGTACCACTGGATCGAGAAGATCAACCACGTCCACCACGCCGGCAACTCCTCCGGCATCGTCGACGGCGCCGCCCTGATGGCCATCGGCTCCGAGGCCGCCGGCACCGAGATGGGTCTGACCCCGCGTGCCCGCATCATCTCTGCCGCCGTCTCCGGCGCCGACTCCACGATCATGCTGACCGGACCGGCCCCGGCCGCCCGCAAGGCGCTCGCCAAGGCCGGCCTCACCGCCGCCGACATCGACCTGTGGGAGATCAACGAAGCCTTCGCGGCTGTGGCCATGCGCTTCATGCGCGACATGGACATCAGCCACGAGGTCACCAACGTCAACGGTGGCGCCATCGCGATGGGTCACCCCCTCGGCGCGACCGGCGCGATGATCCTCGGCACCCTGATCGACGAGCTTGAGCGTCGCGACCAGAAGCGCGGCCTCGCCACGCTCTGCGTCGGCGGCGGCATGGGCATTGCCACGATCGTGGAACTCGTCTGAGCCAACCGCTGGTTGAGGTGCGAAGGCCGCCAAGCCTGAGCCTCGAAACCTCGCGAGCGAGAAGCCGACGTGACCAGAGGCCTGACAACGCCTCCCGAGGTTTCGAGGCCGCTCGCTAGCGCTCGCGGCACCTCAACCAGCGGGCCAGGTACGCGCGGTCGCGCGCCAGCCACCCCGACATACACACACTTCTAGAACAGGACCACAACCAAGCATGAGCACAGCAACCGACAGCACCACCGAAACCGCAGTCCGCTACGACAAGGACGCCGACGGCATCGTCACCCTGACGCTGGACGACCCGAACTCCAGCGCCAACACGATGAACCCGCTCTACCTCTCCTCGATGGCCGCGGTCGTCGACCGGCTCTACGACGAGTACGCCGAGGACGAGAACTCCGTGACCGGTGTGGTCATCGCCAGCGCGAAGAAGACCTTCTTCGCCGGCGGGAACCTCAAGGGCATGGTCACCACCACCAAGGAGGACGCAGCTGACGTCTTCGCGATGGCTGAGGCTGTCAAGGCGGGCCTGCGTCGCCTGGAGAAGTTCCCCCGCCCCGTGGTTGCCGCGATCAACGGCGCCGCCCTCGGTGGTGGCTTCGAGATCTGCTTGGCCGCCCAGCACCGGGTGATCGTCGATGACCCCAAGGTTGAGATCGGTCTTCCCGAGGTCAGCCTCGGGCTCCTGCCCGGCGGCGGTGGCGTGACGCGCGTGGTCCGCATGCTCGGCCTGCAGGCCGGTCTGATGGAGGTGCTGCTTCAGGGCACCCGTTTCAAGCCCGGCGCGGCCAAGGAGAAGGGTCTGGTTGACGAGCTCGTCGCCACCCGTGAAGAGCTCGTGCCCGCCGCGAAGGCGTGGATCAAGGCCAACCCCGACGCAGCGCTGAACCCCTGGGACGCTCCCGGCTACAAGATGCCCGGTGGCACGCCGAAGACGCCGGCGCTCGCGTCGTTCCTGCCCGTCTTCCCGGCGCTGCTGCGCCAGCAGACCAAGGGCGCGGTCTACCCCGCCGCCCGGGCGATTCTTTCGGCTGCGGTCGAGGGTGCGAGCACCGACTTCGACACCGCTTCGCGGATCGAGTCGCGCTACCTCACCAGCCTGGTCGTCGGTCAGGGCTCGAAGGACATGATCCAGGCGTTCTTCTTCGACCTGCAGGCCATCAACTCCGGCTCGCTGCGTCCCGACGGGATCGAGAAGTGGAAGGCCACCAAGGTCGGCGTACTCGGCGCCGGAATGATGGGTGCGGGCATCGCCTACTCGTGCGCGCGCGCCGGCATGGAGGTCGTCCTGAAGGACGTCGCCCAGGACAGCGCCGACAAGGGCAAGGCCTACTCGGAGAAGCTGCTGGACAAGGCCATCTCGCGGGGCAAGAGCACCGAGGAGAAGAAGGCCGAACTGCTCGGCCGGATCACCGCCACCACGGACCCGGCCGACCTGGCCGGTTGCGACCTGGTCATCGAGGCCGTCTTCG
>RCMY010004360.1_pt1 | contig 12262 bp, 9 predicted proteins | sample 2041341 | NCBI WGS metagenome assembly RCMY01 (sample SAMN09708234, study PRJNA481090) | Marine sediment metagenome, whole genome shotgun sequencing project.
AAGAAGACCCGCTTCAACCCCATTGACATGATGGTCGGCTCGGGCGCTCGAGGAAACATGATGCAGGTCCGCCAGATTGCGGGCATGCGAGGCCTCGTGGCAAACCCTCGAGGCGACATGATTCCTCGTCCAATCAAGTCGAACTTCCGTGAAGGCTTGACGATGTTGGAGTACTTCATTGCTACTCCTGGTGCCCGTAAGGGTCTGGTCGATACAGCGCTTCGTACCGCTGACTCCGGCTACCTCACCCGTCGCTTGGTCGACGTTGCACAGGAAGTGATCATCAACGATCGCGATCCGTTCGCAGACGGCCGCCCGGTTCGTGGACTCATGCTTCACGACATCAAGCCAGACGGTTACTACAACAAGAACTCCGGCGCTCCGTCGGATGCGACCGATCCCGATGCACGCATGGTTCGCACCTATGTCGAGACTCGTCTCTACAGCCGTGTGCTCGCCGACGATCAAACCCTCGTGGATGGCACCGTCATCCCCAAGGGCACGATGGTCAGTGAAGAGGACATGGAGCAGCTGCGAGACGATCCCGAAATCACTTCGGTTCGTGTCCTCTCGCCGCTCACCGACGACTCGCCGATTGGCATCTCTGCCGCCAGCTATGGCACGTCGTTGGCCACGGGCAAGAGGATCGAAGTCGGCGAGGCCGTTGGCGTCATCGCTGCTCAGTCGATCGGCGAACCCGGTACCCAGCTCACAATGCGTACCTTCCACACCGGTGGTGTGGCTGGTGGCGCTGACATCGCTGGCGGTCTGCCACGCGTTGTCGAGCTCTTCGAGGCTCGCAGCCCGAAGGGTAAGGCCACGCTCGCTCGTGTCTCCGGCATCGTTCGTGTTGCTGAAGACGAGGGCAAGGGCAAGGTCATCACCGTTGTCACCGACGACGGCGATGAAGACGTCTACACCGTGCCGCTGGCGGCTCGCCTCGAGGTCGTTGACGGCCAAGAGATCACCGCCGGTGAACCCATCGTCGATGGTCCTCGTGATCCCAAGGAACTCCTCGAGATCCGCGGTATCCGCGAGACCCAGCAGTATTTGGTCGAGGAAGTCCAGAGCGTCTACCGAGATCAGGGTGTGTCGATTCACGACAAGCACATCGAGCTCATCGTGCGCCAAATGACCCGCCGGGTCGGCATCCACGAGCCAGGCGAATCCGACTTCTTGCCGGGTGAGCGTGTTGATCAGTGGCAGTTCGCTGACACCAACAAGCGTCTGGTGCAAGAGGGAAGTCGCCCGGCCGAGGGTCGCCCGGAGATCATGGGAATCACGAAGGCCTCGCTGGCCACCGATTCCTGGCTCTCCGCCGCCTCCTTCCAGGAGACCACCCGAGTGCTCACCGAAGCCGCCATCGAGGGCAAGTCTGACTCGATGATCGGCCTCAAGGAGAACATCATCATCGGCAAGCTGATCCCAGCTGGCACCGGTCTGATGCGTCACCGTGAGATCGAGACCAGCGCTCCCGAGTACCAGCCCATGGAGTTCTTCAGCTCCGAGGGTGAGGAAGTGGAAACCGCACAGTGGCTGGCCTCGGTCAGCAACACGCTCGACGCGGCTCCCGAGCCGACGATCGGCTGACGCTGTTCGCTGCTTCCGTTCGGCTGACAGATTGCTGAACATATGACTTCGCTTCGGCGGACGGGCTTCGGCCCGTCCGCCGTGTGCGTTTTGTCGGCTTGTTCGACCGACGGTGCGGCAACGGTCTCGGTGCCATGTCGAGACCGTTGAAGCGCAATAGCCTTCGGCATGGCTCGTACTTCTTCCAGGTTCGTTTCGGTGGCGATTGCTGCCTGTTTGTTGCTTGCTGCCTGCGGCTCTGATGCAGCAGTCGACGCGGCGAAAGGCACGGTGGTCAACGGGAATACAACCACGGTGGCGCCGGCCACGACGGCGGTAGAGGCGACCTCCACAACCCCCACGGTGGAAGAAACCACGACCACGGTCGAAGAAACCACGACTACTGCGGCTGCTCCGGTCGTTGCTGGGCCCGCTGATGGTGTGGTCTTCACCGATCCCGAGGGGGCGTACACAATGCAGATCAGTCCCAGCTGGATCGACGCGTCTGATGAATTTCCTGGCGACATCGAGGGCTGGTTCACCGGCGAAGAGTCCGCTGACTTTGCAGAGAATGTGAACGTCTTGACCGACTCCATCCCGAGCTCGACTCCGTTGGCTGCCATCCTCGAGGCCAGCATTGGCGAGCTCGAGGGGCAGTTCCCCAGCTTCGCTTTGATCAGATCGGAGTTGGTGGCCGGTACCAGCCACCCCGAACTCGGACTACTCGAGTACAGCGCGGTGCAGCAGGGCCTTGACCTCCGGTTCATCCAGGTCTTCGGCGTGTGGAACGACACATTGGTTGTGTTCACCGGATCAACTGATGGCCGGCTTGGTGAGGAGGGCGCGAATCGGCTGCGACCCTACGCATTGACCCTTGCGCCAGCTGGCTGAGGGGACGAGCGGAAACGCACTCCGCACCGTTGTCGAGCGCTGGCTCCCTCATTGTGCGATGGTGTGACCGACGCCATTGACACCTTGGTCGGCGGCGGGGCGGAATGAGTCCGCCAACATCCACCCAAAGGGGGACCTGTGAAGGTCGAGGCAACGGTCAATGGTTCGGCGCGCAGCGCTGATGTCGAACCCAGAACGCTTCTCGTGCATTTCTTGCGCGAAGACTTGGGCCTGACGGGCACCAACGTGGGGTGCGACACCTCGTCGTGTGGTGCATGCACGGTCCACATTGACGGCGAGTCGGTGAAGTCCTGCACGATGCTGGCGGTCCAGGCCAGAGGAGTCGAGATCACGACCATCGAAGGCATGGCATCGGCCGACGGCGAATTGCACCCGATGCAGGCTGCGTTCATGGAGTGCCACGGCCTCCAGTGCGGTTACTGCACTCCCGGAATGGTCATGGCGGCCACATCGCTCCTCAAGGAGAACCCGTCGCCGACCGAGACCGAGATCCGTGAGGGGCTCGAAGGCAACCTGTGCCGCTGCACCGGCTACCACAACATCATCAAGTCCGTTCAGACTGCCGCCGGAGTTGCATCATGACCGCTGTGATGGGCACACCAATGAAGCGCAAGGAAGACCCGAAGCTCCTGACGGGCGAGGGCAAGTTCGTCGATGACATCCAGGTTCACGGCCAGCTCTGGATGGGCATGGTCCGCAGCACGATGGCGCACGCGAAGATCCTGAGCATCGACACCTCTGATGCGGCGGAGATGCCCGGTGTGCATGCGGTGTACACGGGGACGCAACTCCAAGAGATGGAGCTCTGGGCCGCGCCGCTGCCGTGCGCCTGGCCGGTCACCGATGACATGCTCAACCCGCCCCACTACCCGGCCGCCGCTGATGTCGCCCACCACGTTGGCGACATCGTGGCCGTCGTTCTTGCTGACTCTCGCTACCAAGCTGCTGACGCAGCCGAGACGGTTGTCGTCGACTATGAGCCGCTGCCCGCCGTTGCCAGCCTGAACGATGCGATTGCTGGTGAGAAACTTGCTCATATCGACCTCGGCACGAACAAGGCTTTCCATTGGCCGCTGATTCCTGACCCAGACGCGCTCGAGGCTGCATTCGCGAACGCAGCTCATGTGATCAAAGGTGATTTCGTACAGCAGCGGTTGATCCCCTCTGCGATGGAGCCCCGTGGCGTCTTGGCAATTCCGTCGCCGGCTGGTGGCGACATCACGCTCTATACCTCGACCCAGGTGCCGCACATCCTCAAGGTCATGATCGCCGCAACCACCGGCTTGTCCGAGTCGAAGCTGCGCATCATCGCCCCAGCGGTCGGTGGCGGCTTCGGAGCAAAGCTGAACGTCAACCCAGACGAGCTTCTCGCGGTCACGCTCGCCAACAGGCTCGGGCGTGCGGTGCGTTGGACCGAGACTCGCAGCGAGGCGGCGTTCTCGACCCACCAGGGTCGCGGTCAGCAGCAGCACATGGAGGTGGCGGCTGATGAGAACGGCAAGATCCTCGGTGTCAAGGCACACATCGACGCCGACATGGGCGCCTACATGATGCTCATCACCCCCGGCGTGCCGCTGCTCGGCAGCTTCCTCTACACCGGTGTCTATGACGTGCCAGCGTTTGGGTTCACGTGCGACGGCTACTTCACGAACCTCACGCCGACCGATGCGTATCGTGGCGCCGGTCGACCCGAGGCCAGCTACGCCATCGAGCGGATGATGGACCTTCTGTCCTACGAGATCGGCGTTGGTCCCGACGAGATCCGTCGCCGCAACTACCTCGCGGGTGGTGACAAGTTCGAGAACCTCGAAACAGCTTCGACCCTCGTGTTCGACTCGGGTCACTACGCACCAAACCTCGATGCAGCTCTGGCCATGGCCAAGTACGACGAGCTACGAGCCGAACAAAAGCGTCGCCGCGATGCTGGCGACAAGAAACTGCTCGGCATCGGCCTGTGTACCTACGTCGAGATTTGCGGTCTTGCGCCGAGCCGTGCGCTCGCCGGCCTCAACTATGGCGCCGGCGGCTGGGAGGCTGGCACCGTTCGCTTGCTCCCGACCGGCAAGGTTGAGGTCGTTTCTGGTTCGACTCCCCATGGCCAGGGACACGAGACTGCGTGGTCCCAGATCGTCGCCGACAAGCTGGGCGTCGATCCTCAGGACATCACGGTGCTGCATTCCGACACGGCGATCAGCCCGCTCGGTCTCGATACCTACGGCTCGCGCTCGCTTGCCGTCGGCGGCGTCGCCATCGCGATGGCATGCGACAAGGTGATCGCCAAGGCCAAGCTCATCGCTGCCCACCAACTCGAGGCCAACCCAGACGATCTCGAATTCGAGAACGGTGCGTTCTCGGTGAAGGGTTCGCCAGACAAGTCGACCGCGATCCAAGAGATCGCTTTCGGCGCCTTCACCGCACACAACTTGCCCGACGGCATGGAGCCGAACCTCAACGAGCAGATGATCTTCGATCCACCGAACTTCGCCTTCCCGTTCGGGACCCACGTCGCCGTGGTCGAGATCGACTCCGACACCGGCGAGACCCGGTTGATCGACTACATAGCGGTCGACGATTGCGGCAACCAAGTCAACCCGATGATCGTCGAGGGCCAGCTCCATGGTGGCATTGTTCAAGGTGTGGCCCAGGCGCTTTACGAGGGCGCCGAGTACGACGCTGAAGGAAACTGCAAGAACCCGACATTCATGGACTACCTGGTGCCTTCACCGACCGAGATGCCGATGATTCAGACCGGCTTCACCACGACCCCATCGACCAGCAACCCGCTGGGTGTGAAGGGGGCAGGCGAGGCCGGCACGATCGGCAGCGCCGCCGCAGTGATCAACAGCATCTGCGATGCCCTTCGACCGTACGGCGTGAAGGACATGACAATGCCGGCCACGCCGATGAAGGTCTGGCGGGCCATCAACGCCAGTACCGCAGCCGACAACGGAGGTGCAGCATGATTCCCGCAGCGTTTGACTATGTCGAAGCCGAGAATGCCGATGCAGCCATCGCTGCATTGACCGAGCACGGCGACGACGCCAAGTTGATGGCTGGCGGGCACAGCCTGATCCCTCTGATGAGGTTCCGCCTTGCGAATCCTGGCGTGGTGATCGACATCGGTCGGATCAAAGACCTCAGCTACATCAACGATGGCGGAGACCATGTTGCGATCGGTGCACTCACCCGCCACATGGCGGTCGAGACCAGCGCGATGCTGATCGAACAGGCACCGATTCTCGCCCACGTTGCTGGCGAGGTCGGCGACCCGTCGGTGCGTCACCGGGGAACCCTCGGAGGATCGCTCGCTCATGGCGATCCTGCTTCTGACCTTCCCGCTGCGATCTTGGCGTTGAACGCCACGCTCGTTGTTCGGGGGCCGAACGGTCAACGCGAGATCGCGGCGACTGACTTCTTCACCGGGTTCTTGGAAACCGCTCTGGCGGCGGACGAGATGCTCATCGAGATCCGGGTGCCGAAAGTGCCCAACGCCGGCTGGAGCTACCAGAAGTTCAACCGACGAGCTCAGGACTGGGCGATCGTCGCCGTTGCAGCAGTTTCCAGCGGTTCGAATGGGTCAGCCAGCACCAACATCGCCATGGTCAACATGGGGCACACACCTCTGCGGGCCAGCGCAGTCGAGTCGGCGCTTGCCGGAGGTGCATCGGCGGCTGATGCTGCGGCAGTCGCTGCCGAGGGGCTGACCCCGCCTGAGGATTTGAACGGCGACGCCGAGTATCGGTCGCATCTCGCTCGCGTCCTCGTCGGTCGAGCCTTGGATGAAGCCCGGAGCTGACCCTTCTCGCCCCAGCCGACCCATCTCCACTGGACCCATCTCTACCGGTGCCGGGTCTTAACTTGTCACTTGCTCGAACGTCGCGGTCTCACGATCGTTGGGTCGGAGCAAGTGACAAGTTAAGACCCGGCACCCGTGGCTAGTCTCCCCGAGTGACTTCGAATGCTCAGGCCAATAGCTCGGTGACCTCTGTCGACGAGGTGAAGGCGGCGCTTGCAGCCAACGATTACATGACCGACGAGGGCCTCGCGACCTCGATCTTCCTGGCGCTCACCCTGCAGCGACCACTGTTCCTCGAAGGCGAAGCTGGTGTCGGCAAGACCGAAGTGGCAAAGGTGCTCAGCCGATGGACCGGCGGCCGGTTCATCCGGCTCCAGTGCTACGAGGGAATCGACTCGAGCCAGGCTGTCTACGAGTGGGACTACTCCCGTCAGTTGCTTCACCTGCGTACAGCCGAGGCCAGCGGTCGTGCTGGCGAAGATGGCGTTGACCTCGAAGCTGAGCTCTACGACGAGCGTTTCCTCATCCGGCGGCCGTTGCTCGAGGCGCTGTCTCCCACTGACGGTCCCCGCCCAATTCTGCTGATCGACGAGGTGGACCGCGCCGACGATGAGTTCGAAGCCTTCCTGCTCGAGGCACTTTCGGACTACACGATCACGGTTCCTGAGATCGGCACGATCAAGGCCGAGGTTCCCCCGATCGTGATCCTCACATCGAACCGCACCCGCGACGTGCACGACGCCCTCAAGCGCCGCTGCCTCTATCACTGGGTCGAGCATCCGGACTTCGAGCGTGAGGTGGCCATCGTCCGGCTCCGGGCGCCTCATGTTGGTGAGCCGCTTGCACGCCAGGTCGCCGCGCTCGTCGAGTCGGTCCGCGGCTTCGGTCTCTACAAGCCGCCCGGCGTCGCAGAGTCGATCGACTGGGCGATGTCGCTGGCCGCTCTCGGTCGAACTGAGCTCGATGAAGAGACCGTGACCGCCACGCTCGGCACCGTACTGAAGTACCGCGAGGACCAGCAGCGTGTCAGTCAGCAAGGCATCCAGGAGATGGTGCAAGCCGCGCTCCTGCGCGGTGGTGGATGACGGTCTTTCCCCCTGAGGTCGAGCTGCCGGGCGATCCGGCCGAGCGCATGGCGGTCGGGTTCGCCCGAGTGCTGCGGGGCCTCGGTGTTCGCGTTCCTGCGAGCTCGACCATCAACTTCACCGAGGCCGTTGGTCTGGTCGGCATGGCCGACCGCAACGCAGTGTTCTGGGCCGGCCGGTCCACGATGATCCAGAGGCCAGAGGACATCCCGCTCTACGACACGGCGTTCGCCATCTACTGGCAACAGCGCACACCGCAGACGGTCACGGTCGAAGGCACACCGCCGCCCATCACCCTTGCGGTTGATCTGGAAGAGGAGGGCGAGGAGCCGCCCGACGGCGACGATGATGACGATTCGCCAGAAGACATTCAGGCCCTTCGATTCAGTCGCATCGAGATCCTCACCGAGAAAGACTTCTCGGATTGTTCTGACCAAGAACTGGCCGAGCTCACCCAGCTCATGGCCCGTCTCCGCTTCACGAACCACACGCGGCGCAGCCGACGGCAGGTCCGGACCAAGGGGCGAGGCGACAAACCCGACCTACGGCGCACCGTTCAACTCGCACTGCGCCATCACGGCGAGCCCTACAGCTGGGCGTACACCACGGCGGCGTCACGACCACGCCGGCTGGTCCTGCTCCTCGACGTCTCCGGCTCGATGGAATCCTACGCCAGGGCATTGATTCGCTTCGTCCATGCGGCGACGGCCTCTCGGAACCGAGTCGAGGCCTTCACGATGGGCACCAGACTCACGCGTATCACGCGGCACCTGTCGAGTCGCGACCCCGATGCGGCCTTGAAGCGTGCCACTCCAGAGGTGCAGGACTGGGCCGGAGGTACTCGCCTGGGTGACGGACTCGCCCAGTTCAACAATGAGTGGGGTATTCGCGGCATGGCCCGCGGCGCTGTTGTGGTGGTGCTCTCTGATGGTTGGGAACGTGGTGATGCGACCGAGCTCGGCGCGCAGATGGAGCGGCTGCAACGGGTCACCCACCAACTGGTGTGGGTGAATCCGCTGAAGGCGTCGCCCGGTTACGAACCGCTTGCGGCTGGAATGGCTGCGGCCCTTCCCCACGTTGATCTCTTCGTGCCAGGGAACTCGTATCGCTCGTTGGAACAGTTGGCGGCGATTCTCGCCGGCTCGACCGAACGTTGATGGAGCGATGAGCCTTCCTCCAGACTTCTCCGCTGTTCCGACCCGGCCACCAGCAGCGCCCGATGGTTGGCTGCCAGGTCTGCCGGCGCCGGCGAGTCACCCGCCCGCCCTGGCCCAGCGCTGGGGTCTTCCCGACATCGTCATCGGCTTCGTCTTCATCATCGTGATCGTCGCCGTGGCCACCGTGCTCGGTCTCGCGATCGGCGGCCTCGACACGATGGACCAGCTGGTCGACGGCGATCTCTCTGGCGCAGACACCCTGATCTTCTTGGCCCTCACGAGTTTTGGTCAGGGCGCGGCGATGGGGTCGTGGCCGGTCATCGTCGCCAGATGGAAAGGCAATGGGGTAAGGAATGACTTCGGCTGGCGGTTCGAGTGGGTCGACATTGCCTACGGCCTCGGCATCGGCGGCTTGATGCTGTTCCTGGCCGGTGGGGTCGGGTACGGCGTGAGCGCATTGGTTGGTCTCGATCCAGGTGCCGGAGAATCGACCAACACCCAGATCATCAGCGATGCGTCCGGTGGCCCGGCATTCTTCATCATCTTGATGGCGGCGGTGGTCATTGCCCCGATTGCCGAAGAGCTCTTCTTCCGCGGCCTCTGTCTCCGGGCGATCGAGAAGCGGTTCGGGACTGTGGCGGCCGTGCTCGGCTCCACGTTTCTGTTCACACTGCCTCACTTCACGAATCCCAGCCTTGCTGGAACCACCGTCCTGTTCGCGGTGATTGGATCCGTCGGTCTTGTGCTCGCTGTGCTGACGGTGAAGACCGGCCGTATCGGCGCTGCCGTGATCGCCCACGCGGTGTTCAATGGTGTCGGAGTGGCAGCGACCCTCGCTGCGGTGTGAACGCGTCGGCCGCTCGGCGGCCTTTGGCGTTCCTGGAGTTTCGCCTCCGGCGAAACATCCCAACTCTGGCGAGTACGTGAACGCGTCGACCGCTGGGCGGCCTTTGGCGTTCCTGGAGTGTTGGCGCTGAGGCGCCAAACTCCTCCGGATCATGAGTGGCGTATCGACGCCAACCCGGGGCGGGGTTAGTTTCCGGGGATGGAACGTTACGAACGCTTTGCCAGCCTGCGACTTGATCGGCCCGAGCCGGGGATTCTCCGGATCGTGCTGGATACGCCAGGCAAGCTCAACGCTGTCGATGCCGAGAAACACGCAGATCTGGCCGACATCTGGCCGGTCATCGATCGCGACCCCGAGACTCGCGTCGTGGTGATCCACGGAGCTGACGGCGCGTACTCAGCTGGCGGTGACATGGCGATGATCGAGGAGATCATCGCCGATCCTGTGGCCAGGGCGAACACCTTTCGCGAGGCGCGTGACCTCGTGTACAACATGATCAACTGCTCGAAGCCGATCGTGTCTGGCATCGAACGCGTGGCGGTTGGCGCTGGTCTTGCCTCAGCGCTCATGGCCGACATCTCCATCGTGGGCAAGAAGGCGAAGCTGATCGATGGGCACACCAAGTTGGGCGTCGCTGCTGGTGATCACGCTGCGATCATCTGGCCGCTGCTGTGCGGCATGGCGAAGGCCAAGTACTACCTCATGACGTGCGAGCCGCTTTTGGGGGAGGAGGCCGAACGCATTGGTTTGGTCTCGATGGCGGTGGACGACGATCAGGTTCTCGATCGGGCGATGGAAGTTGCCAGGAACCTCGCAGCCGGATCTCAGTCGGCGATCCAGTGGACGAAGCTCTCGCTGAACAACTGGCTGCGATTGGCCGGGCCGACCTTCGACGCGTCGGTGGCACTTGAGATGTTGGGCTTTGCCGGAACCGACGTTCACGAGGGCGTGGCTGCGATCAAGGAGAAGCGCGCCCCCGACTTCGGCTGAAGTCCAATCTCCATCACGCGTCGCCTCGGCGCCTTCGCTCATGTCGTTCGGATTTCGGCCGACGCGTGAGCGAACCGAGGGGATCCCACGATGAGCAAGCTTGACGTCGCCGAGCTGGTTGCCGGCGCAAAAACTGACCGCAACCGCGCTGTCGACTTCTACAAGGCCACGGCCATGGTGGCCGTGGCGTTCGGTCACTGGGTCGCTATTGCTGTGTTCAAGGACGCTGACGGGGGACTGGTTGCATCGAACGCCCTCGAGTTCGACTACTCGCTTGCGTGGGCGACCTGGGCCCTTCAGGTGATGCCGTTGTTCTTCCTCGCCGGCGGCTTCTCCTCGGCGGTCTCCCTCGACTCACACAATCGCAAGAACGGCACCCCGCAGGACTGGGTCGCCAGCCGACTTCGACGGATGATGTTGCCGACGATGGTGCTTGCCTACTTCTGGACGACGGTTGTCGTTGCCGGGTCGGCGTTCGGTAAGGCCGACCTCGCCTTCCTCGGAGCGGCGGCCGGGGCCATTCCGCTCTGGTTCCTGGCCAACTACACGATCGACACGGCCATCGCTCCCATCACGCTGCCGATCTTTCGCCGCAACCCGCTCGGCTTCTTCCTCATCATCGGTGGCGCGTTCACCCTCTTCGAGATCGCCGGATTTGTTGGCATCCCGTACATCCACGGCGTCAACTGGGTCATTGGCTGGCTGATCTTCCAGATTCTCGGCTTCGCATGGCGAGATGGGCTGCTGCCCTCGCGTCGGCTCCTCACACTGATCGCCCCGTTGCTGTGGGCTCTCACGTACATCGTCGTGAAGCTCGGCCCTTGGAGGGCCTCCATGGTGAACGACGGTGATGCCTCGTTCAATCCCACACATCCTCCGTCGATCGCACTCATGCTCTTTGGCTTCGCCTACTGCGCAACAGCTGTGTGGTTGGCGCCATCGATCAACACGTGGTTGAGCCGTTCATCTGCCGCCTTCAAGATCGTTGCCATGCTCGGCGGGGTTGGCATGAGCGTGTATCTGTGGCACTTCACCGCCGCGGTGATCGCCGGTGTCGGGCTGCTTCTCTTGGACAGCTTGCCGACCGCAGCGGTCGGGACGGGGGAGTGGTGGATCCAGAAGCTGCCGCTCATCGGTCTGAGCTTCGTCATCCTCGTCGGCGTTCTGAGTTTGGTGAAGCGATTCGAAGTGCAGGGTCTGCTCGCCCCGAAGGCTCCCTATCGAGGGTCGATGGCGCGCATGCTCTGTTCAGCCGCAGCCCTCTCCGCTGGAATCAAGCTCTGGACCGGTGGTTCGACGACGAAGATCGTCATCGGCCTCGCCATCACCACGTTGGTCTGGCACCTCGACCTGAAGGCTCGGCCCGTGGAGTCGGTCAGCGCCTGAGCGTCCGACCGGTTGGCTGCTTCCTGGAGCCTCGAGTTGGTCGACACCTCACCGACATGGCTGAGTCGGTAGATTCGGCGGGCGACTACGGTGCGACCGACTGCGGCCGACAGGGTGATGTGGTGTGTGATCTCTTGTGAGCCGACGTCATGAATAGCGACGAACTCATCGTCCTCGGCGTCTTGATCGTCATGTTCATCGGCCTGGTGACGCGCCGTGTCTCACCACCGGTCGGCGTGGTCGGGGCGCTGCTGGCGCTCTATATCGCTGACGTGGTGGATCAGTCGGCCGCCCTGTCCGGTTTCTCGTCGCCGGCTCCTGCCACGATCGCCAGCTTGTACGTGGTGGCTGGCGCTGTGGAACGCTCTGGAGCGCTGCGACCGCTGAGTCGAAAGGTGTTGGGCGAGGACTCGATGTCGCTCGGCATGGCGAGGCTCGGTGTCGTCGCTGCTGCGCTCTCGGCCGTTGTTGCCAACACCCCGATCGTTGCCATGTTCATCGGGCCGGTGTCTCGCTGGGC
>RCMY010010781.1_pt1 | contig 12262 bp, 12 predicted proteins | sample 2041341 | NCBI WGS metagenome assembly RCMY01 (sample SAMN09708234, study PRJNA481090) | Marine sediment metagenome, whole genome shotgun sequencing project.
ACGAACAGCGCCACGTCGATGGCGTTGGCGGCATAGCTGTCCGGATTGTAGAACCCGGCGATGGGCGCCAGCATGACATCGACGAAACCCTGCGGGTTCGGGTCGACGGTTTGGTAGGTACCCGCGATGGCAATTTCGCGGCCCACATCTTCGTTCATCGCACGGTCATATTTACCGGCCGGAATGATCCAAGTCAGCGCGGCAACGAGGATGATCAGCAGGAACAAAATTGTATATGCAGTGGGAAATCTCGACGCCCAAGGGTCGGTATCGGGTGTTTTCTCCAGTTGTTCGTTTGACACTTTATCGTTCCCCTTTAGTTTGATTGCTTTGAGGTCGGCCTCAGTGATGGAAAGAACGCGGGGACATTTAAGGCGTAGGCATCAAATTGCCCGCTGAATTCCGCCCGCGTCTCGCGCTCTTCTGCACGGGCAAGCCGCACGTACATCCAAATCAGCACCGGATACATCGCGAGTGTGAGCAGGGTCGGCCACTGAACAAGAAACCCTGTCAGCACCAGAACGAACCCCACATATTGCGGATGACGGACACGTGCGTATGGTCCGGTCGTGGCCAGGGCTCCGCTTCGCTGCGCCTGATAGAGCACTCGCCACGCCGCCGAGATTATCCAGAACCCAAGCCCGATAAGCACGAAGCTGAGCATGTGGAAAGGGCCGAAATGCGGATTGGCCTGCCAGCCAAACATCATTTCCGGCAGGTGCCCGGCATCATGGGAAAACCAATCGACCCCCGGGAAACGGGTCTGCAACCAACCGGACAGCAGATAGATGGTTAACGGAAAACCATACATTTCCGAGAAAAGAGCAACGAGGAACGCGCTGAAAGCCCCGAAGCTGCGCCAGTCGCGCGCTGTCTGTGGCTTGAAGAAGCTGAACGCGAACATGATGAAGATCGCGGCATTGAGTAGTGCGAAAAGCCACAATCCATAGCCAGGAGCATCGGTCATGATTTGTCACCACCCCCGTGGCCTCCATGTCCGCCGTGCATGAACAGATGCATCACGACACAGCCCAGCAAAAGAAGGGCCAGAAAACCATTGCCGAAAAAGATGTGGACCCGGTGCTCGAACCCGAGCAGAACCGCGGCAATGGCAAGCGCGATGATGAGGCTGATCCCGATACGCGACCGCCAGAAGGACTGCGCGGGTTTTGGTGGCCGGGTCGGCTCGGTCTGGTTGGATTCATCCGGGGTCATGTGCTGTTCGCCTTCTCTTTGCGCTCAATTTCGATATTTGGGTTTTCCCCGCCGCGATTGGCGGCGAGGGCTGCAAGATCACTCGGGATCGTCTGAATCCTCGGCGCCGGGTGCCTTGTCCAGTGACGAGAATATGTCCGGGCTTTTGTCGCCCTCGACGAAGAGGTAGCCAGCGAGACCGCGCTCGGCGCGCGACAGCGCGTGATCGACCAGCACGAATGACCCGGCACCTCGCACTTGAACTCGACGATTCCAGAGCCTCCCGGTGGCGCGACGATGGACTGCATGCTTTCGAGAGGCGGCGAAATTAGCGCGCCGTGCAGATGGGCCTTGTCGAAGATCTCGCCGATTACTTGGAAGGCGGAGGTATAGTTCGGGCCGCCAACGCCGAAGTAAATACGGATCGTCTCACCGACCTTGGCCTGCAGGGGATAGTGGTCTGTCAAGGCCCCGACATGGCCGTTGAAGACCAGATACTCGGCACGTTCGTCGATCAGCTTGTCGTAGCTTTCATTCAGCACCCCGAAGCTGGCGAACGGTTCTGCGGTATAGATTTCGCCCTGCATCACATAGAATTCATGGTCAACCGGCGGAAGGTCGGCTTCGGGTTCGACCAGGATCAGCCCATACATGGCGTTGGCGATGTGGAGCGCCACCGGAGACACCGCACAATGGTATACGTACGGGCCGGGTTTCAGCGCCTTGAATTTGAAGCTGTAATCCTCCCCGGGGCCGGGCGCACCCAGAGACGCGCCGCCACCCGGGCCATTCACGGCGTGAAAATCAACGTTTTGGGCGAACCAGCTATCCTCGTTGTTTTTGAGATACACTTCAACGGTATCGCCCACGCGAATCCGCTGGGAGGGGCCGGGCAGGGTGCCGTTGAAGGTCCAGAACCGAAAACGGCTTTTGGTATCGAGATGGACCTCGATTTCGATCACCTCCAGTTCGATCCGTACCGTGGCGGGTTCGATCCGGGTGATAGGCAGCGGTACGTTCGCAGGATTTTCGCTCGCGTCGACCATGCCGGGATGACTTGGGTTGGCGCTGTAGATCCTGTTGCCCAGCCTCGCAGTTGGGCGCATGTGGAAACCTGCGCCCAACTGATCGCTTTGCGCGACGAACGCCGATGCGCCAACCATGCTGCCGACGGTCAGCCCAGCCGAACCGACAAGAAGGTTGCAACGGCTCAGTCCCTGACCCTGCACCTGTTGCGAGGCCTCATCCGTCCCGCCCTCAGAGATGTTCGCGTCATGTATTTCCTGACGTGACATCTGATTGTCTCCTTCGCTTAATGTAATGTTTCTGAAGGATACCCGATGATCGGATTTCCGAATTTGTTCTGGATCGACAGAGCCGGATACTTGTGCAGTACATGGACCTTGCCGTGCCCGCCTTTCAGAATTTCAGCCGCCGCAGCCGCAGGGCGTTCAGGACCACCGACAGGGATGACGCACTCATCGCGAAGGCGGCAAAGATCGGGCCAATCAGAATGCCGAGGAACGGATAAAGCACGCCTGCCGCGATCGGGACGCCTGCGGCGTTGTAGATCAGCGCAAAGAACAGGTTCTGGCGGATGTTGCGCATGGTCGCATGGGATAGTTCTCGGGCCCGCACGATGCCATCAAGGTTTCCCTTGACCAAGGTAAACCCGGCACTTTCGATTGCCACGTCGGCCCCGGTGCCCATGGCGATGCCGACATCGGCCTGGGCAAGGGCTGGCGCGTCATTGACACCGTCGCCGGCCATCGCGACCTTCTTGCCCTCGGCTTGCAACTCCTTGATGATCCGGGCCTTGTCCTCGGGCAGCACGTCGGCGCGGATTTCGTCGATGCCCAGCCGCGCTGCGACAGCTTTTGCCGTGCGCTCGTTGTCACCTGTCGCCATGATGATCCGGAAGCCCTGCTCATGCAGCGCCTTGAGCGCGGCCGGCGTGGTCTCCTTGACCGGGTCGGCCACACTGACCAACCCGGCAATGGCACCGTCCAGAACGATAAACATCACCGTCTCGCCCTCGTCGCGGCGGGCGTTGGCGGCGTCGATCAGCGCGCCGCTGTCGAGACCCATGTCCTTGATCAGGGCGGCATTGCCCAGAGCGACGGCTTTGCCGTCCACCCGGCCCTTGACGCCCTTACCGGTCACGGCCTCGAAATCCTCGGCCTTGGCAAACGCAATGCCACGTTCCTCGGCGCCGCGCACGATGGCCTCGGCCAGCGGGTGTTCCGACCCACGCTCCAGCGACGCGGCAAGGCGCAACACTTCGGCCTCGTCGTGACCTTTCTCAGGCAGCACTGCCACAAGCTTGGGTTTGCCTTCGGTCAGCGTGCCGGTCTTGTCCACGATCAGGATGTCGACCTTCTCAAACCGTTCCAGCGCCTCGGCGTTCTTGATCAGCACGCCCATCTGCGCTCCGGTGCCCGTGGCGGTCATGATTGACATCGGTGTCGCCAGCCCAAGCGCGCAGGGGCAGGCGATGATCAGCACGGCCACCGCAGAGACGAGACCATAGGCCAGCGCGGGCTCCGGTCCCCAGATCGCCCAGGAAATGAACGACAGGATGGCGACGACGATGACGGCGGGCACGAACAGGCCAGCGACCTTGTCGGCGTATTTCTGGATGGGGGCGCGGCTGCGCTGTGCATTCGCGACCATCTGCACGATCTGGCTGAGCGTGGTGTCGGCGCCCACGCGTGTCGCCTCGATCACCAGGCTGCCAGTGCCGTTGATAGTCGCCCCGGTGACGGGCTCTCCCTCGACCTTTTCGACCGGCACGGGTTCGCCCGAGATCATCGACTCATCGACGGACGAGCGACCTTCGATAACCACGCCATCCACCGGCACCTTGTCGCCGGGGCGCACCCGCAGGTGATCGCCAAGCTGCACCTGGTCCAGCTCGATTTCTTCTTCGGTACCGTCGGGCCGTATGACGAGCGCGGTCTTGGCGGCCATATCGAGCAGCGCCCGGATTGCCTTGCCGGTACCTTCGCGCGCCCGCAATTCCATCACCTGTCCCAGCAGGACCAGGACCACAATTACGGCGGCCGCTTCAAAATAGACGCCAACATTGCCGTTCACGTCGCGGAATCCTTCGGGGAATATCTCCGGCGCGACGATGGCCACGATACTGAACAGATAGGCCGCGCCAACCCCCATCGAGATCAGGCTGAACATGTTGAGATTCATCGTGCGGAACGAATTGTAACCCCGCAGGAAAAAAGGCCAGCCTGACCAGAGGATCACCGGGGTCGCGAGAACGAGCTCTGTCCAGAGTGAAGTACGCTCTCCCAACACTTGCATCAAATAGGTGAAACCAACGAATGGACCCATCGCCAGAACCAATAGCGGCACCGTCAGCACGGCGCCGACCCAGAACCTCCTAGTGAAATCCACCAGTTCGGGGTTCGGGCCGTCATCTTCGAGGCTCACCGTTTCCGGTTCCAACCCCATGCCGCAGATCGGACATGACCCCGGCTCTGTCTGACGCACCTCGGCGTGCATCGGGCAGGTATAGACCGTGCCAGCGAACTGCGCAGGAACGGTATCGTACTGGCCGCCATTCACTTTCTGGGCTGCGGCGCCATGAGAGTGGTCGTGACCGGTATGGGCGTGACCATCATGGCTGTGCTCGTGAGCTCCACCGTTCCCGATTTCACCCTCTGGCACGAGGTTCATGCCGCATTTCGGGCAGCGCCCCTCCTCGGCACTGCGTATTTCGGGATGCATCGAGCAGGTGTAGACGGTTCCGGAATAGTCATCCGGAACCGTGTCAAAGCTCTCCATGTCTTCCGTCCTCTTGCCAGCTTTACCCTTGGTTACGTTCATCTCGTGTCCTTTCCTGTCCGGCTTTCATCGCGAGCTTTCCGCGACGGGCTTGGACCTCAGTGAAACACCATGCCATTGACATGGAATCCGGCGTCGACATGCATGACTTCGCCGGTGATTGCGGTTGTGTAGTCGCTGGCGCAATAGCGCGGCGCGCCTGACCTCGTCAGCGGTAACGGTGCGGCGGAGCGGTGATTTCCGCTCGGTCTCGTCGATCAGCTCATCGAAATGCCTGATGCCCGAGGCGGCACGGGTCCTTACCGTGCCCGCCGAAATTGCGTTGACGCGAATGCCCTTGGGTCCGAGTTCATGCGCCAGATAGCCCACCGACGACTCGAGCGCGGCCTTGACCGGGCCCATGAGCCCGTAATGGTCCACGACCCTTTCGGCCCCAAGAAAGCTGAGTGTCATCAGGCTGCCGCCCGTGCGCATCAGCGGTTCGGCCAGTTTCGCCGTGCGGATAAAGGAATGGCAGGACACCAGCATCGCTTGTGCAAAACCGTCGGGCGAACAGTCGATCAGCCGACCGTGCAGATCTTCAGGTAGTGACCAGGCGACGGCATGCAGTAAAAAGTCGAGACGCCCCCAAGTTTGGGTTATAGCGTCAAAGACTGCCTCCAGTTGACCGTCCCGTGCAACATCGCAGGGCAGCAGAATGGGCGCGTCGATCGCGGTAGCCAACGGCTCTACGAATGGCTTGGCCTTGTCGTTGAGATAGGTCACCGCGAGGTCGGCGCCCGCAGCCTGGAAATTGCGCGCCGCCGCCCAAGCCAGGCTGTGCTCTTTGGCGATGCCGATGACCAGACCCTTCTTGCCGGTCATGTCGAGCAATCTGGCGGGGCTGATCGCAAGGGGAGAGTCTCTCATTCTGCGGCCTCCCTGTCGGCGCTGGTCACGCTCAAGGGGCAGCAGGAATGCTCTGCTTGCGGCGCAGCGGCGACGCTGCTCTCCTGCGGCTGTTGGCGCGCGTTGTCCGCCTTGCTTTGATGATGCATCAATGCCGCCACGGCGAGCGACGCCATCCGGGCGGGCGCAGGGTCAGAACGAGAGGTCAGCACGACGGGGGCCGACAGCCCGACAGCAACGCCGGCGGCAACTGCCCGCCCAAGATACTCCAGCGCCTTGGCAAGGATATTGCCCGAAACGAGATCAGGCACCAGAAGGATGTCGGTCCGTCCGGCGACATCTGACAGGATGCCCTTCTCCTTCGCTGCCAGCGCCGAAATTGCGTTGTCGAAGGCCAGCGGTCCGTCAACGTGCGCGCCGGTAATCTGACCGCGCCGCGCCATCAGCGTCAGGCAGGCCGCATCCAGCGTCGAGGCGATTCCGCCTGTGACTGTCTCGACCGCCGAAAGAACGGCGACGTTCGGCTCTGCAATTCCAAGGATGTGAAACAGATCGACGGCGTTCTGGCAGATCTCGGCCTTTGCAGTCAGGTCGGGAGCGATGTTGATCGCGGCATCGGTAATGCCAATCAGCCGGTCATGGCCGGGTACATCTACCAGAAAGACATGACTGACCCGGCGACCGGGCAGACGCAGGCCACTGTCCTTGTCCAGCACCGCGCGCAGCAGCACATCGGTATGCATGTTGCCCTTCATCAGAAAATCGGCCTCGCCACGGCGCACCATGGCCACGGCGCGGGCTGCGGCATCGGCATCGGACGTGGTCGGGAAGATCCAGGCGGGATCGACGGCCCAGCCCAACTCGCTGCACAGGGCAAGGATCGCGCCCGGTTCGCCCAGCAGTCGCGGCTCGACAAGACCGAGCGTCACAGCATCGCGCAGTGTTTCGAGAACCACCGATTGCGCGGCGTCGACCACAGCCACCCGAACCGGGGTCAGAGCGCAGGCTCTTTCGATCAGGTGTTGCAGTTTTTCAGGATTCACGGACATGGTTCAGGCCTCCGTCTGTGCAGATTGCGTCGCCGGATCGACCGCAAGCTTCGCAGCCACATGGCAGGCGATCATCTTTTCTTCGTCGGTGGCACGCGCTTCCACTGTCACTCCGGCACCGGGTTTCGAAATGACGCCCGTCCCTGCCTTGTTTGCGGCACTGTCAAGGCAGATCCCAAGATATCCGAGTTCCGCACAAATCCGGCCGCGAATCCCGGCTGAATTTTCGCCGATGCCGCCTGTGAACACGACCCGGTCCAGCCCGCCGAGCGCACCAGTCAGCCGGGCCAGATGCAGCCGAGCCTGATAGCAGAAGTAATCGACAGCCTCGGCTGCGGCTTTTTCGCGGCTGTCGAGCAAGTCCTGCATGTTGCGGCTCAGACCCGAGATCCCCAAAAGTCCGCTTTGGTTGTAGAGCAGATCGGACATCTCGTCCGCCGTCATCCCCTCTTCGCGCATCAGATAGAGCAGGATGCCGGGATCCAGGTCGCCGCACCGCGTGCCCATCGGCAGGCCTGCGATAGTGGAAAATCCCATGCTGGTTTCGACGGGGTGGCCATTGCGGATCGCGGCCATCGACGCACCGTTGCCAAGATGCGCGATGATGATGCGTTCAGCACCGGTATTCACGCCATCCTTTTGCAACGTCTCCATGATGTATTCGTAGGAAAGCCCGTGAAAGCCGTAGCGCCGGACCCCGGATTCAGTGAGAGCGCGGGGCAGAGCCGTCATCCGCGCCATGCGGGGTATATCGTGGTGAAACGAGGTGTCGAAACAGGCCACCTGTAGCAGATCGGGCCGGGTGGCCAGCACCGCGTCGATCCCTGCCAGATTGGGTGGGATGTGCAGCGGCGCCAGCGACGTCAGGCGACGCAGTCGCGCCGTCAGCGCGGGTGTGACGCGTTTGGGGCAATCACATTCCGGCCCGCCATGAACAACACGGTGGCCGACAGCAACAAGCTCCAGCGATCCTGGAAGGCTTGCAATGGCTGTGAGCAACCGGGTGAGCGCTGCCTCATGACTGTCGAGCGAACCCGGTTCATCGACCACGACAGTCTTGCGCGCGTCGCTCAATCGGAAATGGGCATTTGGTGACCCGATCCGATCAATCGCCCCCGACCAGAGCAGTCTCGGGTTTCTGATTGCGGAAAACAGCGCGAACTTTAGCGAGGACGAACCCGCATTCAGTGTCAGGATGACCTGTTCAGACATCGGTGCCGACCTTGGCCGATATCGCAGCCTCGGATTCAACGGCTTCAGCGCGTTTGGCGCAGCCCGGATGTGAGGCGTGGCCTCGGTCTTTGTGCCCGTGGCGGAACAGATGCATCGCCACCATTGCACTACCGACAAGCAGGAGCACCCAATTTTCCAAAACCCATTGCATCTCTAGTGTTCCTTCCTTTCAGACTGGCAGACGGGCGTCTTTTTCGCTGTCCGTCTCATCATTGCCAGCACCGAAGAGCGTCCTGAATGTGCGCTCAAGGCGGGCGTCGCGGGCAATGCGTGCCCGTTCGATGGCGTCAGCGACCAATTCAATTGCGGCCCGCTCGTGCGCGAGCATGGGGTCGTTGCGCTCACGCGGTTCACGCGTCCGGGCAATATTCTCTGCCGTCTGCCGCACGAGGCCCATCCACGGATTGTAGCGTTCCGAAAACATCAAACGGCTGGTGCGCATCGGGTGCATCGACTTCAGCAGTTCAGCGCTGGCCGGGGAGGTCATTAACCGAACCCAAGGACTGACAAAGGCAGAATAGAACGCCTCGTTTTTCTCTGACAGGCGGGCGACCTTCTCGAAGGCTTCCGTCGGCACATCATGTCGCAGATCGGCGACGTCGCGCGGCTCGAACCGCACCTTGTAGTCCGGCGCGTGGCAATCGGGATCGCCCGAGGGGTTGTCGATCTTCATCTCGTAAAGCCCGGGTTTCAGCTTGCCGATCCGCTCAAGGCTTTCAAGAATGGCCCGATGTTCGAGACGTGCCACCGAGGCGGAAACGAAAATGCCCAAGTGCCCCACATGGGCGTTGGTCATGTAGACGATCCTCTGTCCGGCAGACTTGAGATCGGCAGTGTCCTTGTAGACCGCAGGAATCCAGCCAAGCGCCTGCGCGGGCGGTGTGATGTTGTCACCGTAGGAGGCAAATACGATCATCGGATTCTTGATCTTGCGCAGGTCGGCGATGCAGTGATCGCCAATGTGCAACTCGCCGTTTTCAAGCAGGTTGCCGATGAATAGGTCCTGAGTGATTTCCAAGATCTCTTCGCGGCTGAGTGCGTAGAACCCGTTCCACCAGCGCTCGAAGTCGAGAAAGCGCTCGCGTTCGGTATCGATATTGGTCAGCAGGTTTGCGTATTTCTCCCAGATCGCCTTTTCCGGCTTGAGGCTCTCGAAATTCTGCGCAAGCCAGGCCCCGTCAAAGCGCCCGTCGCCCAGATCGGCGATCAGATGGGCAAGCCAGGATCCGCCCAGCAATCCGCCCGTCACCCGCATCGGGTTCACACCCTCCTCACCCGCCCAGTAGGACAGGGGCGAGCCGTTCAGCACCACCGGCCCCGCCAGACCTTCGCAATGCGCGGCCAGAATCGTGACAGCCCAACCGGCCTGGCAGTTGCCGTAAAGCACCGGTGCCGCGCCGTCGTGACGAGCCGAGACCTCCTCGACAAAGCGACGCAGGGCGAACAGAACATCGTCGAGCTTCTGGCCTGCGATGGGTTCGGGAAAGTAGATAACGAAATAGACCGGGTGCCCCTCGGCCATCGCCATCCCGACCTCGCTGTCGCGTTTGAACCCGCCGATGCCGGGACCATGGCCGGCGCGTGGATCGACAACAATCACCGGCGGCTTTGCCTCATCGACGCAATCATCCCAGCAATTTCCGTCAATTTCGGTGATCCGCAGCAGCGCGTAATTGGCAGGCTGATCGAACAGGCGCGCATCCAGCAGCGTCTCGTATTTGAAATCCAGCAGTGGCGGCATTCCGGCGCGGTCATGCGCGATCATGTTGTCGGCACGTTCACGCAGCGTGTCCATGAAAAGCACCGAGCGTTCCCACAGATCGCGGCCATAGGCGACGGGATCAGGTGACGCTTGATGATCCCCAGCGGATTTAGCTTCAGGATCCGTGTTTGCAGCTACTAATTTGTCGAACTCGGCTTGGGTGTTCATGCTTGTGTCCTCCGCGAAAAGAAGTTCAATGTCGGTACAAAGATCACAGCGATGTACCAGCCGTAGGCAAAGCTCTCGGCCAGACCCAGAAGTGCGCTTGTCCAGCTGATCCAGGTCACGCCGGGCAGCAATGGCAACCACGCCTGGTACATTGTGGCCCCGGGAAACAGCAGTCCGAACACCACGCACAACGCAAAACTCAGTGCCAGCAGGATGCCAAGGGTCATGCCGACCGGATAGATGCGAATGGGATTTGGATTTGACAAATGAATCCCTCCTTGAAACTTGACGTCGCGCAAGCGCGACCGGCCCCGTGTTTCCACGGGCTCAATATCAAGACGTTGTCAGAGGGAAATCATTACAGGCTCAGAAAAGAAACCTTGTGAAGAAAATCCTGCCAACGCCGGATCGTCAAACGATCGGCGGGCGAATGTCCAGTGCAACCATTTGGCTGCTGCCAAAAACCGGGTCCGGCATTGGGAGCCGGAAGCTTTTAATCAGGGGCTGTCTGGACCCAAGAGTCTCGGCGCTTAACATCTGCTGGTTGTGACAGTAAGATTGTGAAGGACAAGATACATCGTGTGACGATTCCACGGCAGCGTGATTGTCAGAACCCACATCCTGAGCATACACGAGCAAATCGATGCCATTTCGATCGACATCAGCCGTCTGATGGACATCGGTATGAGCTATTCCTGCGATCAACATAGCTGTCAGAAATGCTGCCACCAAAAAACGGAAATTCCGCACGATCTTCGTAAGCACAAAATGTCGATTGCTGTGGCCCATCCACGCAGCATAGCCCATATCGGATCCAATTGATATTGACCTAAGTCAAACTATTGCCATGTGCCCGGGCGAAAACTGCGAACAGGGCGATGATCTCTGCGGGAAAGCCAATATGCTTTGTAATCAGGTGCCGCCACCTTGATGCCGTGACCCCTGCATTTCGGGGTCGCCCTGCCCAAACCACAGGACGGCAAGCCCGACAAAGGCCGACGGGCTGGAGCCGACAAGTATCGCCAGACGCGCGCTGGCGGCCAGTGTCGGCGTATCAAACGCAAGAGCGGTGACAAAGAGGCCCATGGTAAACCCCACGCCAGCCAGAAGGCCGGCACCGTAGATATGTCGGAACCTGATGCCCGGTGGCAGCATGCAGATGTCCAGTTTTACGGCGCACCAGGTCGCGCCGAGCACGCCGATCTGCTTGCCCAGAAACAGCCCGAAAAAGACCCCCATAGACACGCCGCTGGAAACATTGCGCAAAGTCTCGATCTCGATCGTGACGCCGGCATTGAAAAAACCGAATAGGGGGACGATCAGGAGACTTGCCCATGGATGCAGCATCCGTTGTGTCCGCAGCAGCGGTGAATTTCGACGGTCATCCTTGACTCCATTGGGAACCACGGCCGCAATCAGGACGCCCGCAAAGGCAGCCTCAATCCCTGATTGGAACAGGGCCACCCACAGTATCACGCCCAGCACCGCCAACGCCAGCGGGCGGGCCTGACCAAGCCGGTTCAGGCCGATCATGACCCCGAATGTTACAAAGGCCAGGATCATTGGCAGGAATTGAATCTCCTCGCCGAAAAAGACCGCAATGATCGCAACCGCCCCGAGGTCGTCAAAAATTGCCAGGGCCATCAGAAACACTTTGAGACCCACAGGGATACGACGCCCCAACAGAGACAGGAGCGCGAGGGCGAGCGCGATATCGGTAGCCATCGGGATCGCCCAGCCGCGCAAGGCTTCGCCCTCGGGCGCGGTAAACGCGACATAGATGAAGGCGGGGACAACCATTCCGCCGAAAGCGGCGATCGCGGGCAATGCCGCCCGGCGCAGGGTCGACAGATGCCCCTCGACAAGCTCATGTTTGATTTCGACCCCGACAAGCACGAAGAAAATGGTCATCAGGCCCTGATTGATCCAGACGATCAGCGGCTCGTCGATCTGGTAGGGTGCCAGGCCAATACGGATCGGAGCATGGTGAATTACTGCGTACAGCTCCCTTAGCGGTGAATTTGCAGCGACCAGCGCAAGCACAATGGCGCTGAGTATCAACACGCCGGAAATCCTGTCTAGCAACTGTATCTCTCAGGGTGCTAAAGGAGCCCATTTCTGACGGCTCTTGCATAAGGCGTTGGCAAGGTTGACCAGTTTCCGAGCG
>RCMY010004361.1_pt1 | contig 12259 bp, 8 predicted proteins | sample 2041341 | NCBI WGS metagenome assembly RCMY01 (sample SAMN09708234, study PRJNA481090) | Marine sediment metagenome, whole genome shotgun sequencing project.
GCGGTTGACTCCGAGAGCTTGATGATGAAAGGCTCGAGGCTCTCCATCTCCTCCCGAAGGAGCTTCCAGGCTGTTTCGGAATGACCAGAAGTGACGTCAGCCGCGTGCCTCTCAAGTAGGGCAGCCGCCTTGGCGGCCGGACCTGCCGAGAGCAACCCGAGGCTGCCCTTCATCCGGTGGGCGAGCCTCGACACTTGTTGCAGGTCTCCGTCTTCGAACGCCTTGGTGATCGCTTCGAGGTCAGACGGATACTCCTTCATGAACTCTTGCATCAACTCAACGGCCAACTCGGGCATGCCACCGAGTCGCTCAAGGGCTTCGAAACGATCGATGAGATCAGCTGGTCGCTCGGCCCGCTTCGGGATTGATTCGATGTCGACCAAGCCGGTAAAGGATTGTTCGACTGCCGCAAAGAGCACCTCGGGCCGGAAGGGCTTTGAAACGACGTTATCCATCCCGGCCTCCAGGCATCGACGGCGGTCCGACTCCGCAGCATGTCCGGTCAATCCGATGATCGGAATCCTGCCATCTTCCCGTTCGCGAATCGCCTCGGTTGCTTCGAGACCGTCCATCTCCGGCATCTGCACGTCCATGAGCACAGCATCAAACCTAATGGCGAAGACGACCTCGACCGCTTCTCGGCCGTTCTCAACGACCGTCACCGTGTGACCCCGCTTTTCGAGCAGCCGGGTGACCATGGTCCGGTTCGTGGCACTGTCATCGGCCACCAACAAGTTCATCCGCGGACGGCGCGCCCGCAACCAATGCCGGGTCACCAGCTCGCCGTCTGGTCGCGCTCCGCTGGACACTGCCCCGATTGTGTCACTGAGTTCGCCGGGGGCCAGCGGCTTCGACAGGTAGCCGGCGGCGCCCGCCGCCCGATACAGGGCGGCGTCACCGCGTTCGCCAGTCGGCGTGATTACGACGATCGGAAGACCCTTGAAGGTTGGTTCCTTGGCAAGCCGGCTCGCCAACTCGGCAGTTCCTGAGCGCACATCAATGACGACGGCACCCGGGTTCGGATGGGCATGGCCGGCCTGGAACACGACATCGAGTGCTCCGGCCAGGTCACTGGCTACGACCGAGCGGATTCCACCAAGGCGGAGCATGTCGGTCGTGCCGCGCCGGGCCTCGTCTGTGTCTGCAATGACGAGAACTGTGGAGGCGCTCGAGACACCTTCACCGTCAACGACCCAGTCGTCGCTGGCTGGAGCCAACTTGGCAGTGAAATGAAAGGTCGAGCCGACCCCGAGTTCGCTCTCAACCCAGAGTTTGCCCTGCATCATCTTGACGAGTTGCATCGAGATAGAAAGACCGAGGCCGGTACCGCCAAATCGTCTGGTTGTGGACCCTTCGGCCTGAGAAAACGCTTCAAAGATCGACTCGAGGCCGTCTTCGGCTATCCCTATGCCGGTGTCGCTGACCCAGGCGTGAAGCTCAACCGATTCCTCGGTTTGTTCAAGCACCTCTACACCCAACGTCACGCTGCCCTCATGAGTGAACTTGATGGCGTTTCCGACGAGGTTGAACAAGATCTGACGGATCCGCCCCGGATCTCCAACCAATACCTCCGGAACGTCCGACCGAACATCCGAGGACAGTGTGATGCCCTTTTCGGATGCTTTTATATCGAGCGTTCGCAGCGTGTCGCTGACGGTATCGAAGAGCTCAAACGGGATGGCCTCGAACTCGAGCTTGCCCGCCTCGATCTTGGCGATATCCAACAAGTCGTTTATCAGGGTGATTAGCGCATCGGCGGCGGTGCGGGTAGTCACGAGATACTCTCGCTGTTCAGCTGTCACTTCGGTGCCAAGGGCTAGCTCGGTCATGCCAAGGATGGCATTCATGGGAGTTCGGATTTCGTGGCTGACACTGGCGAGGAATTGCGACTTGGTCTCGGTGGCGTGCTCGGCGGCCACCTTTGCCTCGACCAGGGCATCTTCGGCCAGCTTGCGTTCCGAAATGTTGCGCGTCGAAGCGTGGAGGCGCATAACCTCAGTGCTGCCCTCCTCGAAGATCATCTTGAAGTTGGACGCGAACCAGCGCCAATCGCCGTCCGCGTGTTTCATCCGGTAGTCGATCGTCACGACGTCCTTGCCCGCCTCGAAAGCGCTTTGGTGGGCGGCTCCCATTCCGGGAACGTCATCGGGGTGGGCGAGGTCGTAGGGAGTTAGACCAATCAGCTCCTCCGGCTTGCGGCCAAGGAGCCAGGCTGACGCTGGCGACACATAGAGATACTCGCCCGTCGGGCTGTGACTTGAGATCATGTCCGTGGAGTTCTCCGCCATCAGTCGGAACCGACCTTCGCTGTCTCGCAGAGCTTCCTCGGCGACGCTCCGATCGGTCACGTCGCGCGAGGAGATGACATAACCTTCTACGAATTGGTCATCGAGCATGTTGCGAGCGGTAGCCTCGAATATCCGCCAGCTTCCGTCCTTGTGCCGCACCCGATGGACGACCGATTCACTAGTAAGGCCGGGCTCGAGTGCTAGCCCCGCTCCGACCACGGCATTGGCATCGTCAACGTGGACGAACTCAAAGAACGGTCGCCCAACGATTTCCGGGATCTCGTACCCGAGGAGTCGCGAAATCGAAGCGCTTATCCACGAAACCGTGCCAGTCGGATCGAGGATGAAAAGCAGATCGGCTGAGTTGGCGGCGATGACTTGCAGCCGTCGCTCCTGTCTGGCCAGACGCACCTGGGTTTTGGCTTCCCGCTCGGACGCCTTCAGCGGAGAGACGTCTAGCAGTGAGACGACAACCTTTGAGTAATCAAACCCGAGCCGGGTTCGAGGGGCGGTCCAATACAGCACACAGTCAATGTCGTCTCCCGACATTGTTTGACCAGCCATCTCGGTCGCTACCGACTCCTGGCGATCCCAGATACCAACGAGTTGAGCTACCACGCTGTCGTGGGTCTCAGGTCGGTAGTGCTCGGGATCCAGGGTCCCGATGAGCTGATCCCGGCCGGTCGCACCGAGCAGGGCGACGGTGGCATGATTCGCGTTAGTGATTTCAATCAGTCCGTGGGCATGCCTGACGAGTTCCGGATAGGTACCGAGATGGGAACTGAGGTCCTCGACGCCATCGGATCGAAGTTCCCCCAGCCATGCGGCCACTTGAGAAAAATCTTCCTGGAAGGTAGCAATCGGGGTACTGAGAAAGAGGTTCTCGTACCGGTCTTCTGTGGCTTCGAGGGCGCGAAGGGTCTGACGAAGACCGAACGCTATAAGCAAATAGAGCGTGAGTTGCACAGCCATAAAGAAGGCTTTTTCGTCGTTACTCTGGAACAGCGGTTGAGCGACCCAGAGCAACCCAACGTAAGCGTGGTACTTCCAGCGGTTCCGGGCCGCAACGAAGGCGCTACCAATAGCTCCGAGGGCGGCGATGGCCACCCACAAGGCTTCGAGCACCGCCGCGTCCAGTGTGAAGGTCTGGGCGGTCGCCAGCGTGACGAGGACGAGCATCAGTACATCGACTCTTATCCGCTGAAAGCGCTCTTGGAGAAAGGCCAACAATCCAGAAAGTGCTGCCAGAGCGGCCAGGAAAGCAAAAGCCGGCTCGGCGGTAGCCCAAGCCGTGAAGAAGAATATGGGAGCCAAAACCAGCGTGGCGGTCCGAATAAACCGAACAAACTTCTCTTCGGTAGACCGGATCACCCAACTAGCCGCCTCCGACGAGCGGCCAGTACCTGCCATTTTATGGACAAAGTCTGCCATATAGATACTTCGGCTGACAGAACCTGAATCTTGAGAAGACTGTGCTGGCTAAGGATCTATTTCTTCTGGCGGAGTTGCGACACGATATAGGCGCCGGTTGCGAGTCCTGCCGCAAACCATCCGAGCCCAGTAGTGCGTTGCTCAGGCAGAGTGCGGTCAGCCGGCGCCGACGGTCGGTCGGTTCCTTCAACGAGCGGAACCACGGGTTCGAACTCTGGTGACTCGGGCAAAAAGTGCACGTCGATGATCTCCGCCCCGAATAGGGCAACCTGGGCGAGTACGTACACGCTGAACAGAATCAGAACGAAACCACCAGCAAAGCCCGTACCTGTGAAGCGATCCGGGTCGAAGTATGAACCGATGACTATTGAGGCGATCGCGAACGCCAGTCCTGTGATGGTGCCGCCGATCCGGGCGGCTCGCCAGGGCACCGGGCGGCTCGGAACGAAACGAAAGATCATCGTAAACAACCCGGCCAACACCAGCCAGGCGACCAATGGGGTGACCCATCCGAATACCGTGCTCAGCTCGTCGGGAAAACCAACCCGCGACTCGACGATGCGCCATGCCGCTCCTGAACCGATCACCGCCAGGAGCACCAGGCCCATCGACAAAGCAGTTGCCAGAGCTAACCCTCGGCGAATGAACCAGGCGCCGATGCCGCCCTCCGGGGTGACGTCCGACCCGAAAATCAGATTCAACGATCCCTGCGCTTCCAAAAAGAGGGCACTGGCGGTCCAGGTCATGAGCAGAAGCCCGATGACTCCAGTTGAATTACGGCTGTCGGCGGCTTGCTCGAGCAAATCGAAAACGAGCGCAGACGCTTCCGCCCCCACGAATGGCTGAATTTCGGCGACCAGTCGCGCCTGAGCGTCGGCGGTGCCATACACGAACCCCGCCACGGAAACAGCCACGAGCAGGAGCGGAGCGAGAGCAAAAACCGCCCGATAAGCAAGCGACGCCGCCAAACGGGCACCATGATCGCTGCCGTACCGCTCGACGACAGCAAGCAAAGGAGCGATCCGTTCACGAATTTTTTCCCACAATCCAGACATCGCCCGAAAGCCTAACAACCGGACAGTTGGCCTCCACGCCCGAAATGCATGGGGTCGATTTCCCACGTATCATCTCGTGATGGACAGCCCTCAGCATATCCCCGCCGACTTGACTGCGCTGCTTGCCGCCGCTGGCATCGGCACCTGGAGCTGGGATCCTTCCACGGGCAAAGTTCATTGGGATGAAACGACCAGACGAATCTACGGAGTCGACGGTACCGATTTCGCGGGGACTTTTGAGGAATACGTTTCTCTGATCCACCCTGATGACTTGAGCGACGTGACAGAACTAGTCACCAGTCTGGCCGACCATGGCGGGGACTACACGACCAAGCACCGCATCATCCACCCATCCGGAGTGGTTCGATGGGTCGAAGGTCAAGGCCATATCGAAGTCGACGATCAAGAGCCCGTCGCAGGGTACGGCGTGGTGTACGACGTCACCGACCGAGGGTCGGTCGAGCAGGAACGTGATCGACTCCGCATTGCCGAACGAGCGGCCGACGCGGCACGAACGGCGACCGAACAAGACCTGGCCCTTCTCATCGAAGCGAGCGACAGCTTCTCGGGTGCCCTCAACATCGATCGTATACTTGATCGACTAGCAGGCCTGATTGCCCCCACCCTTTCAGACCGATGCACCATCGACTTTCAAAAGGATGCTCTCTCCGGACAGGCGACAACCGCCATTTCGGCCTCTGATCGCCGAGTGGTGACACTCGCCAGGGTCGACCCAGTCATTGAGGCCCGACTCACGCATGCATCAGGTCCAGTGTCGGGCGAAGAACTCGCCCACCTTACGCCCCACTCATCGCGAGCAACCGAAACGTCCGGGATGGTGATTCCGCTCAGCGTACGCGGTACGAGAATTGGCAGCGTTCTTGTCGAGCGGGACACCGAGGAATGGCCTGAACGTTCCCTATCACTCATCACAGCCATCAGCCGCCGCGCTGCCGTTGCGCTCGACAACGCCTCACTCTTTCGCGAGCAAGCCACCGTGACCAACCTGCTGGTCAGTTCGGTACGGCCGACGGGACTGGAGGTCCCTGGCGGCTTCGAGATAGCCAGCCACTACCAAGCCGCAACCGACATCTCGTTGCTCGGGGGTGACTTTTACGACTGCTTTTCGGTTAGCCCTACCCGTTCGATCGCGGTGGTCGGCGACATCACCGGAAAGGGAATCGTGGCTGCTGCCCAGGCTGGCCTCATGAGGTCGGCGGTCCGAGCAGCTGCACTCGCTAGTCAGGATGTTGAGACGACCATTCGTACGATCAATGCGATGTTGAGAGCTCAACCCAATCAACCGTTTGCGAGCCTGGTCGTTGCCGAGATCGCGACACAGCCCGACGGCTCCCGCCGATATGCCATTTCGTCGGCCGGACATCCGCCGCCCTTGGTAGTTCGCTTTGATGGGTCCACTGACGAAATCGAAGTCCATGGTTTACTGCTGGGGTTCGCTGATGACGCCGAGTGGCCTTCGACGTTAGGGGTACTCGGCCCAGGCGACACCCTCTTGCTGTACTCCGACGGTGTCATCGAAGCCCGGCTTGGTACTGAGGAGTTTGGCCTCGACCGCCTCTGTAAGACTGCCTCAGGCGCTGCTGCAACTGGCCCCGAATCCATCGCCACATCAGTCGCTTCCGCCTTAGACGCCTGGACCGCTGGGAAACCTCAAGACGACACAACCCTTCTGGTGATCTCGGCCGGATGACATCGTCCGAAGATCTTCTCCATCAACTTATCGCGAAACTGGAATCATTCGACAAAGCGGGGTTCCAGGCCGCAGTAGATGACGCCACCAACAGCATGTCGATTCCCGAGGTCTTTGATCTGCTGCTCGCACCCGCTCAACGATGGGTCGGCGCACAATGGGAGACCGGAGTCTGGAACGTCGCCCAGGAGCACCTGGCGACGACCATAACGCAGCGGGCGGTGGACAACCTTCAATCCGATGACGCCCACACCAACGGCGGACCGGTGCTCGTCACCTGTGCCGAGGGGGAATGGCATACCCTGGGACTGTCGATGGTCTCGGTCGGGCTCCAGTCGCAAGGCTACAAAACGGTCAGCCTAAGCGGACCGCTCCCGGCCGGTCAGCTACTTCCGTTCCTTCACGAGCTCGCTCCACGGTGTGTAACGGTTTCATGCCAGATGCCTGGCAACCTGCCTGGCGCTCGACGAATGGTGGCTACGGCTCTTGAGGCGGGAACTCCGGCAATCGTCGGGGGCTCAGGGTTAACAGCGAAGCGCGCCAATCATCTTGGAGCGACTGGATACGCGAGCGAAATCCAAGGCCTCAGTCAGGTGATCGAAGCCGTCCAACCGGCGGTCAAGCCGATCGAGCCCCTTACTCACCAACGGTGGGCCGGATTTGAGTGGCTCGATATGCATATCCATTCGCTGGCGGCCAACCTCGCCAAGGCAACTCAGGGCCTGACCACCGAAGCCGCTCTTGAGGGCGTCTGGATGCTCCGAGCCCTCAACGCCGCCCTGCTTTGCGATGAACCAAGGATCCTTCGAGACCAATCCGTCTGGCAGGCGAACCGGTCGTCCCTGGGCGACGGACCGCCACTACCCGGTCTCATCCGGGCACTAAGGACCGTTATCAGTCCAGGACCGCCGATCGTGGTGCAAACTGTCGATGAAGCCGCCAGCGACCTACTCGATTAGGCGTCGACTGGTGCCTGATAACGATGGCCGTGGGCGATCTCAGCTTGCTTTCCCAAGTAGACGACCACTCGACATTGTGGATCCCCAACCGCGATTCGTTCCTCAAGCACAACGGTCGCTTCCCCAAAGTTACGGGCAGCAATGCCTCCAAACACACTCGATGTCATCCGACACAGCGCCGGAGCACGTAATACAGCATCACCAAACGGGCATTCCCGGTTACCGAGCACAATGTGTTCCTCATCCGCTTCGAGTACGTAAAAATCGCCACCGATCCCCTTTTTTAGCCGGACGTAGCAGTCACCCGTTTCGGTGGGGTCCATGAGCTTCTGCAAACCCGGGTGAGTTGAACGGAACTCGGATTCCATTTGACCGCCCACATCGGCGCCGACCTGCGCTACAACACCTTCTGCGGCAGCCGGTCCGAGTGAACGCTCGACACCCTGCGCCATCTGAACGACCAATGACCTGAGGAACGACTCCCTCCCGAACCCATCCGGACCTGCCTCGCTCGGATCAGGGAGAACATTGCGGGTCCGCCGGGGCGGGTCGAGATCCTCCTGGTCTGCCCGCTCGACAGCAAGCTCTGCTTCGACCCTGGCGCCACCGCCAGCTTTCTGCACGACATCGAGTCGGGCGGCGAGGTCTGCGGCGATGGCCAACCCCCGCCCCCGAACCGCACCCGGATCAGGCATGGAGATATCGCTGAGATCAAACCCCGGACCCAGGTCATTGACTGAGACGATGGGCTGGCGGCCAGCCCAGTCGACCGACACCCAGACCGGTCCCCCAGCATGTTCGACGCCGTTATTGACAATTTCCGCAAAGGCCAATGCAGCAAGGTCTATGTCAGCATTGCCGTGAGCATGGCGCCGCAGGTAGTCGACGAATTCGCGGCGAATCACCGTCGCCGCTTCCGAATCGCCACCATCGATGTACCAATCCATTCAGACCATCTTATCGTCGGCTACGTCCTCGTCGGATGCAGTCGCACCTTCCTGAGGTCCGACCCGATCATCATCGGCGTCTCGTCGCACCAGCAAGTTCACGAGGGTCCGGCGAGCATTCGGCTCGACTGCGGCCCGGACTTTCTTGCGGAGCAGCGCTTTCGTCATGACTTTGCGCATCTTCGGATTCTCGGCGAGTCGGTCACATAGTTTCTGGCAAGGCTCCAGCATGATTGCCTTGCTCAATACGCGGCGCAGCGGCGGGATCCGCCCTGCAAGTAGCACGACGCCCGCCATGATCGGCGCCCAGCCCGGTAACACCGGCAAGGCGAGACCCGCCACACCAGCCGTAATCGCCAGGACGCCGAACGTGACATCAATGAACCAACCTTTGGCGTCCCAATGTTCCAGTTCGACTGCAACGTCGCCTGGCACAGCATCTTCGGCGAGACCTTCGATTCGAGCCTGGGTGATCTCACCCAGAGGAATCGGACTAAGCGGGAGCATGTGGTTCGCCTTTCAATCTGCCGCTAAGCGACGGTGGGTTAGTACGGCGGCAGCAAGGAACAGAGCAATCGCCCCACCTCCCAGCGCCACGAAAGTGCGCGTGTCGATCCCGCCACCTCGGAACAGGACGTCTCGCAGGCTGTCGAGCGCATGCGTGATCGGCAGCGCCCACGAAACGGCCTGAACTTCCGGGATGAGACGGTCTATCGACAAGAAGAAGCCAGAGAAGAATATGCTCAGCAAAAGCATGATCATCGAAGCGTTGACAGCCTGAGTGTCGGACGAAACCAACGAGGAAACAACAAAACCAACTCCGAGTGACGCGACGACGAGCAGGGCCAATACGATGGCGTAGTCAACGGCGGAACCAAGGAATGGCACCCCGAATCCAGCGAACATAAGGCCGCTCAAAGCGAGCGCGACGACCGACGCCACTACCGCGTAGCCGAGATACTTGCCGATCAGCATCTGGGTGGCCCGCAACGGGGCAACCTTAAAGAGCTCAGTAGTTCCTAGAGCCCGCTCCCTCACGAGCGACAGGCCGGCGAAAGTGATTGCCAGGTGTTGCAGCAACAGCGCGATCACTCCCGGGGCATAGAAGTCGGTAACGCTCAACTCGGTTGACCCGACGAGATCGGTCTGCACCTCGAAAGGACTCACGATCACCGTCGGCTCGATGGACCGGAATTCCGCCGCTGCGTCGTCTAGCTCCACCAAATCGGCCTCCAGGGACCGAACCGCATCTAGATCAGAGGCGTTCTGACTGGCGACGTTCAGTTCACCCGCTCTATCCCGCAGCGACGTTGCAGACGATTCACCTTGATCCGTCGTGAGTCCGCTGCTCGCTCCGCCTTCAACAGAAGCAAACGATTCGAGCTGCTCGGAGAGCCGCCGCTGCTCGTCTCTAGCCGCCAACTGGTCACCACGCTCCATGGCCTCTCGAAGGGCGGTGCTCGATTGCCTTGCTTCACTCAACGCCACGTCGTCAGATTGAACCTGGCCCTCGGCGACCAAACCCTCAAGGATCGACCTGTTGACCGCGTCCACGGCTGCCTGAGTAATTAGGCCGATCGTGGCGCGCTCGTACGGGTCGAGTTGGTCGTGCAACACTTCAAATACGGCCTGCTCATTGTTACGGATCGTTGACTCAGGATCATCAGGGACGACCACAACGACGTCGACCTCTCCACTGCCCAGAGCGCTGAGCGCGGTTGGTCGAGAGTCCGTCACACCCGCCGACTCGAGCGCGTTGCCCAGTTCGGCCAAACGCGGTTCTATGACAGACGCGAAGGTGTCCTCGTCGCTCGACACGAACATGGCTCGCAGCGGACCATTCGTCTGGCGATAGCCCGCCCCAAACAAGGCCAGGATCACGAATGGAGCCAGGACGAGGGTGACGACGAGTTTTGGTTGCCTAACGAGCTCGGCGACTTCCTTACGAAAGAACGCCCATGCTCTCACGAACCCATTTACGTTAAACACGTACGAGCTCCCCGGCCTGTTCATCGGCTGAGTCGCCGGAACGGTGACGCTCGATGAGTTCAACAAACACATCATCAAAAGGTGGCAGGAACTCCTCGTAAGCCTCGACGTCGATGCCCTCCTCACTGAGGAAAGCCCCGAGCAGCGGCAGTGCTTCCGAAGCCTCTTCAACCACCAGCTTGACCCGTCGCCCGGAGACGAATTCCGATTGCGTGGCGCCGACTGCGGTGGCGATACTCTCGACGACAGCGTGCGACGGCGAGGCCGGGAAGTCGATGTGGATGACATCGCCTCCAAAGGCTGCATGGCGAAGGCCAATGGGGGTGTCGACGAGCAGCAAGCGCCCATCCGACAACACCCCGACGAGGTCGCAATAGGCGGCTTCGCCAACGTACTGAGTCGTCACAAAGAGGGTACGACCGTCCGATCGAAGACTCTCGAAGTGATCCCACATTTTTCTGCGCAGCACCGGGTCGATCCCAGCAGTTGGCTCGTCAAGGAAAATCACATCCGGATTGTGAACCAGCGCAGCAGCGAGGCTGAGCCTGCGCCGCATACCTCCGGAGATCTGCGATACACGTTTGCGCTCGTGTCCGTTCAGTTCGACCAGTTCCAGAACCTTGTCGAGCGGTCGCCGGTCGCGACCAATGCCATATAGCGAAGCAAAAAATCGGAGGTTTTCCCACACGGAAAGGTTGGGGTACAAGACCGAACGCTGCGGCATGTAGCCGATCCGGCTCCGGGTTGCTTCGGTGAATTGGGACGGTTCTTCACCCATCACCCGCACATTCCCGGCACCCGGTTCAAGGATTGACGTCAGTAACCGCACAGTGGTGGTTTTTCCAGATCCACTCGGACCGATGAACCCGAAAATGGATCCGCTTGGGATGGTCAACGACAGATCATGGATCCCGTCCCCAGACGAGAAGATCTTCGAGACATCTTTCATCTCGGCGATCGCCGGACGAACCAAACCTTCTTGTGTATCGCGCTCGCCAGCCACTGACTGCCCTCCTCATGTGCAGTCGCTATACCCATCGAATGCGCTGTCCAAACCTCTTTCCTAGCGAAAAGAAAAATGTTTGGGATTGGGCGCCCTGGGTAAGTCTGGACAACGGAAGAGCCCACACACAGGAGGATCACATAATGGGCATCATTGCTTTTCTCGCCATCGGCCTCGTCGCCGGCGCTATTGCACGACTTATCGTGCCAGGAGACGACCCGATGGGTGTTCTCGGCACGATACTGCTCGGTGTGATCGGCTCGTTCGTCGGTGGCTCCCTCGCCGCTCTGGTCTTCGAGGGAAATCTTGAACTCTCGGCATCCGGCGTGATCGGTTCGATCGTCGGCTCGGTCGTCGCGCTGCTTGTTTACCGTGCGGCTCGGTCCCGTGGCGTAACTGCCTAGCCAACATACATCAGCAGCGAGTGGGGGCGGACTTGAGTCCGCCCCCACTCTCTTAAGCCTCGATTGCCTCGCGCAGGTCGCCGAGCGCCTTGCGCAATATCCGTGACACGTGCATTTGCGAAATACCCATCTCTTCGGCGACTTCCCGCTGAGACTTCGCTTCAAAGAACCGCAGATAGATGACTCGACGTTCGCGATCCGGCAGAGCTTTCAGATGCTCAGACACCGTCGCCCGGTCATCTGATCGGCCAAGAATCTCGTCTTCGAACGGCAGCAGATCGCCGAGAGTCGCACCCCCGTCTTCTTCACCTACCGGCAAGTCGAGCGAAGCTGCCGTGAAGGCTGAACCGGCGTCCATTGCGTCGAGCACTTCTTCAGCCGAAATCTCGAGATCCTCGGCGATTTCGGCGATGGTAGGCGATCGACCGAGTTTCTGAGTGAGTTCCTCCACCGCCCGGCCGGTTCGCAGATA
>RCMY010004365.1_pt1 | contig 12255 bp, 9 predicted proteins | sample 2041341 | NCBI WGS metagenome assembly RCMY01 (sample SAMN09708234, study PRJNA481090) | Marine sediment metagenome, whole genome shotgun sequencing project.
ACTTTTTAAATAAAGCAACATATAAAAGAAAAGAAAAAACGAAGGAGTAATGGAAATATTTTGAGCATAAGAAAAAAGAAGTTATATTTGCATAATATAAAAACAATCGCAGTATTCACATTAGACATTATCAACTTATGATAAGATTATTTGTTCTCTCAGTTGCTATTTTGGCTTCATTTCTTAATACTTTTGCCGATAATCGCAATCGTAGCGAAATGTTAAGGATAGCTCAAGAGAAATTTGCCACAAAAAGCATGGCTAAGGGTTCTTCTATAATTGACAACGAAGTCAAGTTAATGAAAGACACAGACCAATTTGCTATTTATGGCGCAAAAGGTTCGGGATTCATCGTTGTTAGCCGCAGTAATACATTTCCGGCAATCATTGGAGAATCAACACACGACTTTGATTCTGCGAATATTGCTCCAGGTTTTAAATGGTGGATGGAAAACATATCAAAATCTTTGGCCTACAGAGATGCCAATAATATGGGGCGAACTGCTATATCTGTTTCTACAACAATATATCCTTTTATAATAACAAAATGGAATCAAGACACACCATATAATTTATTGTGTCCTAAGGTTGGCTCACTTACGCATGGCTATACTGGATGTGTAGCAACGGCAATGTCACAAATTTTAAAGTATTATAATTATCCATCAACTAGCAAAGGTAGCGGAGGCTATTCAACAGTTGTGGGAAATGATACTATAGTAAGGTTGGCAACAATCAATACGACATACAACTGGAACTATATGTCAAACACATATTCGGATAGCAGCGCCACAACCCCAGCAAATATAGCGGTAGCAGAACTTATGAGAGATGCTGGCTATGGAGCTAATATGGAATACGGTATAGACGGAAGTGGAACTACAAATTATGAAGCCGCTATATCGTTTATGAATAATTTCTCATATAATCCATATTCACTAAAGTACTTGAGTCAAAATTTGTATAACAATGAAGAATGGGCCCAAATAATTTACAATGAAATTAAAAATAAACGTCCTATTTTATATGGTGGATCGACTAAAACAAATGAAGGTCATGCATTCGTCTTTGATGGAATAAATACTGAAGGAAATGTTGACGTAAACTGGGGATGGGGAGGCGCATGCAATGGATGGTATGACATCCTTGATCTTACACCTGTTGGTGACGGCGTAGAATTCAGCTCAGGAACAACTTTCTCTGAAGGCAATGATATGTTAATAGGTTTCGATCCACAACCATTAGCTAGTGGTAGTGATTTTTCAATATGGGCAACAGACTACAATTGTGAATTCACAAAAGCCACTACCAACAAATTGAATCTAATAACGACAGCTTTCTACAATTTATCTTATAAAACATTTACCGGAAACTTTGCTGTTATATTCGAAAACATTGCTACTACAGCAATTACAGCAGACACTCTTATAACCGAAGATTACTCATATATCCCATACTCAGGATTCGGGTTAAAATCTGGCTCTATGATTTTAGACATATCTGCTCTTCAAGCTGGCTCATACAAAGTTTATCTTGCCAGTAAGGCTACAAATGAAACAAACTGGAGTCCTGCTAGAAGCTTTATCACTCATGATGTAATATCTTATACCTTAACAAAGGCTAGTGATGGAGGACTTACTTTGACTGATATTGATAAAGTATCAAATAAGGAAGTAAATACCGATAAAACAAAGAGAATTTACGATATGAGTGGCAGACTTCTAAATACAACAACTGAAGATAATATTATCCCTACAAAAGGCATTTATATTATAAAGCAAGGCAATGATGCCACAAAGAAGGTTATTAGGCAATAATATCACTACAGAACATATCAGAAACAAAAATTGTCTATGGTATCATTTTCCCAATTTTCAACTTTATGTAATCCTTGAAGCCATCCCCTTCAAGGATTTCTATATCGTCGTAAAGGCCAAGTACAAATCTTCCTATTCCTAAATAGCTTACAACATCGAGAGAAACTATCCAATGATTATCTTCTTGTTTAGAGAAAGAATTCGATGAAATGGGGTATTCTTCTGTCATCAAGTTATAAGATAATTGTCCCATACGAAGCTTTACAGTATACAATTCTTCACCACTAAATGAAAACATATCCGTAAAAACCTTTTTGTGTTCTGATACATGTATCCAAGGAGCATCATAAATTTCAACTTTGCTGATTCTCGAAAGCTTGAATGTTTTATTCTTTCCTGAAGACAATTCATAGCAGCGAACATCTTGATTATCATTCATCAGTAAAAAAGGTTCTACTACACGATCGGTAAAAGTATGACTATGTGGAGAAGAGTATTTTTGCAAACACACAATTCTTTTGGCAGCAATAGCATCACTAATATCCTTTAAATTACGCAATTGCTTCTTTTGGTATTTTGAATCAGAGAAAAAACGGAGATCATAATACCGCTCAAGTTTCTTTTTTACCGATAAAACCGCTGGATTCTTTTGTTCTGCACTATCAGCAAGGTTGTGGATAAGTACAGCTTCCTGCAATGTAAAGTTTACTGAAGAAGCAATATTAGAGAAGAAAGGGGAATTCACATCAAGACTATAATAATTTTCGTTGCGAACTACGCCGAAACCATATTCGCGAAGAAACTGAAGGTAATAATAGAGATTACGACGAGTACATCCCAAATGATTACAAAGATCCTCTGCTGTATAATCATTTCCATCGGTCATGAGTTGAATCAATGTAAGTTCATTTCCCAGTTTCTTCATGATATTAGTCTTTAAAATTAAGGCTCAGTTCGCCACCTAGCAGATTATAACTTTTACGATGAATTGGGGTGATTCCGTAGTTAAGAATCCCAATTCTATGCTTTTTTGTAGGGTATCCCTTATTGTTTTCCCAATCATAATGGGGATAAATTAAAGCTTGTTCGTTCATATAGTCATCACGATATGTCTTTGCAAGAATACTTGCAGCAGCAATGCATTGATATTTTCCGTCTCCTTTCACTATACAAGTATAAGGAAGCTGTTTATTTTCTGAACCAACGGATGAAGTTATATAAGGATCAAATCGATTACCATCAATTATTAAAGCCTGTGGACGTATTTTCAATTGGTCTATAGCACGATGCATTGCCAAGAAACTCGCATGAAGGATATTTATTTTATCAATTTCTTCAGGCGTTACTATACCAACGGCCCAAGCCAAGGCATCATGTTTAATCTGTTCACGCAAAGCATATCGCTTCTTTTCACTCAACTTCTTACTATCGTTAAGTTCTGGATTATCATAGTCTTTCGGCAATATTACAGCTGCCGCATAGACACTTCCAGCAAGGCATCCACGGCCAGCTTCGTCACATCCAGCTTCTATAAGTTCTTTATAATAATGTGATTCTAACATATTATTGTTAATAAATGTTGCAAGTTAACTAAATTAACACTTGATTATTTTGAGTGAAAAGATATTTCCATCAATGCAAGTAATTTTGCAACTGTAAAAGATAAACGAATTAATACAATTACAATATGGAAAAGAATATCTATATCAAAAGAGAAGTTTCTACATCTAACAGTATGCAGAACATGTTAAACAGTATCACAAACAAAGTAAAGTCACCAATAATCTTATTGGCAAAATACTACTCAACAGTTTTAGAACGTAAGATTAGTATTCGTCAAACGCTTCTATTACTCAATGCACAGATAGCATTCGTATTTGCAGTTTTCCCCGTAAACATCGGTTTTATTGCTCGTGGAATATGCTGTGCATGGTTTATCAAAGCAGTATTGGTTTGTAAGAATAACCTCTAAAACATTTTCGATACTCTTTCAATACCAGCAACGAGAGCATCAATCTCTTGTTTTGTATTATAGAGAGCAAAACTAGCGCGTGAAGTGCCTAAAATATTCAGTCGTTGCATAAGTGGTTGTGCACAATGATGACCAGTACGAATGGCTATTCCCTGATGGTCTAGAAGTGTACCCATATCCATGTGATGAATATCGCGCAACTGGAAACTTATCACAGCATCATGATGACGAAGAGTGTCTTTTGTTATTGGTTTACTGTCATCGATTCCAAAAATCTTCATACCATCTATAGCCAACATTTTCTCTACGGCATAAGCAGTTAATTCTTCCTCATGACGGGCAATATTATCAATGCCCAAAGCTGTAACATAATCCAAAGCCTTTGCAAGTCCTGTTGTCGCGATGTAATCAGGAGTTCCAGCCTCAAACTTCAATGGCGGACGTTCAAACGTAGTTTTCTCAAAACTAACATTCTCTATCATTTCGCCACCCCCCTGATAAGGAGGCAACTTATCCAGCCATGCTTCTTTTCCATAAAGAACACCAACACCTGTAGGACCATAAATTTTATGCCCACTAAAGACAAAGAAATCACAATCAAGATCTTGCATATCCACAGCAAAGTGAGGAGTACTTTGTGCACCATCAATCATTACTGGAATATTATGTTCATGTGCAATACGAATAATATCCTTAACAGGATTAATTGTTCCAAGGACGTTACTTACATGACTTACACTGACGATTTTCGTACGTGATGTTATCATTTTGCCGAATTCATCGATATCCAGCTTTCCAAAATCATCTACAGGTATCACTTTGAGCACAATACCTTTCTTGCGTGCCTGCAATTGCCAAGGTACAATATTTGAGTGGTGTTCAACAGCTGAAACAATAACTTCATCGCCTTCTTTCATAAACTCATCCGAGAATGAAGAAGCAACAAGATTAAGTCCTTCTGTAGTACCACGAGTAAAAACTATTTCTGTTGTAGACTTGGCATTGATAAACTTTCTTACCGTTTCACGAGCTCCCTCATGCAAATCTGTAGCCTGCTGACTCAACCAATGCACACCACGATGCACATTGGCATTGACATTTAGATATTCATCACGCATGGCATCAAGAACACATAATGGTTTCTGAGTCGTTGCGGCATTATCAAAATAAACCAAAGGCTTATCATAAATTGTTCTTGATAATATAGGGAAATCTTCACGAATCTTTTTTATATCATACATAGTCTTTACAAATTAAGCATCGTCAATAATAGAAAATCACTTACAAAGTTTACAATCTTCACATTTATTGAGCTCGCCACGGAAACGTTTTTCAACAAGATGATGCAAACGATCACGCAATGGTTCAAGTTCCATTTTATCGATGACTTCGTTGATAAATGCAAATTCAAGAAGCAATTTAGCCTCGTTTTCACCAATACCACGTTGACGCATATAGAACATCGCTGCATCATTAAGCTGACCTACTGTTGAGCCATGTGCACATTTCACGTCATCCGCATATATCTCAAGCATAGGTTGCGTGTACATTCTAGCCTTCTTTGTAGCACAAAGGTTTCTATTTGTTTCCTGACTTATAGTCTTCTGTGCTCCATGACGTACAAGAACTCTTCCAGCAAAAGCACCAGTAGACTCATCGTCAAGAACATATTTGTATAGTTCATTGCTTGTACAATGACCTACTTTATGGTCAATGAGAGTATTATTGTCTACATGCTGATTCTTATCAGCTATAACACAACCATTGCAATGACATTCTGCTCCCTCACCTTCAAACACCAAATCAAGACGATTACGTGTCACACCATTATGCAAAGTGATAACATTGTGATTTACACGACTATTTGCCTGCTGCTGAATATATACATTGCTTACACGTGTATTCTTAAGATGAGTTTCTTCTAGGCAATTTAATTCCAAGTTGGCATTGTCTCCAACAAAAGCTTCAATGACCTGAGTCGAAAGAAAATTACGGTCATCAGCTGAATGATCACAAAACAAGAACTTTGCTTCAGCACCTTCTTCGAGTACAATAAGTACACGACGATTAACCATAAGATCTACATCAGAACGAAGAATATTTATTACTTGTATCGCACGGTCAACCTTTACATTTTTAGGAACATATACAAATAGTCCATCCTGTGCCAACATTGTATTAAGAGCCGTAACTGCATCGTCTTCAGTAGAAGCTAACTTAGAATAATATTCAGCGATGAAATCTGGCTTTTTTGCAGCAATACTACTCAAAGAATCAACAACAACTCCTTCCGGAAGATGTGCCTGCGGAAGAGCTTTCGTATAGAAACTATCATTGACAACAAAATATAATGATGTACTTAAATTAGGTACATCACACTTAAAAGCATCATAAGGGTTTACAGGAATATCCAATCTATTGAGGTTTAGGCCATAGTTAGGTTGAAACAACTTAGCCATATCGGTATATTTATATCGCTCAACCTTTCGAGTTGGAAATCCCAAGTTTTTGAAATCTTCAAAAGCCTTATCACGCACCTTATTCATGATGTCAGCAGAATGACTCTTAATCGTTGACGATGTACTTTCGTACAAGTCAATATATTGAGTCTCAGCTTTAGGTTGCAAAGAACCTAAAGGCTTTTGATCCATATTATTGTTAATATCTTCTTGCATAATATAATCCAAATAAAAAGCTATAATTCCTTTACAGGAAATATCTTAATCCTGACCAAACTTTAAATCAGCCTCTTCCTTAATCCAGTCATATCCACGACTCTCAATCTCCTTAGCTAATTCAGGGCCAGCAGTCTTAACAATACGACCATTATAAAGAACATGAACAACGCTAGGCTTGATCATATCCAGAAGTCTTTCATAATGAGTAATCACAATAGCAGAAGTTTCGCTTGTGTGCATTTTGTTCACACCATCAGCAACAATTCTCATCGCATCAACGTCAAGACCTGAATCTGTTTCGTCAAGAATACTTAACTTTGGTTCAAGCATTGCCATCTGAAATATTTCATTACGCTTTTTCTCACCGCCAGAAAAACCTTCGTTTACTGAACGATGTGATAGTTTTGAATCTAATTCTACCAATTTGCGTTTCTCACGCATAATTTTCATGAAATCACCGGCATTAAGAGGTTCCTTTCCTTCATACTCACGCTTTGCATTGATAGCAGCACGCATGAAATTTGTCATTGAAACTCCAGGAATTTCAACAGGGTATTGAAATGAGAGGAATAATCCTGAGCGAGCACGGTCTTCTGGTTTCATCTTCAAGAGGTCGTTACCATTGAAGATTGCCTCACCCTCAGTAACAGTATATAAAGGATTACCTGTAAGTACGGCACTAAGAGTAGACTTTCCTGAACCGTTAGGTCCCATGACAGCATGAATCTCACCGTCATTAACAGTAAGGTCTATGCCTTTTAATATCTCTTTGCCTGCAATAGTAGCATGCAGATTTTTAACTTCTAACATATCTCTTGTATTTTATTCCTTATTAAACTATTATCCTACCGTACCCTCAAGACTTACACTCAGTAGTTTTTGAGCCTCTACGGCAAACTCCATAGGAAGTTTATTGAGCACTTCCTTGGCATAACCGTTTACTATAAGTCCTACAGCCTGTTCGGTAGGTATTCCTCGCTGATTACAATAGAAGAGCTGATCTTCACTAATCTTTGAAGTAGTAGCCTCATGTTCAAACACAGCTGTGTCGTTGTGTGAATCCATATAAGGGAAAGTATGTGCACCACAATCGCTTCCTAACAACAAAGAATCACATGAACTGTAATTTCTTGCATTATCAGCATTACTGGTAGCTCTTACTAAACCACGGTAACTATTCTGACTATGACCAGCAGATATACCTTTAGATATAATAGTCGACTTAGTATTCTTACCCATATGAATCATCTTCGTTCCTGTATCAGCTTCCTGATAATGATTTGTTACAGCTACACTGTAAAATTCAGCTACAGAATTGTCTCCACGAAGAATACATGAAGGATATTTCCATGTTATAGCAGAGCCAGTCTCAACCTGAGTCCAACTAAGTTTAGAGTTAACGCCACGAAGATCACCACGTTTTGTAACAAGATTAAGCACTCCGCCCTTTCCATTCTCGTCACCAGGATACCAGTTTTGAACTGTAGAATATTTCACTTCCGCATTATTCTTGACTATAATCTCGACAATCGCTGCATGCAACTGATTCTCATCACGCATAGGAGCCGTACAACCCTCAAGATAGCTAACGTAGGCATCATCTTCAGCAATGATAAGAGTACGTTCAAACTGTCCTGTGTTACGTGCGTTGATACGGAAATAACTACTCAGTTCCATCGGACATCTCACTCCTTTCGGAATATAGACGAACGAACCGTCACTGAACACGGCACTGTTGAGAGCGGCAAAAAAGTTGTCACGGTAAGGAACAACACTTCCAAGATATTCTTTTATCAATTCAGAATGTTCCTTTACAGCCTCACCGATACTACAGAAGATAACACCTTTCTCACGCAATTTTTCCTTAAAAGTAGTCTTCACAGAAACAGAATCCATAATAGCATCAACGGCAGTACCACTTAATGCCAAACGTTCTTCCAAAGGTATACCCAATTTGTCGAATGTTTTTTCAAGTTCTGGATCAATCTCATTGTTCTTTGGCTTTTTAACCAAAGGATCTGCATAATAAGAAATTGCTTGATAGTCTATTTTAGGTACATTTACATGTGCCCAAGTAGGCTGTGTAAGAGTCTTCCAATAATTATAAGCTTTCAGACGAAAGTCAAGCATCCAATCGGGCTCACCTTTCTTCTGAGATATAAGGCGCACAACGTCTTCGTTTAAGCCCTTATCTATTATTTCTGTTTGTACATCAGTAGTAAAACCAAATTCATATTTCTTTTCAGCTACCTGACTAACAAACTCGTTTTTTCCTTTTTCTTCCATTTTGCCAAAATACCTATTTTATATATGATACATACAAATAGTGTACCACAAACAAACTGGTAACATTTGTTATTAATTACAGCAGTGACATCCCTGTAATAGAATATAAGGATGTCACTACTTTATTACATAATGGATTCCAACTCCCATTATATTAGGGAGTATAGAAAACTTTATAGTTTCTGTTCAACTTCTATTTCAGTGAATGTCTCAATGATATCACCTCCAAGAATGTCATTAAAGTTGACAAGACTGATACCACATTCCATTCCCATTGGAACTTCCTTCACATCATCCTTGTAACGCTTCAATGCGTTGATGTCTGCTGTACGTATAACGATACCGTCACGTACAAGGCGAGCCTTATCTTTAGCATGTACCTTACCCTCGGTAACTAGACCACCGGCAATAGTACCAACCTTAGACACCTTAAATACCTGCTTAACTTCAACCTGACCAGTAATGATTTCTTTCGTAACCTTATCAAGCATACCGACCATTGCGCTCTTGATATCATCAATTGCATCGTATATGATTGAATAGGTATTTATTTCAACACCTTCACGATCGGCAAGTTTGCGAGCTTCAGAAGACGGGCGAACCTGGAAACCAACGATGACAGCATCTGATGCACTGGCAAGCATTACATCATTCTCACTGATTTGACCTACAGCCTTACTAATTACATTTACCAAGACTTTCTCTGTAGAAAGTTTGATGAACGAATCACTTAAAGCCTCAATAGAACCGTCGGTATCACCCTTGACGATGATATTAAGTTCATGGAACTCTCCACGTGCAATACGATGTGAGATATCACCCAAAGTAAGACGTTTCTGAGTTCTCAAGCCCTGTTCACGCTGCAACTGCTCACGCTTGTTTGCAATCTCGCGAACTTCCTGTTCTGACTCCAAAACGTGGAACTGATCACCAGCTGTAGGAGCACCATTCAGACCAAGGATAATAGCTGGCTCAGCAGGAGCAGCTTCATCTATGCGCTGATTACGTTCATTGAACATAGCCTTGATACGTCCCCAACTTGTTCCGGCGATTACCACATCACCGATCTTAAGAGTACCATTACTTACAAGTACAGTACTTACATATCCACGCCCCTTATCAAGAGAAGACTCTATGATAGTACCAGAAGCTTTACGGTTTGGATTAGCCTTCAGATCAAGCATTTCTGCCTCAAGAAGTACCTTATCTAGAAGTTCTTCAACTCCTAGACCCTTCTTTGCGCTTATCTCTTGACACTGATATTTACCACCCCACTCCTCTACGAGCAAGTTCATTTGTGACAAGTCCTCACGAATCTTATCAGGATTTGCTCCTGGCTTATCAATCTTATTTATTGCAAATACCATTGGAACACCAGCAGCCTGTGCATGTGCAATAGCCTCTTTTGTAGTAGGCATCACAGAGTCATCAGCTGCGATGATAATGATTGCGATATCAGTAACCTGAGCACCACGAGCACGCATAGCGGTAAATGCCTCATGACCCGGAGTATCAAGGAATGTAACCTTCTGTCCGTTCTTCAGAGTAACACCATAAGCACCAATATGCTGAGTGATACCACCAGCCTCACCAGCAATCACATTCGTATTGCGGATATGGTCAAGCAAAGATGTTTTACCATGGTCTACGTGTCCCATTACTGTAACGATTGGAGCACGAGAACACAAGTCGTTCTCATCATCAATCACCTCGCTTACAGCTTCTTGAACCTCTGCACTGACATATTCAGTCTTAAAGCCGAATTCATCAGCAACCATGTTAATAGTCTCTGCATCAAGACGCTGATTAATAGAAACCATAATACCGACACTCATAAGAGTTGAAATAACCTGAGTGACACCAATATTCATCATAGTGGCAAGTTCACTTACAGTTACAAATTCGGTAAGTTTAAGAATCTTAGCATCTTTCTGCTCTGCATTAGCAACCTTCTGGAGTTTTACCTGAACAGCATCACGCTTATCCTTACGGTACTTAGCGCCTTTCTTGTTCTGGCTCTTACTTGTCAAACGTGCAAGAGTCTCCTTTACCTGACGTGCTACTGCATTATCATCAACCTCTAAAGGCTTCTGACCGCGCTTGCGATTTTTCTTCTTATTATTGTTGTTAGCAGCGTTATTGTTATTAGCGTTGTTAGCACCGTTTTGGTTATTCTTGTTTCTATTATTGTTATTTCGGTTGTTATTATTACCGCCCTGATTTACAGCGGCATTAATATCCACGCGTGCCTTATTTATACGCACACGTTTTTTTCTTTCACCACCACCGTGCTGCTGTGCAGTCTTTTCTTCACGTTCTTTACGCTTTTCTTCCTTTGATTTTTTCTTTGGTCTCGTACTCTGATTCAATGAATCCAAGTCAATCTTACCAACGACATTCATCTTAGGCGCATTAAGTATCTTCTTTTCACTCTTCAAAGTAAAGATACCATCATCAGCTTTATCTGCAGGTTTTGGAGCCTCAACAACTTTAGGAGTCTCAACGACCTTTGGAGCCTCAACAGGCTTAGGAGCAACAACCTTTGGTTGTTCTGCTGGTTTAGCAGGCTTAGGAGTTTCCACCTTTGCTACAACTGGTTTAGGTGTTTCAACCGCAGCTTTCACTACAGGCTTTTCCACCGGTTTATTAATATGTTTATTATTAGGCTCATGGCTGACGGCAGCAGCCTTAACTTCAGGAGCAACAGACTTCTGAGCCGCTGGTTTCTTACCTATACTATCAAGATCTATCTTTCCAACAGGTTTAAAACGCTGCTGAGTAGAAGATTCAAGAAGATTTTCGGCACGATTTTCCTTTGCCTCTGGCGCACGCTTCTTATCCTTTGGTTTCTTCTGAAAAAGTTTTTCTGCCTCACTACGAACTTCAGCATCCTGTTTGAATGCCTCAACAAGAGCCTTATACTGCCCTTCTGAGAGTTTGTAGCTCAAGTCAGACTTTACCTCTCCAAGTTCACTTTTCTTCTCTAGGAATTCAACTGCCGTTTGAAGTCCTATGTTTAATTCACGTAATGCTTTATTTAATCTGATGCTCATATTTATCTATTTGAAGGTAATGAATGAAATCGGCAAAAAGGGAAAACCACTCATTCTGTTACCTTAATTATATTTATTTCCTCGTTTTCATTAAATACTTTCTTTCCTTTTTGTTTTAATTATTGTTCAAACTCTGCACGAAGCACTTTAAGAACATGATCCACAGTTTCTTCCTCAAGGTCAGCCTTTTCAATAAGCATATCTCTTGGAGCATTAAGAACTGCCTTTGCAGTATCAAGTCCAACAGCCTTTACTGCATCGATAACCCACTGATCAATTTCATCTGAGAATTCATCCAAGTAGATATCCTCGTCGGCCTCATCTTCAGGAACTTCACGGAACACATCAATTGTAAATTCTGTAAGCATAGAAGCAAGCTTAATATTAAGTCCCCCACGACCAATGGCCAAACTAACTTCTTCTGGCTGCAAGAAAACTTCTGCCTTATG
>RCMY010004368.1_pt1 | contig 12253 bp, 12 predicted proteins | sample 2041341 | NCBI WGS metagenome assembly RCMY01 (sample SAMN09708234, study PRJNA481090) | Marine sediment metagenome, whole genome shotgun sequencing project.
ATGCGCAAGCGGGCAGGGTTCGCGCGCGCCATCGCGCTGGACCCCGAGATCGTGTTTCTGGACGAACCGACGGCAGGGCTGGACCCGATCGGGGCTGCGGCCTTTGACACGCTGATCCGCCAGTTGCAGGCGGCGCTGGGGCTGACGGTGTTTCTGGTCACGCATGATCTGGACTCGCTGCACGCGATCTGCGACCGCATCGCGGTGCTGGCCGAGAAAAAGGTGCTGGCTGTCGGCACGATGGCCGAAATGCTGAAGGTGGATCACCCGTGGGTCCATGAATATTTCCACGGCCCCCGCGCACGTGCTGCGCTGGGAACGGCCGGGACTGAAGAGGTGCAGTGATGGAAACCCGCGCGAACTTTATCCTGATCGGGGCCTTCACCCTGCTGGGGATCATTGGCAGCCTTGGCTTTGCGGTGTGGCTGTCCAGTGTGCAACTGGACCGCCAATACGCCTATTACGGCATCCTGTTTGACGATGTCTCGGGGCTCGATTCCTCGGGGGATGTGGTTTTTAACGGCATCGGCGTGGGCCGCGTGATCGAATTGCATATCCACGAGCCGGACCCCTCCAAGGTCTATGTCGGCATCGAGGTCGACGCGGCGACGCCGGTGCGCGAAAACACCGTGGCGCAGCTCAGCTCATCAGGCGTGACGGGGGTGGCCTACATCTCACTCACCAGCAAGGGCGGCGATGCGCTGCCGCTGACCTCGCCCGATGACACGCCGCCCATCATCCCCTCGCGCCGCTCGACGGTGCAGCAACTGGTCGAGGACGCGCCCGATTTGATCTCTGAGGCGACCAATCTGCTCAAGCGGTTTCAAAAGATCGCAGGGCCGGAAAATCAGGCCTATGTCGAGACTATCCTGAGCAATCTCAGCGACGCGTCGGGCGGGCTCGATCAGGCGCTGGCGGATTTTTCCAGCATCACGAAAACAGTGTCCGAGGCGACGACGCAGATCTCGGGCTTTAGCGAGCGGCTGGAAACGCTGGGCGCGGCGGCGGAAACGACGCTGGGCAATGTCGACGACACGCTGACCTCGGCCACGGACGCATTTGACACCGCGAAGGAGGCGATCAGCAATTCCAGCACCGCCATCGACAGCGCGGGCGCGGCCTTTGCCGAGGCGGAAACCCTGATGCGCGAGCAGGTGCCGGGCATCGTCGCGCAAATCTCGGACACGGTCGATGCGCTGAATGGGGCGGTAAGGGACATCTCGCAGAGCTCGACCGGCACGCTGGACGGCTTTGACGAAACCGCGAGCCTGCTGAACGCGCGCCTGACCGAGCTGGAGCAGACATTGGCAGACGCGAGCAGCACGTTCGACGCCCTGACCGAGGCCTCGACCAACGTGAGCACGCTGGTCGCGGGTGACGGCACGCAGATGGTGGCCGATGCGCGCGAGGTGCTGGCGAGCGCCAAAACCACCATCGCCAAGATCGAGACGATCATCGACGAGGACGTGCCCGCCGTGGTCAGCGACATCCGCGGGGCCGTCTCGACCGCCTCGGATGCGGTGAACCGGGCGGCCGATGATCTGACAGGATTTAGTGATCAGCTGACGCCCTTGGCCGACGATACCAGAACGGCAATGAGTGCCGCGACCGAGCTGTTCCAGCGCGCCTCGAGCACGCTGGACGGCATCGACGGATCGCTGGTTGCGGCGGACCGCGCGCTTGGCTCGGCCGAGCGGGCCTTTGACGGCGCCGAGGATGCGATATCCACTGATCTGGGGCCGGTGCTGGCCGACATCCGCGCGGCGACGGACCGGATTGGCGGCGCGGCGCAGCAGGTGTCGGACGATCTGCCTCAGGTCACGACCGACCTGCGCGCGCTGATCGCCCGCGCCGACAAGGTCGTCGCGCAGGTGCAGACCACCGTCGGCGACGCCGCCCCCGGCATCCGCAATTTTACCGGCAATGGCCTGAACGAGCTGGGCCGCCTCAGTGCCGAGGCGCGCACCCTCGTCCAATCGCTGGAGCGGCTGGTGCGCCGCATCGGCAAAGACCCCGCGCGCTTCCTGCTGGAGGGCCGCGTGCCTGAATATCGGAGATGACATTATGCAAAACCTGACCCTCACCCGCCGCTTGGCCATTCTGGGCGCGGCTGCCAGCCTTGGAGGGTGTAGCGCGCTCTCGTCGATCAACGCGGCAGCCACGCCGCTGGACACCTACGATCTGACGCCGGCGCCCGGATCGACCTCGGGGCGCCGCTCGGGGCGCACGCTGCTGGTGGCGCGCCCCGATGCGCCCGCCGGCATCGCCACCGACCGCATCATGGTCAAGCCGGGCGCCGCCGCAATCACCTATCTGCCCAACGCCCGCTGGGCGGACGAGCTGCCCGCCGTGGTGCAATCGCTGCTGATCCGCTCGATCGCGGGGACCGGGCGGATGGGCTATGTCGGCCCCAGCGAAGGCGGCCCGGTGCCCGATCTGGCCCTGTTGACGCGCGTTGATGCCTTTCAGATCGACGTGGCGGGCGAGGCGATATCGGCCAGGATCGACATCAGCCTGACACTGCTGCGCGACGCCGATCAGCGCGTGCTCAAAACGCGGGTATTCCGCAATCAGGTCGCCGCAGCGAGCGACGAGCCGAGCGCGATCGTCGCCGCCTTCCAGGCACTTCTCGACACCCTGTTGCCCGAAATGGCGGATTGGGTCGCAGCGTCCTGAAAACAGACGCTACAGTCAGATCAAGCGGTGAAGGCGGGGGGAGGACAGGTGCGCGGCGACCTGTGATTGCTCGACCCCAAAGGGGTGATCCGCTGAACGCGGCCATGAACAAAATGGATCGGCGATCCACCCCAGCCAACTCTGCCCTGAGGACAATTCTATGAAATCCGCTGATCGAGATTCGGTTCAGGACTGGCCGTTGTTGAACGGACCAGATGACGTCGCTGCCGCCTTCATGGACACCGCCCATGTCGTCGATGTGGCGGGCTGGCTGGAGCAATGCCCGCAACCCGAGGCCGCGCGCCTCCTTGCGGCACTACATCTGGCGCGGCGTGCTAAAGTGTTCGCAAACATGACCTTGGCTGCTCAGTCCGCCCTCGCGCAGATCGTGCCGCAGGCTGATCTGGCGGCAATTGTCACGCAAATGGATGCCGACGACCGCGCGGATCTGTTTAACCATCTGCCACCCGAGCAGCAACAAAGTCTGATGCGTGGGCTTGCTGTTGCCGACCGGAACGACATCAGCCGCCTTGCCTCTTACGGCGAAGGCACTGCCGGGGCGATCATGACATCGGATTTCGCCACCCTCGGAGCGCAAATGACGGCCCAAGAGGCCATCGCGGCACTCCGCCAAGCAGCCCCCGAGACCGAGACGATCTATCGCTCCTACGTGCTGGACGAAAACGATCGTTTGATCGGATCAGTGCGCTTGCATGAACTGATCTTGGCCGACGAGGATACGCAGATAGGCGAATTCATGGATCGCGCGCCGATATCGATCACGCTCGATACCGACCAAGAGGATGCCGCGCGCATGATCGCACGTTACGATCTGCTGGCGCTGCCCGTCGTCGACGCGGATGGCAGATTGATGGGCATTGTCACCCATGACGACGCGGCCGACGCCATGCAGGCGGAAACGACCGAGGATTTTCAGAAGATCTCGACCGTGTTGCCATTTACGCAAAACATGCGCGAGGCCGGGATAGCGGTGCTCTATTCCAAACGCATCGTCTGGCTGGCGCTCTTGATCTTTGGCAACCTCTTTTCCGGTGCCGGCATCGCCTATTTCGAAGAGACCATTCTGGCCTATGTCTCGCTCGTCTTTTTCCTACCCTTGCTGATCGACAGCAGCGGCAATGCCGGATCGCAGTCGGCCACGCTGATGGTGCGGGCGCTGGCGACGGGGGACGTGGAGCTGAAGGACTGGCGCGATCTGATCCTGCGCGAATTTGCCGTCGCCGCCGCATTGGGGGCAACGATGGCGGTCGTGGTCTTGCCTTTGGGGGCGATGCGCGCGGGGCCAGACGTTGCGCTGGTCGTTGGGCTGACGATGTTTCTGGTGGTGATCGTGGGCAGCCTTGTGGGCATGTCCCTGCCGTTCCTTCTCAGCCGTCTGCGGCTTGATCCTGCAACGGCCAGCGGGCCGCTGGTGACGACGATCGCGGACGGGGTCGGGGTCCTGGTTTACTTTTCGATCGCGACGTTGGTCCTCAGCCTCTGAGCGAAAACTGCATTTCGCATCCTGTCCGGAGCCAACCGCGATAAGGTCGGCCCGCTGGTTGCGCGCTTTGTAATCAGCACTGTTGCGGGGTCTCGATGGTCGAGACCCCGCAGTCAGCTGCACCCAAGCCCCCTGACTTTGTCAGGCCCGTGGCGCGTTATCGAACGCTGACATCATGGCCAATGCGATGCTGAACGCGGGCATCATCGCCAATGCGGGACCGGCGCGCATCTGATCTGGTAATCTGTAACCGGTACGGGCGATCGACGCTTGGCGCGGTGGAATGGCGTCATGGGCCCGGCCCCCGTCGTCCTCCCCACGCGCTAGACAGGTCTTGCTGGCGTCTTTGGGCGTGGCATCTTGAGGGCTCGGTGGGAAAAGATCGGGAAACAGGTCTTGGAAATCGGCGTCGCAAATCATCATCTGTCTGGCTCCTTCTGATCAGGGGATATCCCTATTTCGCTGTTAGGTCCGTCCGCGCCCAGCGAAGAATTGGCGCGGACAGCTATGCATGGGTGGCCCTTACGCAGCCTTTTGAAACATCTCGGCGTAAGGTTCGTCGCGGGACTCGTCAGTGGGCGCAGGAAGGGCCAAGGGCCTCATGCGCAACTCGCGCTCATCGAAGGTGTCGACCATGCGGACAATGTCAGTGCGATGAATGCCGATGTCCCAAAGCAGTCGGTCATCCATAGCCTCGAATGTCGCGATCATCTTGCGTCGCCGCCATCTCAGCGTCGCTGTGCGCAGCCATTGCCGGATCGGCCTATCGTGCTTTGACGTGACGCCGCGCGCCTGCGCGGTGGGGGCCAATACGTGATTTTGATGTGCGGGGTTGTGGTGCATGTCATCCTCCAATTTCAAACTTACCAAAGCCATGACGGGGGTGTTGAAACTGCTCGTAAACCGACCGCGGATGCACAGGCATCCGGTTCCGTTGGCAGCGATGCCTCCGTCCATTTTCTTGTGATCATTGAGAGATCAGGAAAGCCCCGAGGCATAAGCAGACGCAGGCGTGCGTCCGCTCCGCCCGGGGTTACTGGCGGTTCAGTAGATTTCCCGCAAAAAGCAGGAACCTCTTATGAAAGCTGAACTTGGTCATGACTATGATATGGGCCTGCTCGCGCGGCCTTTCAATCCGTGTGCGGCGGCCTTGCACCCGATCGGCGCAAATGCGCCTGTCAAGTGTCCGGTCGACGATTAAAGCCACAAGGCGGGTGCCTGAATCAATAAAGGCGAAGGTCTTTGCGATGTTGGCATTTTCGATCTCCATCGTGCTGAAAATCAGCTCTCAAAACATCGTAGATCTCGACAGTGTCCGGTTGTTGGTGGGTAGTTCAATCCTTCGGAATAGACACTCTGCGATTTCCGTAAAAGTAGGCCTCGATCAAAGGGTATGACAAATAGATATTGACAAATCTCCCGTTTGCTCAAGAATGCGAGCACAAAAAGGGAGGGAAAAAATGTTTTCACTAATCACTCAAGGCTTATCTCGTAGGGGCTTGCTCGGCATATTGGGCGGCGTCGCTATCGCATTTTCGGCAGGAAGCGCCTCGGCGCAAAACAAGGTTATCAAGATCGGCGCGCCGCTTGCCTTGACCGGTGGGCTGGCCGAAGAAGGTCACAAGCAGGAAGCCGCCTACAATCTCTGGCTGGAAAAGATCAACGAGGCCGGCGGCATCGATGTCGGCGGTGAGAAATACGACGTCGAGCTGGTTACCTACGACTATCAAACCGACGGAAACCGGGCCCAGCAACTGGCTGAGACGCTGATAACCCGCGATAAAGTGGACTTCATGACCGCGCCGTTTGGATCGGGCCACACCAAGATCGTGGCAGGCGTCGCCGAACGTTATGGCGTGCCCATCGTCGCAGTTGCGTCGTCCGAGCCGGTCCACGATCAGGGCTACACCAACCTGTTCGGAACGTTGTCGCCCAGTCTGGGACTGGTCAGTGCGATGCTTACCTACTTCAAAGAGGTCAAGCCTGACCTCAAGACGATTGCGATCGTCGGGCGCGATGACGTCTTTCCCAAGATCATGGCTGAAGTGATGGAGCGCGAGGCGAATGCCGCTGGACTTGAGGTCGTCTATACCAGCCTTTATCCGGTCGGATCGCTTGACCACTCATCCGCCGTCACCGGCATCAAGTCGTCCGAACCCGATTGGATCTATGTGACGGGCTACACTCAGGATCTGGTGCTGTTTCGACAGCAAATGGCCGATTTGGGCGTCAAGGCGCCAATCGTTACGATGATCACCGGCCCCGCCTATCAGGAGTTCATCGACAACCTCGGCAGCCTCGCCGATGGCGTGACAAGCGCGACATGGTGGCACAAGTCCGCGCCGTTTGAGGGTGACGACGTGTTCGGCACGCCCGAAGCGTTCAACGCCGCCTACAAGGAAAAGACTGGCGAAGATGCGGATTATGTCTCGGCATCCTCGGCTGCTGCGCTGATTGCGCTGACCAAGGCGCTGGAGATTGCCGGAACCACCGATCGGGACGCTGTGCGCGAAGCGCTGGCGACGATGGACATCAAGACGTTCTTCGGTCCGATCAACTTCCGTGAGGATGGCATGAATGCGGCGCGCGATCTGCCGGTCATTCAGGTGCAGGAGGGTGACATCAAGGTCGTCTATCCCGCCGACATCCGCACCTCCGACATGATCCTTATGACCGACTAAGCGAACGACGCCCGCCGGACCTGCATCGCGTATGCGTCCGGCGGGGACTTACCCAACCGGAAACCACTTATCTAATGCCGCATCCCTAGGTGCGAGTGACGGGAATAAAAAATGGTCTGCGCAAAGTTTTCACGTCATCCTGCGGAAACGGCCGAGGCCTATCTGACGCAAGGGGTTTGGCAGCATGACACCCTTTGCGATCTGCTAGATGACTGGGCAAACAAGACCCCGGATCGGGTGTTCGTGCGCGAGGCCAGCGGGCGGCATTTCACCTTTGGTGAGCTTTCGACAGTATCGCGCAAGTTCGCGAACGCCCTGCTGAATCTGGGCCTGAAGAAGGGCGATATCGTCGCCATCCAGTTGCCCAGCAGCATCGAGTTCGTCATCGCCTATTTCGGCGTCCTGCGGATGGGCGGCATTCTGGCGACCATGCACATGCCTTACGAGGAAAACGAACTGCGCTCGCTGCTGGAATTCTCGGGGGCCAAGGCCGCAATTTGCGCACCTGCGGATGACAAGCGTGACCGGCCCGCCGTCATGGACAAACTTCGAAATGAGCTGCCCGACCTCGACCATGTAATCGTTGCGCGGGGCGACGTGGAGGGCGATCAGTTTCATCGAATGGCGGACATGATCGCCAAGGCGTCGCGAGACGACATCGCCGACCCACCGACCGCCAGCGACGGCGCGCTATTATGCTTCACCTCGGGTACGTCCAGCGCCCCCAAGGCCGTCATTCACGCGTGCGAGACATTGCTGGCTGATGCCCGCGCCTACATAAAAACGATCGACGGGCGCCAGGACGATCATTCAATGATCGCGCCGCCCTTCACCCATATTTTCGGTCTCGAATGCGTGAACAATGCCCTCACGGTCGGCAGCAGCATCGTGCCAATGGACCAGTTCACACCACAGGCTTTTGCGGACATGCTTGAGCGGCAAAAACCCACCATCGTCTATGGCGCGCCGGCGCATCTGGCGGCGACACTGCGCGACAATCAGCTGGAGGGGCGCGATCTGTCGTCGATCCGGCACGTGATCCTTGGCGGCGCACTCTGCGCCCCGGCGGTCGCGCGCGAATTCGAGGGCCATCTGCCCAATGGCAAGATTGGCATTCTCTTTGGCATGACCGAGTCGCTGCTGGTCACGCAGACCGACTACAATTCCAGCCCGCAGGAGCGGCACGGCACGGTCGGCAAACCGGTGACGGGGATCGACGTGCGCATCGTGGACGCGGATGGCACCCCCCTCGGGGCGGGCGTCGAAGGCGCGCTGCAACTGCATGGCTTCACCATCATGGCCGGCTACCTCGGCAATGATGCGGCCAACCACAAGGCCTTTACCAATGATGGTTGGTTCGATTGCGGTGATACGGCCATGTGGGACGATCACGGAAATGTCGTGATCACCGGCCGTTCCATCGACGTGATCAATCGCGGCGGGGTCAAGATCAATCCCTCCGACATCGAGGCGGCGATTTCCGAACATCCTGACATCATTCAGGTCGCGCTGATCCCGATGCCCGACTACGTTCTGGGCGAAAAAATCTGCGCCGCCCTGACCGTGCGGCCCGGCACCTCGATCGGCGTCGAGGATCTGAGCGCTTTTCTGGCTGACCGCAAGATCGCCAAGATGCGCCGCCCCGAGCATGTCGTCATAGTGGATGAGATGCCGATGACTCCGACGAAAAAAATCATCAAGAGCCTGCTGTGCAAGCAGCTGTTTCCCCCTGAATGACGCTTGACCCCTGCGCAGACACGACAGGCGAGGTGGCAGGATTATCTTGGCTGTTCAATAGACTTACGCATAAGGTTGCCGTCAGGGGATCTGCGTCATTGGCTTTGACAAACATTTGGGCTTGTTATACGCTTTAGATATATACAAGGTTATCAATACAAATAGGCGAAGCCATCCTGCCGACTGCCGATACATCCCTTCTGCCGGTCGCAGGACAGCACGCTGCACGGCATGGATTTCAGGGTGGAGCAAAGCATATGAAAGATCTCGTTTTGGCTATTGTTGGCGGCACCGGCGCCCTTGGCGGCGGTTTGGCGCTGCGGCTTGCGCGGGCCGGGTTCAAGGTCTCGATCGGATCGCGCGATGCGGGCCGGGCCGCAGAATCTGCCAAAGAGGTGGCGGCGGCGACCGGGTCGAACCGGATCAGCGGGACCGACAACGTCTCAGCTGCCAAGGACGCGGATATCGTGTTCGTCACCGTGCCTTTCGCCAGCCAGAGCGCGACACTTAGCGATATTGCGCCGGTCGTGAAGGGCAAGATCGTGGTCGATACCACCGTGCCTCTGGTTCCGCCCAAGGTGGCGCGCGTGCAATTGCCCACGGAAGGATCTGCTGCGGCAATAGCGGCCAAGGCGCTGGGCGACGATGTGCGTCTGGTCACGGGATTTCATAACGTTTCGTCCCACAAGCTGAGCGGCGAAGGCGAAACGGGCTGCGATGTTCTGATCTTTGGCGATGACGTCGAGGCGCGCGAGCAGATCGTCGAGATCACGAACCAACTTGGCGTGCGCGCGCTGCATGGCGGTCCACTGGACAATTCGGTCGCCGCCGAGGCCATGACATCCCTGCTGATTGCCATCAACAAGCGTTACAAGGTCAAGGATGGCGCAGGCATCATGATCACCGGCATTCCGGCCGATTGAAATTCGAGGTTCCGCCATGAGCGTCCGCGCCCTCAGCTTCCTCATACCCGGCTCGATCCCTAAAATTGCTCAGGGGGACGATCTGGTCGCCGTCATTCTGGGCGCTCTGGAACGGGACAGCGCGGCCTTGCAGCCCGGCGATATCGTCGTCGTCGCGCAAAAGATCGTCTCAAAGTCTGAAGGCAAGACTGTCGATCTGGGGGCCATCACGCCCTCAGATGATGCCAAGGTACTGGCGGAAAAGACCGGCAAGGATCCCAGATTGCTCGAGGTTATCCTGACGGAATCGAGCGACGTTCTGCGCGCCCGGCGCGACGTCTGCATAGTCGAGCACAAGCTGGGGCATATCATGGCGAATGGCGGGATAGATCATTCCAACATTTCTGCGCCCGAGGATGGCGATGACATGGTGCTGTTGTTGCCCGACGATCCCGACCGCTCGGCACGCGGGCTGCGTGGGGGATTCGAGGCCGCAGGCGGCGCACCCATAGGCGTCGTGATCACGGATAGTTTCGGGCGGCCCTGGCGGCTGGGCACGGTGGGGGTCGCCATCGGCGTTGCCGGACCTGCCGCGTTGATCGACCGTCGCGGCGAGCGTGATCTGTTCGGTCGCACGCTGGAATCCACGGAGATCGGCTTCGCCGACGGGATTGCAGCCGCCGCCGTTCTCGCCATGGGCGAAGGGGCCGAAGGGTCGCCCGTCGTCGTCATCCGGGGCTTGCCTTGGGAGGATACGCAGCAGGCGGCGCACGACGTCCTGCGCCCGCGCGACAAGGATATGTTTCGATGAGCGGCGCACGCTTCACCGGCAAGATCGTGGCGCTGTGCGGCGGTGTGGGCGGGGCCAAGCTGGCGCTGGGCCTGACACATCTTCTGGAGCCTGATCAGCTGTCGATCATCGTGAACACCGGGGATGATTTCGAGCATTTCGGCCTCGCGATTTCGCCCGATATCGACACGGTGACATATACGCTGTCTGGCGAGGTGAACCCCGAGACCGGCTGGGGTCGCAAGGATGAGACCTGGCATTTCATGCAGGCGCTGACCCGCCTCGGCGGCGAGGCGTGGTTCAACCTCGGTGACACCGATCTGGCGACGCACGCCTTTCGCACCGGACGGCTGGCGGGCGGGGCCGGGCTAAGCGACGTCACGCGCGAGATTGCCCGCGCCATGGGCATCAAGGTGGCGATCCTTCCGGCGACGGACGATCCGATCAGAACCGTGGTGGAAACCGATGAGGGCGCGCTGCCGTTCCAGCGCTATTTCGTAGGCCGCAGGTGCGAACCTGCGGTGCGTTCACTGCGCTATGAAAACGCGCGCAACACGCGCCCCACGCCGCAGGTCATTGCAGCGCTGGAGGCGCCCGATCTGGCGGCGATTGTCATCTGTCCGTCCAACCCGTTCCTGTCGGTCGAGCCGATCCTCGCCATTCCGGGCATCCGCGAGCGTATCGAGGCGCGTAATGTTCCCGTGATCGCCATCAGCCCGATTATCGCAGGGCAATCCATCAAGGGGCCGCTGGGCAAGATGATGGGCGAATTCGGAATGGCCTCGGATGTGGCCAGCATCGCTGATCACTATCGCGGTCTGGTAGACATCCTGATCGTCGACGAGGCCGACCGTGACGCCGTCTTTGGCGGGCCGAAAAAGCGGGTGACCAAGACACTGATGAAGACTTTGGACGACCGCATCGCGCTAGCCGATTTCGTGCTGCGCACCGCCGTCGAAGCGAACGAGGACACCAAATGAGCGCATTCGGAAGCATCAAACCCCTGAGCGTCTGGGCTCTTGTTCCGGTCAAAGCACCGATCTGGGCCAAGACGCGGCTGGCGGACCTGCTTAGCGACAGCGAGCGGGCGGACCTGCAATGGGCCATGCTTCAGGATGTTCTGGATCAGCTGCTGGCCGCCAGAGAGCTGGCAGGCGTGGCAATCGTGTGTCCGGACCCGCGTATTCAGGCCTTGGCCCAAACGCGCGGTGTCCGCGTGATCGGGGATGAGCCGCCGCGCGGTGGGCTGAATGCGGCCCTCGCGCTGGGTACTGAGCGGCTGAGGCAAACGGGTGCCGATTTGGTGGCGATCCTGCCGGGCGATGTGCCGATGCTGGATGCGGCGGATATCGACCGCGCGATCCTGTGCGCAATCCGCGGCGACGCGACTGTGGTGGTCCCCGATACGAATCTTGAGGGGACCAACGCGCTTGTGTTCCGCACGGAGCGGACCCCGCAGTTTCAATTCGGCAAGAACAGTTTCAGCCTTCATTCGCAGGACGTCGCAAACGGCCCGGTCAAAACGCTGCGGCTAAAGTCTATTGCGCGCGATATCGACTGGCCGGACGACCTGACCGCGCTGCGGCGACTGCGTGGGGGCGGGGCTGCGCCTCAAACGAATTCAGTCTTGGCGAGATGCGCCTATCTGACGGCCGCAAAAGAATTGGAGAAAAGCCAATGACAGATCAGTTTCCGATCCAGAAATGGGCGACTCGCATCGCTTCGGGCGGCAGGTTGTCGAGCGCCGAGGCAGCGTCGCTGGAGCATGTGGATGACCTTGCTTCGCTTTGCCATGCGGCATCGCTTGTACGGGACGAAGGGTTTGGCGATGTCATATCGGTATCGCGCAAGGTGTTCATTCCGCTGACGAAACTCTGCCGGGATGTTTGTCACTACTGCACGTTCGCCCACCCGCCAAAGCGCGGTCAAAAGGCGTTCATGACCCCTGACGAGGTTTTGGAAA
>RCMY010004369.1_pt1 | contig 12253 bp, 10 predicted proteins | sample 2041341 | NCBI WGS metagenome assembly RCMY01 (sample SAMN09708234, study PRJNA481090) | Marine sediment metagenome, whole genome shotgun sequencing project.
CGGGTAGGTCGCCGCGCTGGCGCTCCAGCTCATCGCGCAGCGCCTGCTGGCGGTCGGCCAGCGATCCCGGCGCGGTTCCCTCGCCGGGCTGGTCGCCGCCGCGGCCCTGCCCGTGGTCATCCTCGCCTTCTTCGCCCGGTGTGCGGCCACCCTCGTTTCCGGAGCTGTTGCCACGTCCCGCGCCGGGATTGAACTGCTCCTGCAAGTCACGAAACGCCTGATCCGACAACCCCTGCTGCTGGCGAAGTGTATCGGCCAGCCCCTTCATCGCCTGCCCGCCGGGGCTGCCTTCACCCTCGCCGCTCTGCCCTTCGGTGACGCGCAGGTTTTCCATCATTTGCTGAAACTGGCGCAGCGCCTCTTCGGCCTCGGCCATGCGGCCCTGACGCATCAGATCCTCGATCCGGTCCATCATATCCTGCAGGTCCTGCTGGCTCAGCATGGTCATGTTCTGCTCGCCCGCGTCTGGCTGATCGGCGCCGCCCTCCCGCTGGGCCTGCTGCGATTTCTGGCGCAGATAATCATCGGTGGCATCGCGAAGCTCCTGCATCAGGCGTGCGACCTCGTCCTCGCTGGCGCCGTTTCGCATCGCCTCGCTCAGCCGTTCCTGCGCCTCTCGCATCCGCTCCAGCGCGTCCGCGATATCGCCGTCCTCCAGCGTCACGGCCAGATCCCACAGTGCCTGCGCCAGCTCGTCCCGCGTGTCCGCTGGAACCGCGCCATTCGTTGTTGCCGTTTCCAGCCTCCGCAGGATCGTGCGCAGTTTCAGGTAATCCGCCATATCACGAAACAGCGTCTCGCCCGGCTGGTAGGTGATCGCCCGCAGCACCTGCGCCACACGCGGCGCGTTGGCGGAATTCCACAGCAGATCGCGACGCTGCTCGATCACCGCGGCGGCCATCGGGTCGAAAAAGCGCCGCGACGGCAGATTCAGAGAAAGGGGCGCGCTGCTGCCAGGCTGATCGGCAGCATCCCTTACCTCAATGTTGAGACGTACAGGCAAATGCGCCCAAGGGTGCTGCGACAGGTTATCGATCAGCACCTCGCTAAAATCGGCGCGGTCGCCGGTGATTGGCATCGGCAGATCCAGCACCATGGGATCCCTCGGCTCGGGCTCCGGCGCCAGCCCATAGCGACGATCCACATCTTCCAGCGCAAGGGTGAACGTCGCGGTGCCGCCCGTCACGCCATAATCATCCCGCGCCGTAAATGGCTGGCTCATTTGCCCGTCAAACGTCGTCTTGGCACCCTCTGCGGTCACTGCGGCGGTGGGTGGCGCATCGGGGATGGCCCGGATGTCCCATTTGCGCCCGCCGAGGCCGTCGATGGCAAGCGTGCCATCCTGCACCACGTCAAAGCTCTGCTCGCTGTCAGTCGCGGCGCCAATATCCTCAATGCGGCCCGACAAGGTCTCGGCCAGTGTCAGCGCGCCGACCTCGCCGTAAAACCGCAGGGTGACGCGGCTGCCCACCGGCACCTCCAGCCGCTTGCCCTGCTGATCGGCCAGATAGAGGCTGGGCAATCCGGTATAGGTCGGCGGTTCGATCCAGCCTTCCCATGTTGGCCCGCCGACAGGCGCTGCGCCCCCTTGCGCCAGTTGTACGGCGGATGTCACCCGCCAGACCGATCCGAACATCAGCGCCACCACCAGCCCCAAAAGCGCGATATACCGCAGCCCGAAGGGGTCCAGCCGCGAAATGCGCAGATCGGGGCGCGGCGCACGGGCAGCACGGGCCGCCTGCTCCATCCGGTTGCGATGGGCCTGCCAAAGAGCCTCTGACGCAGCATCCCCGCGCCCGATGGCCTGCGAATCTCCCAAGGCCTGCAACGGACGGCCCGGCAGTGCAGCGTCCAGCCGCGCCAGCGCCTCGCCGCGTCGGGGCCAGCGAAACTGCGCCAGTCCGACCACCAGCAGCGCCGTGCCGCCTAGCGCGGCGGCAATCAGCAGACCGGCCGCAATCTCGAAACGAACCCTGTCGTGCAGCCCCAGTATCAGCGCCGCAGCCAGCGTGGCCAGCAACGTCCAGAGCGGCCAGAACGCGCGCACCAGCCGTTCGGCCAGCAGTCCCGCCCATGTCAGGGACAGTGGCAGTCTCAGCCTAGCCTTCAGCGGGCTTGTCTGATTGGGACGCTGGGCCATGCACCTCTCCGGAAATTGGCCCTACCGCGTGCGAGAGCCATTCCGGTATGGTATCGCGATTTATGATTTCGTCAAAGGTCGGCCGCGCGCGAATGACGGCAAAGTCCTGCCCATTGACCAGAACCTCGGGGATCAGCGGCCGGGTGTTATATTCGCTCGCCATCACGGCGCCATAAGCGCCGGCACTGCGGAATGCGACCAGATCGCCCGCCTTCAGCGCGGGCATCATGCGCTGGCGGGCAAACGTGTCACCACTTTCGCAGACCGGGCCGACGATATCATAAGGGCGCTGTTCGGCGCCCGGCTCCGGCTCCACCACCGGAACGATGTCATGCCAGGCGTCATACATGGCAGGACGGACCAGATCATTCATTGCCCCGTCCAGAATCAGAAAATCGCGCCCCTCGCCCGATTTGACATAGATGATCTCACTCACCATCAGGCCGGCATTGCCGGCGATCAGGCGCCCCGGCTCAATCTCGATTTCGCAGCCAAGATGGCCCACAACGTCCTTGATCATCGCGCCATACTGGCTCGGCAGCGGCGGCGCCTCGTTGCCACGCGTATAGGGAATACCCAAGCCTCCGCCCAGATCGAGCCGTCTGATGTCATGGCCATCGGCGCGCAGGATTTCAGTCAGTTCAGCGACCTTCTGATACGCCAGACGAAAAGGCTCCAGATCTGTCAGCTGGCTGCCGATATGCACATCGATGCCGATCACCTCCAGCCCGGGCAGGCGCGCGGCATGGGCATAAATTTCGCGCGCACGCGAAATTGGAATGCCAAACTTGTTCTCGGACTTGCCGGTGGCGATCTTGGCGTGAGTCTTCGCATCCACGTCGGGGTTCACCCGCACGGTAATCGGCGCGCGCAGACCCAACTCCGTTGCCACGGCGCTCAGCGCTTCCATCTCAGGCTCGCTCTCGACGTTGAATTGGCGGATGCCCCCCTTTAGCGCCAGACGCATTTCGTCCCGCGTCTTGCCTACACCGGAAAACACGATCTTGTCGCCCGGCACCCCAGCCGCCTTGGCGCGCAGATACTCACCGCCTGATACCACGTCCATGCCGGCACCCAGCCGCGCAAGCGTCTTGAGGATGGCGATGTTGCTGGCCGCCTTCATTGCAAAGCAGACCAGATGATCCATCCCAGCCAGCGCATCGCTGAACAGATGGTAATGCCGCTCCAGCGTCGCGGTGGAATAGACGTAGAACGGCGTACCCACAGCGGCCGCAATTTCGGCTACCGGCACATCCTCGGCGTGCAAAACGCCATCCCTGTACAGAAAATGATCCACTCAATACGTCCTTACCCGACCTTAAGTTTTTTCTTGGGCCAAATACCCAAATCCCGCCATCAACCCTTGCGCAGACGCAAATAAAGGTAAAGCGGCAGCCCGCAACTGACCCCGATGCAGAACGTCGCCGGAATGGCAATCAACCGCAGCCAGTCGCGGCTGCGCAACGTCTCGGCCAGCACCCAGAAGGTCAGCGCGACGGCGGCAATCGTCAGATCCCAGACCAGCCCGCTGGTGGCCGCGTTGGCGTGCCAGGCCGTCACCATCCCGCCCAGATCAAAGCCATTTTCCGCAAACCAACGCAGGAAATAGGTCATCGGGTGAATGACGCCCCAGACGGCGAGGGCCAGATAAATGTATCTCATAGCGTTGCCGCCGTATGCATGCTGGCGGTGCCGCCGATCCACTTGTCCGGATCCGGCTTGGAGGTGGCATTCCTGGTTGTAGCCTGGACGCTGTCACCTGATGGGGAAACAGGCGCGCCATCTACGCCGCAAGCGGTGAAAGCGGTCAGCGCCGCGACAGCAATCAGATATCTCATCTCAAAACCTTCTGCCAGCGCGCCACCTGCGCGCGCACATTGTCCGGCGCAGTGCCGCCATAGCTGACGCGGCTGGCGACTGAATTATGCACGCCCAGAACGTCAAAGACGTCCTTGGTAATGGCATCATGCACACCCTGCATGTCCTCCAGCGTCAGATCGGGCAGATCGCAGCCCTTCTTCTCGGCCAGCGCGACCAGCGTTCCGGTCACATGATGCGCATCGCGGAACGGCATGCCCAGCACCCGCACCAGCCAGTCAGCCAGATCGGTCGCGGTGGAAAATCCGGTGGCGGCGGCGGCCTCCAGAACGTCGCGGTTGGCGCTCATGTCGCGCACCATCCCCTCCATCGCGGCCAGAGCCAGCATCAGGTTGTCAGCGGCATCGAACACCTGCTCCTTGTCCTCCTGCATGTCTTTGGAATAGGCCAGCGGCAGCCCTTTCATCACCAGCATCAGCGCGACGTTGGCGCCGAATATCCGCCCGATCTTGGCGCGGATCAGCTCGGCGGCATCTGGGTTCTTCTTCTGCGGCATGATGCTGCTTCCGGTCGAGAAACGGTCGCTGAGCGCCACAAATCGGAACTGCGCCGACGACCAGATCACCAGCTCTTCTGCCATGCGCGACAAATGCATTGCGCAAATGCTGGCGGCACCCAGAAACTCCAGTGCGAAGTCACGGTCGCTGACGGCGTCCAGCGAATTAGCGGCAGGCCGATCAAATCCGAGCGCCTTCGCCGTCATGTCCCGGTCGATGGGAAAGCTGGTCCCGGCCAGCGCCGCCGCGCCGAGCGGGCATTCGTTCATGCGCGCGCGGGCGTCCCGCACGCGTGAGAGATCACGGGCAAACATCTCGACATAGGCCATCATGTGGTGGCCCCATGTCACCGGCTGCGCCACTTGCAGATGGGTAAAACCCGGCATGACCCAATCCGCGCCCGCGCCAGCCTGTGCGACCAAAGCGCGCATCAGCGCCAGCAACGCGCCCTCGGTCGCGTCCAGCTGATCACGCACCCACAGCTTGAAATCGGTCGCAACCTGATCGTTGCGCGACCGGCCCGTGTGCAAACGCCCGGCAGGCTCGCCTATCATTTCCTTCAGGCGCGCCTCGACGTTCATGTGAATGTCTTCCAAGGCCGCAGAAAACTGGAAACTGCCGCCTTCGATTTCGGCCAGAACGGTATCCAGCCCTTTCTTCATCGCATCCGCATCACTATCTGTAACGATGCCCGTGGCTGCCAGCATGGCGGCATGGGCCTTCGATCCGGCGATGTCCTGGGCCGCCATCCGCTTGTCGAACCCGATCGAGGCGTTTATCGCCTCCATGATCGCATCGGGCCCGGCGGCAAACCGGCCACCCCACATCTGGTTCGAAGTCTTGTCTGCCATGCCGTGCCCCTTTGGAGGAAATATGCGCCTGTCACGTTCAACCCTGCTTTATCCCGCCCTCGCCCTCGGTGCAATCGCGGTGGGGCTCGCCGTCGCCTTTGGTGGTGGCGACGCTGCCGACGCCGATGCGTCCACGCGCGACTATTCCGCGCTGGCCGCCGGGCTGGATGGTGACATGAAAAAACTCAGCTTTCACAGCACCCCCAAGGATGCATCAGGCGCAAGCTTTACCACCGAGGATGGCGGCACGGCGACTTTGGCCGATTTTGAGGGCAAATACGTACTGCTGAACTTCTGGGCGACATGGTGCGCGCCCTGCCGCAAGGAAATGCCAATGCTGTCCGAACTGCAGACCGAATTCGGCGGCGACGATTTCGAGGTTCTGACCCTCGCCACGGGCCGCAACGCCGTGCCCGCAATTGAGGGCTTCTTTGACGAGATCGGCGTGGCCAACCTACCCGCCCACCGCGATCCGGGGCAGAAGGTCGCGCGCGAAATGGGTGTTCTGGGCCTGCCGATCACCGTAATTCTGGACCCCGAAGGGCGCGAAATTGCCCGGATGCAGGGCGATGCGCATTGGAGCTCGGACAGTGCCAAGGCGATGATTGCGGGACTTCTGGCACCGGGCGAGGACAGCTGACTCCGCGACTGCCGGGCGTTTCCAGATTACTACAGACAAAAGCGATCAACGGGCCTGAGTAACGACTGCCGAATTGACGGTGGTCGTTTGGGGCGTTGGGGATGCCGCGTTTTAAACCTAAGCGTGCCGTCAGTTGGCTTTCTGCGACCATTTCCGACGCTCCCACGGTCGTGGATCCTTTTCTGATCGGTGAGACTAAGCAAGAGGCTGCTTAACCAATTTCCGGGGCGAACGCCGCAAGGTCGCGCGCATGAATATCATTGTCTTACAGACACAGCCCTGCGATGTCATCGCTTCGCTGGAAGCGTTTCGGGAAAAACTGCCCCCGCCCGAAATCAGGCTTTCGCCCACTGTCCTCGCCAACAAGGTATTCGAGGCCGGGACTGACACGGAACCCGGCCTTAGGCTGTCTGTCGACCTCCTCGATCACCCCAAGGGTTGGCGCGCCCTGGAAACTTCATTCAGTGCGCGCGAAATATGCAGGGCCAATCTGAGCCGCGCCGCATCGGTAAGGGTCACCAGTTGGCAACCGCGCGGCATTTGCCCCGTTGCCGAGGCCCGCAATACGTGGTCAATTCGCTCAAGCCGACGCAAAGGACCGCCATGCCTGTCATCACCGAAATCGCCGATCTCAAGCGCATCTACCGCCGCCGCGTGCCGCGCATGTTCTACGATTATACCGAGTCGGGCAGCTGGACCGAGCAGACGTTTCGCGCCAACAGCAGCGATTTCAACGACATCCTGCTGCGCCAGCGCGTTGCCATCGACATGGCCGGCCGCTCGACCGCCAGCCAGATGATCGGGCAGGATGTGGCAATGCCCGTGGCATTGGCGCCTGTCGGACTGACCGGCATGCAATGCGCCGATGGCGAGATCAAGGCCGCCCGCGCCGCCGAGAGTTTCGGCGTGCCCTACACGCTTTCGACAATGTCCATCTGCTCGATCGAGGACGTGGCCGAGAACACGTCGAAACCGTTCTGGCTACAGGTCTATACGCTCAAAGACGACGATTTCATGCAGCGGCTGTTTGACCGGGCCAAGGCGGCAAAATGTTCCGCCGCGGTCATCACCGTCGATCTGCAAATGCTGGGCCAGCGGCACAAGGATATCAAGAATGGACTCTCGGCCCCGCCCAAGCTGACCGCGCGTAGCGTCGCCAACATGGCGACCAAGGTGCAATGGGGCCTTGGCATGCTGGGTACCAAACGACGGTTTTTCGGCAATATCGTGGGCCACGCGCATGGCGTCAAAGACCCCAGCGATCTGGCCACCTGGACGAACGAGGCGTTCGATGTGTCCTTGGACTGGGACCGCATCAGGCAGTTTCGCCGCATGTGGGACGACCCGCTGATCATCAAGGGCATCATCGATGCGCGCGACGCAGTTCAGGCGCTGAATGTGGGCGCCGATGCCATCATCGTCAGCAACCACGGCGGTCGGCAACTCGATGGCGCGCTCAGCTCGATCCGCGCTCTGCCCGCGATCCTGGACGCGGTCGGCGGCAAGATAGAGGTGCATCTGGACAGCGGCATCCGCTCTGGTCAGGACGTGCTGAAGGCGCTCGCGATGGGGGCCACCGGCACCTACATCGGCCGGGCCTACATCTATGGTCTGGGCGCCATGGGCGAGGCCGGCGTGACCCGCGCGCTGGAGGTGATCCACAAGGAACTGGACGTCTCGATGGCGTTCTGCGGTCACCGCGATATCCGGGGGGTGGACCGTGATATCCTGATGATCCCCAAGGATTTTTCAGACTGCTGGCAGTAAGCTCGCGAATGACGGCGCGTATTGGAATCGCGCCGCCCCAGTCACATTCGCCCGGTCTTATTCGAAGGTGAATTCGCCAATGGCGCACACGTCAACGTCTTCTTCCTTGAGAATGTCGCCGTCCTCGAACTTGACCAGAAAATCAAAGACGCAATGGCCCGTGCCATCGTCAAAATCGATGGTGATCGACGAGTTGTGCGGCAGCACATCCGCGCCCAGAATATCCTCTTCCCAGTTGTCGGTGCCGTTGTTCGATCCGTAGAATTCAGTAATCGCATAGCCCGTCTTGTTGATGATTTCGACCTTGTGGTCCGCAGCAGCGGCAGGCAGGGCGAAAGCGGTGCAAAGTGCGGCGACCGCCGCCGTTTTGAGAATAGTACTAATCATGATCGTTACTCCTGAAAGATAACAGCAGATTTGCCTGCCAGTTTGTGGGCGCGGGCGACGAGCGCCCATGCGCATACTTTGGAAATTTTCCCAACGAAGGCAATAACCTAGATTAAACAAATCCAAGTTTCTGGCGTCATTAAAATCAAGGTCTCCAGAACGGTGACTTCAGCTTTGCAATCAGCGTAATGCTGTTCACGCGGAACGGGTGCCGCCCGCCCGGCGTTACTCATTCGTTAAACTGAAATCATCGGGAGGTATCAGGTCATGTCGCACGGATCGCCGCGTCGGCAAAGCGCTGCCTTGCACCAAAATCCAGAGCGCCCTTGGCTGCTGATATCGCTTAGCGTCATCGGTATCGCCGGATGCGTAGCGCTGATTGCCGGCACCGTAATCGCCGCTATGATCGTACCCGATCATGACTGGATCGCCGACACGATCAGCGATCTTGCGGCCGGTCGTCACGAGATCATCATGGACGTGGCGCTGTATGGTTTTGCTGCCGGTCTTATGGCGACTGGTCTGGCCGCCGCGCATGCGCATCTGGGTGCTGGCGGTTGGAGTATCGGCGTTGGTTCACTTGCCGTGCTCGCCGCACTGGTCACTGTGATTGCGGCCCGCAACGAATACGGCGACAAGGATAACGAGGGTGTCGTTATCCACATGTATCTCGTCTATGCGCTGGGCGGTCTTTTCCTTGCGGTCTGCGCCGTTATGCAAGCGGGTTTACGCAGCGCCGGCCATGGCAAGGCGGGCGCTGCGTTGATCGTACTGGGCCCTTCCTGGGCTGTCATGTCGGTGGTGTTCCTGATGTCTGCCACATCCATCGACGGCCTGCTGGAGCGGGTTTTGGGGCTGATCGCCTGCGCCATTGTCGGGGTACTCTGCACCGTTTTTCTGTTCCGGGGACTTGCCCTGAAAGATGAAGGATAAATCATGGATCTGCTGTCCATTGCTGCGCAAACCCTGTTGGCCGTGATCGCGGTAATTGTGCTGGCACGGGTGAACGGCCTACGTTCGTTCTCGAAAATGGCGAGCTTTGATTTTGCCCTGACCGTCGCGGCGGGGTCAGTTCTGGCAACGATGATGACCAGCGCCAAGACGCCGTGGCCGGGGCTGGTGGCACTGGCCACGCTTTTCGCCGCGCGTTTCGTCATTTCACTGCTCCGCCAGAAATGGCAGCCGCTGGCACGGTTGACCGACAACGCGCCCCTGATGCTGTTTTACGAAGGCGAACTGTTTGAGCAAAACCTTGCGTTGGCGCGAGTCACCCAAGACGAAGTGCGCGCCAAACTACGCGAGGCGAACGCCATAAGTCCCGGCTGCGTGCGCGCCGTAGTGATGGAGGCGACCGGCGATGTCAGCGTCCTGCACGGCGACACACTGGACCTCAGCCTGCTCGATGGGGTGTCGTGGGGACATGCAAAAGCGCCCGGATCAAACGGCGCCTGATCGCGGGATAATCTAGCCAGATCGGCGAAAAACGCGCGGGTTTGACCAACTACTTTTGCCGTGGTTACACAGTTAGCAGCACTGTCGCTCTGGGCCAAAGCGCCTCACTCGCGAAAATTGCTGCTTCTATGCAAAGATGTCGTCTGAAATTGGTGACTCCGGTAGGGCTCGAACCTACAACCTCGGACTTAGAAGGTCCTTGCTCTATCCAATTGAGCTACGGAGCCACATTGCGATCTGTAAATCAGTCCGCGAAAATCCACTACCTCGTAAGAACTCTTGAATCAAAGCCAAACGTCAAACTTTCTCAAATCAAAGGCACATTTGTCATAGCTATCGTACCTCGTCTACAGCGGCGCGAACGGATCCTGGGGATAGACAACCCCGGCCAGATACAGGCCCTGAGGCGGGCAGACCGGACCACATTTTGCGCGGTCGCGCGCCTCCAACGCGGCCTGAACATCGCCAGGTGTCCACGCGCCACGCCCGACACGCTCCAGCGTGCCGACGATGCTGCGCACCTGATTGTGCAAGAATGAGCGCGCACGCAGGTCAAATCGCAATTCAGGCCCGCCCGGCCCGTCCACCTGTGAAATATCCAGCGCATCCAATGTTTTGACCGGGCTTGCAGACTGGCAGATGGACGACCGAAAGGTGGTAAAATCGTGGTGTCCCACCAGATGCGCGGCCCCCGCCTGCATGGCCTCCACATCCAGCAGATGAGGCACCTGCCATACCAACCCGGCATCATGCGTGGCTGGCGCGCGGCGCATCAACAGACGAAACTTGTATTGCCGCTCCAACGCCGAAAACCGCGCGTGCCAGTCATTCGCGACCCTGGCGCAATCCACAATCGCAACTGGCAGCGGCTTCAAATGATAATTCAGCGCCTCCATCAGGCGATAGGGCGTCCACTCCTTGGCCAGATCGCACTGGGCCACCTGCCCCAGCGCATGCACGCCAGCATCCGTGCGCCCAGCGGCCGCAATTGTATGCTCCCCCGGCTCCAGCCGGGCCAGCGCCGCCTCGATGGCGCCTTGCACCGATGGCTGGTCGCGCTGGCGCTGCCAGCCAGCGAACGGCCTCCCGTGATACTCAACCTTCAGTGCAAATCTGGACATGTTCCGCGCTTAGCCCGAATCCTTGCCTTGTTAAAGCGCGCACATCCTTTCTTCTTGCTTCAAATATCCTCGCCGAAGGCTCCGCCCTCGCAACGTGTGCAACGCCGGATCTGGCGCGTGCCACTGGAAACACCCCGCCCCCACCGTTATCTAGTGGGCCAAGGCATTCACGAAAGGGCTGCACATTGGTGATCTCGACACTGGCCGACGGGCTGGCCCGCGGGGCCGAGCGGGTCTCCGGCACCCTGTCCGAGACGTTTTTCGAGCCTGTCATCCGTATCGGCGTCACCGGCCTTGCGCGGGCCGGAAAGACGGTGTTCATCACGTCGCTGATTGCAAACCTGCTGGAGCGGGGGCGCATGCCCGGACTGGTGGCCGCCAGCGAGGGGCGCATCGCCGCCGCGTTTTTGCAACCGCAACCGGACGATACCGTGCCCCGGTTCGATTTCGAATCCCACCTTGCCGCACTGACCGCGCCCACGCCGCACTGGCCGCAAAGCACCCGCACCATATCCGAGCTGCGCCTGTCCCTGCGCGTCCGCCCCGCCGGTATGCTGGCGGGCCTTACCGGGCTGCGCACCGTGCATATCGACATTGTCGATTATCCCGGCGAATGGCTGCTGGACCTCGCTCTGATGGACAAAACCTATGCCGAATGGTCCGCCGCTACGCTCGCCACCATGCAGCGCCGCGACATCGCCGCGCCCTTTCTTGCGCAGGCGGGCGCCATTGACGCAGATGCCGCGTGGGACGAGCCGCAGATCAAGGCGCTGGCGGATCCGTTCACTGCCTATCTGACCGCCGCCCGCAAACTTGGCCTGTCCGGCGTGGCACCGGGGCGATTCCTGCTGCCGGGTGACATGGCCGGATCGCCGGCGCTCACCTTCGCGCCCATCGCCAAACCGGACCGCCCCGGCCGCCGCAGCCTCTGGCGCGAAATGGAGCGGCGTTTTGACGCCTACAAATCACAGGTCGTCGCGCCTTTTTTCCGCGATCATTTCTCGCGGATCGACCGCCAGATCGTTTTGGTCGACGCGCTGGAGGCGATCCACGCAGGGCCGCCCGCCGTGGCCGACCTACAGGACACGATGACCGAAATCCTGTCGGCCTTCCGCCCCGGCCGCAACGCCTTCCTGACCCGCCTGCTGATGGGCCGCCGGGTGGAAAAGATCCTCTTTGCTGCTACAAAAGCCGACCACCTGCACCATACCCAACACGCTCGCCTGACTGCCTTCATGGAGGCGCTGACAGCCGAGGCCCGCACCCGCGCCGATTTCCAAGGGGCACAAACCGCGTCCATCGCGCTGGCGTCCCTGCGCGCCACGGTCGAAGAAACGCGCGAACATGACGGCGCGCCGCTGGATTGTGTGCGCGGCACGCTGCTAAGCTCCGACGGCAGCCGGGGCAAGGAGGCAGCGTTTCATCCCGGCGATCTGCCGGACAGCCCAGCCTCCCTGATCGCCGCAGCGCGGCAGGGCCATGATGCGTGGCTGGATCAGGATTATCGCATCATGAAATTC
>RCMY010004370.1_pt1 | contig 12250 bp, 13 predicted proteins | sample 2041341 | NCBI WGS metagenome assembly RCMY01 (sample SAMN09708234, study PRJNA481090) | Marine sediment metagenome, whole genome shotgun sequencing project.
TCGATGGCCTACCAGGTCAGAGGGGTCGTCGATGTGATGACTGAGGCGTCTGGTACCAAGTTCGCAGAGCTGCGCGTTGACGGCGGAGCAAGCGTAATGGACCTCCTCGTACAGCTTCAGGCCGACCAACTCGGCGTGCCAGTGACCAGGCCGGTACAGCAGGAGACAACGGCTCTCGGCGCGGCGTATCTCGCAGGGCTGGCCGAAGGCGTGTGGTCGTCGACCGACGAGATCAGCCAGATCTGGAAGGCCGACATGACGTGTCAACCCAACCCTGATCGGTCGAATGCCGACGCGCTGTATGCCCGCTGGCTCCAAGCCGTCGAGCGGTCGCGCGGCTGGGCCACCGACACCCCCTAACGCCTACTGAGCTGGAAATTGACCGATCGGTCAAGTTGTACCTACCCTGCAGACATGCCAGCTTCCCGAGCGAAGAGCGCCGAACGCCGCCTCACGGCCCGCGGGAAGGTGCGCCGCGACCATCTCCTCTCGTATTCGATCAAACGATTCGCGGAGAACGGCTATCACCCCACATCAGTGGCAGACATCGTCGAAGGCGTCGGGGTCGGAAAAGGCGTGTTCTACTGGTATTTCCCATCCAAAGAGGCACTTCTACTTGAGATTCTTGGTGATGCGCTGCTCGACCTCCGTCGAACCCAGCACGCCGCCCTGCGAGACCTCGATGATCCGATCGCTCGGCTTGAGCAGGGAATCCGGGTGTCAATCACTTGGGCGGCGAGCCACGCCGACATCATGCGTCTGGTGATGTTCAGTTGGACCGAAGAAACGTTCTCTAGCTCGATGAAGAAGGGTCGACGCATCAACATTGCCGATACCGCTCGGCACGTGCAGGACGCCATTGATCTCGGGCTCATTCCGCCCGGTGACCCGATTATGTTGGCCACCGGAATTCGAGGCGTAACCGACGAGATCGGCCGCCAGCTCGCGATCAATGGTGAACCAGCGACCGATGAAGTCCTCGACTCCGCGGTTCGATTATGCCTCTACGGGGTTCGAGGATCCGCGACCAGCAGTTAGCGACGCTCAGCGCCGAACATTGCGGCGCCAATCATCCCGGCATGCTCACCAAATTGGGCACCGACAACGGGAACAGCTGGCCGATATTCGCCACCGATTACAAACGTCTCGACTAGGTCATTGACTGCGCCGAGGAAATTCTTGTTGCTACTTGCCATTCCGCCGCCGAGGACCACCAACTCCGGGTCGAGCAGCGAAATCAACGAACCGATTCCGCGAGCTACCCAGTAGACGAACTGGTCGACGGCCTCGTTCGCCGCCGCGTCGCCCTCCTCAAATGCGGCCATCACATGCTCACCCCGGAGCAGGCTTGGGTCGCCCCCCACAGGGTCGAGGAACGATGCACGCGGGAAGCGGTCAACCAGGTCACGGGCGAGGTTGGCTAACCCCGTCCCTGAGGCCACCGCCTCCCAGCAACCGAAACGTCCACACGCGCAGCGAGGACCCCCCTCACGAATCAACATGTGGCCGGGTTCCCCGGTGAAGCCGTTAGCACCAGTGACCAGTTCACCATTGACGACCAATCCACCGGCGAGCCCCGTTCCCTGCGTGACCAACAGGACATCGGTCGCTCCAACCGCTGCGCCGCAACGAAGCTCGGCGAGGACCGCACAGGTACCGTCGTTTGTTGCAGCAACGGGCAAGCCGGTTGCCGTCTTCAGCTGCCGAACGAGATCGAGGTTCAAAATGCCTGGCACATTAGGGCCGTAGCGCAAGACACCGTCACGTCCGACAAGCCCAGGGATTCCCAGGCCAATCGAGCTGACCGGGGCCATGCCTCTAAGCCGAGTGACTAGTGTGACGACCGAAGCAGCGAGACCTTCGGAATCGGCGGGCGTGTCGAGCCGCTCAATGAAACTGGCATCGCCGGAAGCGGGGTCAACAACGGCACCGAGAATCTTCGTGCCACCGATATCGATACCGATTGTTTGCTGGCGAATCACAGTCGACACGCTAACAAGCGGTGAGGTGTCTTAAGACGACCTCAGGCCCGCACGCTCACGACGTTGCTGTGCATGGCTCGGCGTAGACCCGCAGACTTAACCCAGCGAAGGATGCGTTCGCCATCAGCGACATAGATGATCTGCACGTGCTGCGATAGCGCCTCAAGACCGTCGAAGAGCTGAACAATATCGTCGTCAGCGAGCTCGTCGAGCTCGCCCCACACGATGACAGGAACAGGAACTCCGGCTTCTGCGACCATGCGATCAAGCGAGGGCCGAAGCGTAGCCAGGATCTGATCGGCGTTCGATGCGGTGCCACCCTGCAACCGTTCGATCTGGGCCGCAAGTTCGGCGCATCGTCGAGCCGACTCGTCAGATCGCGCTTCAAATCTATCGATCTGTGCCATCGACTTTGCGTGTCGCCGGAACGCTCGCTCGGCATCATCGAGTTCGGCCTGCACTGTTACTGGGTCGATCTCTCTGGCTGAAGCGATGGTTGCTTCGGTTGCGGCAAGCCAGTCGACGGCAGCGGCGGGAAGGTCAACTGGGTCAGATGATTCGTTGACCGTTGCGCCAGCATCGCTCAGCGCGTCGGACAGCGCAACATGCGCTTCGACCCACTCGGGATTTTCCCGGTGATCGAGAATCGATGAAAGACCAGCACCAAGATCGTCCGGCAGAATTTCGCCCAGGTACTCACGAGAGGCTTCACGCATCGTGTGCAGCTCGAAGTCGAGTTCGCTCGCAACGGGGTCGATCTCGACTTCAGCTCTCGCCTCATTCAGCGCGACTTCAGCTCGCTCAAGCGTGTGATTGGCCGCCACGACGGCGTCCATCTTTTCGGGGGGTGAAGCTGGATTCAACCGGTGCAATGCATACGCCGTGTAGCTCGGCTGTTGAGCTTTCGCCAGAAGCTCCTCAATCTCCTGCGCCACATGCTCAGTGTCGACCTTCTTCTTTCGACGACGACCCGATGTGACCACGGGATTGGCGAGATCGTCGAGCCGTGCGTCTTCCTCAGGAGTCAGAACAATCGGCGTCGCTTCATCGTCAGCGACAGCCTTTGCGGCCATCGCCTCGGTAAGAGCCTGCTCGCATCCGACGACTCGGTCGTTGAGGAGCGAAAGGTGGCGCTTCGCGTTGTCGCGCTTCTGGCTGTAGCTGTCCCACGACTCCATTAGCTGGCGGATCGCTTCGGGCATCTCAGCAACGGTTGGAGGGACAGAGTCGGCGAAGCTCAGTGCTTCGTGAACTTTGGCGACGCTATCTACGAGGACTGAGTCGACGCCGGCCAGCGAGTTACCATCGAGGACTTCGCGTAGACGATAAACCTGGGCTGCGCTAGAAGGATCGAGGTCGGCTCGAACCTGTTCTACAAAGACGGCGTCAAGTTCGGCCTTACGACGAAGCTGGTCGCGTTCGGCTTCGAGCGAGGCAAGCGACGCCGGGTCTCCGGCCAGTTCGTGCAGTCCAAAGATGATGTCTTCAGTCGTCAGAATGCCCAGTCGACTGTCATCATGACCGCCAAGCTCGTGCAGGTCGCCCTTGTTCTCAACTAAACCGCTGAACCCGGCAGTCGAGCCGCGGACGATGCCCCGTATGGCTTCAGCCATGGCATCTCCTTGTTCGCGGCTCAGGTCACTGACGACAGTGACGAACGGATGGAGGTCAAGCGTGCCGACGGTATGGCCAAGATCGAGGCGGAGGATTCGCATATTCCGTTCTTCGACCCGAAATGACCTTCACTCAAGAAAAAACTGAGCGAGAATTTCGACCTCAGACGGCAGCGTGAACGATGTCTTCAACCCGTGACTTGAATCGAGGCAATGCGAAGTCGATGAGCTTCGCCTCAGCGCGGCGCTTCACGAACCCAGGAATAGCTACTGCCAAGTCAACCGACAGTTCGTAAGTGACGTCGGTTGCTCCCGGCTCATCAATCGACTCAGCGAAGGTGTACGCACCGTCGAGTTTGGCCATGATGTCGCCATGGACCAGCGACCACGCGATCACTGTTGGCGCCTGAGAGAGGTCGTACTTGATTTGATAGCGGGTTGACCGGCCAATGGCTTCTGCGAGATAGGTGACCTTCTCAGGACGCCCTTGGTCGTCAAGCGAGTCGATCGAAACGTCAGAAATAGCGTGGGCCCAGTCGGGGTAGGCCGCTATGTTGATTGCTACGTCGTAGCACTCTTGCGGAGTCGCATGGACGGTTGCCTTGCGCATTGCGTATTCAGATCGGGCCGGAGTCTCCATCACGCATCGACTCTAGTGCTGTTTTCGCGCTCAGGGAATATCCCCAAGTAAGCGCCGTACATTGCCAGGCACCCGAAACCGGCAGCGGGAGCCAAGCTTGTGAAGGCAACCGCAGTGAGCGGAGCCAGACTTGCGCCCACAATCCCTGTCAGAACCTGCACTCCGAGGCAGCCGAGAAACAACCTTCGGTCAGCCGCCGGCGCCGTTTCTCCACTGAGAAAGAACAGTCCGCCGACGGAGATTTCCTTGGTTCGGCTCCGACCAAGCCCCTTAAGAAACCCCGCAAACAGAGCGGCGACGCCGCCGCCGAAGAGAACCATGTGGACAACGGAGGTTGCCGCTAAGTACGACTCGTTCGGATTGTCTTCGACGATCAGCGAAACGATCGTGGCCAGAAGATGTGCCACGGTGGCACCGATGGCTGTTTTTCGGAGGAGAGCGGCGGTCATGTCATGTCAGTCTGGCAGCATCGATGGCTGTCGCGAGGCGCGAGGCAAGAAGGTCGTAATCAAACTCGCTTCTGGCGCGCTCCAATGCCGCGGCGCCGAGCTTGGCCCGACGATCAGGATTGTCGATCAACAACTGAATAGCGCGAGCAACGGCGGCGACGTCGAGAGGGTCATCGACGATGAGTCCTGTCTGATCATGAATGACCGCCTCGCTCGCTCCCCCTGACCGGCCAGCGATCTGAGGTAATCCCATCGCTGCGCCTTCAAGAAATACGATACCGAACCCTTCTTGCTCGAGCCCAAACCACCGACTGGAGCACAGCATGGCCATGATGTCGGCTGCACCATAGAGCCCGACGACATCTTCGTCGCTGAGTCGACCAAGGAGCCTGACCGGTGCTTCTGAGCGATCAATGAGTCGTTGGAGGCTCGCTTCTTGGCGCCCCGTGCCACCGATGAGCACCCGCAGATTTGGGTGTGCGGCGCCGAGGGTCGCGGCCGCCTTGATAAGCATTGCCATACCCTTGCGAGGAACAAGACGGTTGACCGTAGCGACCACGATGTCGTCGTCACCGATGCCGAACTGGTCGCGAAGCCGAGTTCGCTCAGTGGCCGAAACCGGTGCGAACCGTTGACTATCTACGCCTGGCGGTACCACGACTGTCGGCAATGGTTGACGAGCACATTCGAGCGCCTCGTGCGCCGCATATTCTCCTCCCGCGACCACGAGGTCGGCTCCTCGCAAGACTCGCCGCAGCATGAGGTTTAAGCCGGGGACGCGCCCAGGAATCGTGACTTCGGCGCCGTGCAAGATGACACCGTATGGACGCCCAAGCTCGGGCCCGACAATTCCGAGGGGAACCGCCGGATCGAGCAAAATGAGACCGATGTCGTTGTCGTCAGCATGACGTCGGATTCGGTCGATGAGCCAGGGGTACGGCAACAGCACGGGCTCTGGCGAACGCTCAATCGGAAACTTCTGGCGGGCGTCGAACGCGGCTGCGTCCTTGTGTGGCGTTGTGTAGACAGCCACGTCATCGGCGGGAAGTCGGCGCCATAGCTCCCACAAATAGTTTTGGATCCCGCCAACCTTGGGCGGGAAGTCGTTAGTGACGAGCAGCGTACGACGCATTGTCTCAGTATTCCCGTTTGCCGCGACGACGCGGCACTTCGCCCTCGTACTCATTCCTGACCTCTGGGTCGGTCTCATCGGCGAACCCGGTCAGAAGGTTGTCGAGGCCGAGCCGTCGACACGCCCACACCGCATGGGAGCGCACGAGCGCAGAAGTTGAACGGAGGTGTCGCTGTAGCAGCTCCGCTGTTTTGGGATCGTCGGCATCGGCAGTATTGCCAAACGCCACCAGGGCGCTGCGACGAACAACGTTGGCGTCACGATTGGCGATATACCACTGGCCCACTTCGGTCAGAATATCGTCGTCGCCCGCAGTCAACAGCCACGGGAGCGAGACATAGGCGCGGTCGAGGGGGGCACCAGCGGCAACCGAAGCCGGCGCCGAACGCACCCGGTTGGCGGGGCAGACGTCTTGGCAGTCGTCACAGCCGTAGATCCGATCGCCGACCGCCTCGCGAAACTCTCGCGGAATTGGATCAGGCCCTTGCAGGAGCCAGGCCAGGCACCGTCGTGCATCGATTACGCCAGGGCCGACAATTGCTCCAGTCGGGCAGCCCGTTTCACAAAGGTTGCACGAACCGCAACCATCGGCCATCGGAGTCGAGCTGGCGTCAAGGACTAGGTCGGTAACAACAGTGCCAAGCACAAACCAGCTGCCCTTCTCGGGCAGCAGTAGGTTGGCGTTTTTGCCGTACCAGCCGAGCCCCGCTCGGTAGGCCACATTGCGATCTACCAGGTCATTCTGGTCGGCGACAACTCTCGCCCTGGCGCCCTCAGACCGGAGCACGACAGCTATCTCCTCGAGTCGAGATCGCAGTTCGGCGTAGTGATCGGCCCAGGCATAACGGGCCACGCGGGCAGAAAGGTTGTCAGGTCTTTCAACCGCACCCTGGTAGTAGTCGTAGGCCCCGACAATGAGGCTCGATGCTCGACGGAGAGTTTGCGAAGGGTCGCTGGATCGTTCGGGGTTCTTGTAGGTGAAGGCCATCGACGACGCCAAACCTCGCTCCTTGCGAAGCGGCAACACCGACCTTGCGGGCTCTAACGGAGCGACATCGGTGACTCCGACTGCGGCCAGGCCAGCCTGGAGTCCGCATTGCACCACATCAGCAGTGCTGAGTCGGTCGGAAAGAGTCACTCGGCCAGGCTAGCTGCCCTCACCTGCTGGTCGTGCCGGAGCTCAGGAACAAGGCCGGCCCGCTGGAGGCGCTTCACCGCCGCAAACGCAGCGATGTCGATGACAACACCGGTCGCAACCGGCCGATTGATAAAGAAGCTCACCACACAGTCGGCGCAGGTGTCGGTGTATTGGCGGGTACAGGTATCGCAATCGATAACGAGGCTCATGTCCACACAGTACGCAGGGGGTCTGACAGTGGTGACGAACACCCCTTGTACGGACAATAAGCTCGCCAAACTGGCCACGCCGTGATACCCTGGGGGGTATGTGTAGACGAACAACGTGTCGAACGTGCAAGAAACCATCGTGGGCTGGCTGTGGCGCCCATGTCGAGCAAGTGCTCGGCAACGTCGCGGTCGAAGACCGCTGCCAGTGTGGGGCATCAGGCGGCCCCAAATGGCTCCGGAAGGTGCTCGGCGGTTAAAGGGCCACCACCCACTCGACAGAAGCGGCTGCTTTTCGGGCCCATTTCCGGGCGTAGAAGTGGCTGCTTTTCTGGGGTGGGGGTAGCGTGCCGGTGTGAAAGCCCTTGAATTTCGCCGCAATGAAGCCCGCTATGCCGCCGCCGCAGTAGCTTCTCGACTTCGCGCTGGCACCGGAGCTAAGGCCGCTCCCCTCACACTCATCGAAGGCAAGGCTCCCGAGCTGCCGACCGACGAGTGGGTTCGTGTGTCGACCGTGCTGGCTGGCATTTGTGGGTCTGATCTCGCCACGGTTGAAGGGCGCTCGTCGCGCTATTTCGAACCTTGGGTGTCGTTTCCGTTCATACCTGGCCACGAAGTCGTCGGCCGTCTCGATGATGGCAGCCGCGTCGTTCTCGAGCCGGTGCTCGGCCACGCAGCCCGTGGCTTCGCTCCGCCCTTTGAAGGTGCCGCGCCCGGCGATGGCCTCGATCTTCGCCACCTCGTCGATGGCCACCTCAAGCCTGGCATCCAGACCGGCTACTGCGCATCAACCGGCGGTGGCTGGTCAAACGAGTTCGTCGCGCACCCAAGCCAGCTCCATGCCGTCAGTGACGACCTGAGCGACGAAGCTGCGGTCATGGTTGAACCAACCGCAGTTGGGGTCCACGCCGCCTTACGAGCACATGTCCAAGACGGCGCCACCGTTGCGGTAATCGGTGCGGGAACGATGGGCCTTGCAGTTGTCGCGGCACTACGCCACTTCACCGAGGCTGGAACGGTCATTGTCGGAGCGAAGTATCCAGAGCAAGTTGAGCTGGCGAGCGACCTTGGTGCGACCACCGTCGTGAAGCCGTCGGAGCTCACCCGTGCGGTACGCCGTGCCACCGGGAGCTACATGATCGGCTCTGCACTCTCCGGAGGCGCCGACGTCGTCATCGACGCAGTTGGCTCGTCGGCTTCCATCGAGCAGGCAATCGCAATGACTCGGCCCCGGGGTCGCGTCGTGCTGGTCGGCATGCCGGGTCAGGTCAATATCAACTTCACCTCTCTCTGGCATCGCGAGACCGAACTCGTTGGTTCGTACACCTACGGCACCGAGACGATGACCGACGGATCACGGCGCCGTACCTTCGATCTCGCCATCGAGCTGGTGCAAAGTGCCAATCTTGGGCGTCTCGTCACCGAAACGTATCCCCTGGCGGAATACGAAGATGCCCTCGACCACGCGGCAAACGCGGGCCGTCGGGGTGCAGTTAAAATCTGCTTCGATCTTCGCTAAAACCCAGGCCAGAGCTCTCTCGAACCGAACAACAACTCGCCCTGTCGAACCAAGTGACGAGCGAGACACGATTTCTTGTTAGGCGAGACCCCAAAGCTGTCGAAGCAATGGACAGCAAGGTGATTGCACTCAGGAGCCCCTTTATGGGTTTGACCCAGCTCGCATCAGATCCAGAGACTGACGCGGACCTCGAAAACTCAGAAGAGCGGCGCGTCTCCCCCACGGTCGAGTGGATCGTCATCGCGATCGGATCGATCGTATTGGCCCTCATCCTTCGCACGTTCTTGGTCCAGTCGTTCTACATCCCGTCTGGTTCGATGGAAAGCACCTTGACGATCAACGACCGTGTGCTCGTCAACAAGCTGAGCTACGAGTTCTCCAGTCCGAGCGCAGGCGACGTTGTTGTCTTCAACCGGCCAGAAAACCTCGGTGGCAACATCGACAACCTCATCAAGCGTGTCATTGCCGTTAGCGGCGACACGGTTGAGGGACGAGATGGTGTCGTGTTTGTGAACGGCGTCGCCCTCGATGAGCCATACCTCGACACCAACACCCTGACCTCAACGTTTGCTCCCCTCGAGATCTCACCCGACCACATCTGGGTTATGGGCGACAGTCGGAGCAACTCCTCAGACAGCCGAGTGTTTGGCCCGATTCCGCTGGAAAGCGTCATCGGCCGCTCGTTCGTGCAGATCTGGCCGCTACAAGACTTCGAGCTGCTCTAGCAGATCGGGCGAACGGTCTGGCTACCCTACGGGCGATGGCTGACCAGACTCCCACCGACATCTCAACCGATGGCCTTCACGTGCTCGGCCAAACCGTTCGCCACCCCATCCCCCACGTCGAGTGCTTCCCTGCTCCTGTCGGGTGCACCAAGGTCACGTTCCGCACCGAAGAGCTCAATTCGATGTGTCCGGTCACGAAACAGCCCGATCTGAGCGACGTGGTCATCGACTACGAACCAAATGAACGTTGCGTTGAGTCGAAGTCGCTCAAGCTCTTTCTTTGGTCGTATCGCGATCGTGCGGTCTTCGCCGAAGCGCTCGCCGTCGAAATCGCAACCGAGATCATGACGAGCGCAGCCCCCCACCGAGTCAAAGTGGTCGTCACTCAACGTCCACGGGGTGGCATCGAGGTCGAGACCGTGAGCGAGCTCTCCAGCTAATGCCAGCAGGTCGTCACCTCGGCGAGCAGACGACTCAAGAGGCAGCCAGGCTGGCCTCCTCCACTCTGCTCGTGCCTCTGGGCGCCACCGAGCAGCATGGCCCCCATCTGCCGCTCAGCACCGACACAACCATTGCGGTTGCCTGGTGCGAGAGGATCGCGGCGAGGCACGCCGAGTGTGTCATTGCCCCTGCGCTCCCCTACGGCTCCTCGGGCGAGCATCAATCGTTTGCCGGGACCCTGTCCATCGGCCACGACGCGCTCCGGCTCGTGCTGTTCGAACTTGTGCGATCAGCTGCGCTGAGCTTTGAGTTGATCGTGTTTGTGAGCGGTCACGCTGGCAACCTCGGAGTCTTGAACGAAGTAACCGAGCAAATGAGAGGCGAGGGTCATCGCGTCTCGGCCCTTGTTCCGGTTCTCCCTGGCAGCGATGCCCACGCCGGCGACGCCGAAACGTCGATCATGCTCCATCTCGAGCCTGACTCAGTGCGAACGAGCCTTATCGAGCCTGGCTGCACGCAGCCCCTTTCATCGATCCTCGACACAATGGTTCGCGGCGGCGTGGCCGCTGTCGCCCCAAACGGTGTGCTCGGTGACCCGACAACGGCGAGCGCCGAAAAAGGCGAAAGCCTCCTCACCCAACTGGGCGAAGAGGCCATCGACTTCGGTTTCGACTTCGACGAAGGCTAAAGCGCAGCCGATCGGCCCGCGCCACGCCGCTGGAGCCAGTCGCCAACCATGTTGAGCGAGAGCACCGTGAAGATGAGGAAAAGCGATGGCCACAGTGTCGGAAGCAGGGTTTGCTTGATGTCGGCCCGTGATTCATTGATCATCGAACCCCAACTCGGCTTTGGCAGCGGCACGCTCAGGTTGAGAAATGCCAACGCCCCCTCAACGACGATGACCCGTGCGGCGACCACCATGGCGTAGGCCAAGAGAATTGGCATCACGTTTGGCAGAACCTCTCTGAACAGGATCGTCGAGCGCTTGGTTCCCATTGCCTCCGCGGCCATGACGAACTCGCGTCGAGACACAGCGAGCGCATTGGCTCGTGCAACTCGGGTGTACTGCGGGATCGAGAGGACGCCGATGATGCCAGCGACGAACCAGATGGTGCGGTTCTCCATTGAAGAGGCAAGCGCCAGGAGAAGCACCAGAGGAGGGAAGGCGAGGATGATGTCAATGATCGACATGACGACCGACTCGGTCTTGCCTCGCACGAAGCCGACCAGAGCACCACTGATACCTCCGATGCTCATGCCAATACCAACGGCGCCAACGACTACACCGAGTGACACCTGAGCGCCAAAGATGAGGCGAGAAAAGGTGTCGCGGACGAGCGTGTCGGTGCCGAGGAAGTGGCGGAATGACGGGCCCTCCCACTTTTGAGCCAGTTTCCCTTCGGTACAGGGAAGCGGAAGGTTGAGTTGGCATACCGGATCTTGCAACGGAAGCCATTTTGCAAAGAGGGCGCCAAACGTGATGGCCAGTAGCCAGACCGTGGCCACCTTGATCGAGATCGGCATCGATCGAAACAAGGACCAAAACGACTTCAGGGCGCCGATCGTAAATCGTTTGAGCTGATACGTAAAGCCGGACTCGTCGTCGAATACCGGCGCTGCCGTGGCAGTTTTGTCGCTTACTCGCAGTGCGGAGTCAGACATGATCAGTTCCTCCTTGAGCGGATTCGTGGGTCAATATAGAGATACAACATGTCAACCAAGAAGTTCAGCAGCACATAAACGACAGAGATGAAGACCACGATGCCCTGCACCATGTAGACGTCTCGTTGGAAGATGGCGTCGAGCATGCGCTTGCCAAGACCGGGGATAGCGAAGATCTGCTCGATAATGACAGTGCCGCCGAGCAAACTACCGATCGTGAGACCGACCACCGTGATAAGGCTGAGCGAACTGTTTCGTAGCGCGTGGCGGAACAGGATGTAGCGGTTCGATAGTCCCTTCGCTCGAGCCGAGAGAACAAAGTTCTCCTTGAGGGTGCCGATCATGTCTGACCGGACCAGGCGGCTGAAGACGGCGATCTCGGCCATCGCGATAGACAACGCCGGCAGGGCCACGGTCTTGAGGTTGCCGCCTACGCCATCACTCAAGCGGTTCCAGCCCGAGTTCGGGAGCAGGTTGAGCTTCACCGAGACGAAGAAACCGAGGAAGATGGCGAGTACGTAGTTGGGGACCGACAAGAAGAACTGGGCAACGGCAGACGTGAGCTTGTCGATCCAGGTTCCCTCCTTATAGGCACCGAGGATTCCGAGCGGAATGGCGAAGAAGACGGCGAGTCCAATTGCAACCAAGGTCAGTTCGGCGGTGATTGGAATGCGATTCTTGATATCGGTAGCGACAGGGATACCAGGAATGGTCGGACCGAGTTCACCTTGCACCGCATCTTT
>RCMY010004372.1_pt1 | contig 12249 bp, 13 predicted proteins | sample 2041341 | NCBI WGS metagenome assembly RCMY01 (sample SAMN09708234, study PRJNA481090) | Marine sediment metagenome, whole genome shotgun sequencing project.
GCGTCGTACGCCGAAGAGTCGGTGGAGGCGGTTCGTTTCGTTCGCGAACTCTGCGACACGTTGGACGTCCCGTACGACCTCGTCGACAGCGGGCTCTCGGCCCTTCGCGCGAAGGAGGTCGACCAGCTGCAGTCCGAGCACGAGTTGGCCACGTCGCTGGGGTTGAACACCGTGCTGACCAAGGCCCCGACCGCTGCTTCGTACGCCGTCGCCAGCCTGACCCTCGCTGATCAGGTGCAGCTTGATCCCTCCCTCCTTCTCCACGCGATCCTGGCCGAAGCGCAGCGACTCGGCGCCACGATCCATGTCGGCACGCGGGTCCGCCGCCAGGCACCCACGACCGACGGCTCCGAGGTGACCTTGACGGACGGCACGACCTTCGAAGGCCGCCACGTCGTCTACGCAACCGGTGCCCCCCTGCCCGCGCGAGGTGGCTACTTCACCCGGCTGAGCGCCCACCGCAGCTACCAGGTCGCGTTCAGTGGACCCAAGGTCACGACCCCGGCGCTGATCAGCGTGGGCAGCAAAGCCAGGTCCGTCCGCTCCGTCGCAGGCGCTGACTTCAACCTCATCGTCGGCGGCGAGGGACACCCGACCGGCCGGGCCGGCAGCGAGATTGAGAACGTCCAAAACCTGATCGACTGGGCCGCCGACGCATTCCCGAACCACACCCCCATCGGCTGGTGGTCGGCTCAGGACTACATGACCGGAGACCACCGACCACTTGTGGAGTCCCTGCCCGTAGCCAAGGGGACGCTCTCGGTCATCACCGGCATGAACAAGTGGGGCCTCACCAACGCCGTCACCGCTTCGGCGAAGGTGCTCGACGCCATTGAGGGTCGGGTTGAGCTTCCCGGTGCGTTGGCCGGCTTGCGTAAGGAGATGGCACCGGCCCGGGCCGTGCAGTTCGCTAAGCGCAACGCATCGGTGGCCGTGGCCGAGGTCGTGGGCTCATGCCGCGCGGCGCGGGACGTCACGGTCGGCAAGGACGGCGTACGCGGGGCGGGCATCTGCACCCACGCGGGCGGCACCCTGGTGCTCAACGACGCCACCGGCACTCTCGACTGCCCACTGCACGGGTCTCGCTTCGAGCGCGACGGCGAGGTGATCGAGGGTTACACGACCCGCAAGGCGATCACGGTGAGCAACAGCAAGTAGTCGGCTCAGTCCGGCTTGGGCACATCCGCAGACCAGCGCGCCTCGCGCTCCTGATCGGACTGTTCCCACCACTTGTCGCCACGCTCACCCAAGGCCACCTTCGCGGCTTGGACGCCGGCGCGGGTCGTCTTCTCGCGCTCGGTGCCCTTGGTGGTCTTCACCTCACGACGCCAGGCCATCAGGATCCGCGTCAGCTCGGCCCGACGCTCCTCGGGGATGGCGGGGTCCGTGGCGCGCCAGCGACGCCCGTCGATGACGAAGTAGTGGCCGTCAGGGGTGCGTTCCGGCTCGGTCACGGACCGACGTCAGCCCTTGGCCCAGTCGAGGAACTCGTTGGAGTCCGCGAGGGTGAGAGTGACGCCGGGGTGCAGGATCCGCTTGGTGGGGTCGATGCCCGGCACCGGCGTGTGGAGCTGGAGGCACACCCCGACGCGGCCGTTGGTCGCGAAGGTGACCCCCTTGTCGGAGAAGGACAGGTGCGGGGGACCGGCGGTCTTGATGAAGGCGTAGTCACCGGAGAGGTTCGCCTCGGTGATGTTGGACCGGGTGGTCTCCAAACGCCAGAGGCCGAACCGGACCTTGAGGGCGTCGTCCTCCACCTCGACGTACGCCGTGCGCGGGGTGACGCCGAACGGCAAGGCAGCCACGCGGTAGGCGGCATCGAAGTCGAACGGGTAGCGGTGCGACATGGGTGACTCCCCTAGAGCGAGTGGCGGTCGGTGCGGTGGTGAAGAAGTCATGGTGGCAGCCAGACCCGCGCCGGCGGACCATCCTGAGGGGTGAGGTCAGTTAGCGAGCAGGGCTAACTGGTCGATCTCGGTGCTCTGATCGTCGATCACGGTCGTGGCCAGAGCGAGCGCCTCGGGGAAGCGTCCGCGCTCCTTCTCTGCTGTCGCTACGTCGATGGCACCGTCGTGATGCTCAGCCATCAGCGAGAGCCAGCGCGCCTCGAACTCGGTGTCGTCGCCGATCTCCGCAAGGGCGGCGACGTCATTGGGGTCGACCATGCCTGCAGACACTTCTGGACCCGCCTCCCCGTCTTCGGCGTGGGCGTTGGCGTGGTCGATGGAGGTCTCGGGGATGGGTTGATCCCACGCCGTCAACCAGGTCGTCATCGACTCCACTTCGGTGACGCGCGCGGTGAGGATCTGATCAGCGAGGGCGAGCACCTCGGGGCGCAGGTCGCGGCCCTGGGTGAGGGTGACCAACTCGATGGCCTGAGCGTGGTGCGGAATCATCGTGGCAGCGAACTCCACGTCGTCTTCGTTGAAGACGTCGCCGTTGAGTGCGGTCTGTGCGGCTGACGGGTCGGTCGCCGCACCGTCGGAACCCCCACATCCGGAGAGGCCCGCGGTGAGCAGGACGCCCAGCAATAGCGCAACAACTGGCAGCAATCGACGTGTCCTCACGGGTTCAGGCTGTCACGGTTCTTCAGTCGTGCCTCACGAAGTTCGGCCCGCGTGGCGCGCCGGGCAGGACGCATCGACCACCAAGCGATGAGCAGTAGCAGAGCGAGGATTCCCAAGGCGATCAACCAACTGGTGTCCCCGGCTATGCCTCGGCCAGCAGGAATCAGGGTGGTGATCGGGTCTAGGCGTGACACGGGCGTACCTCCTTCTCGCGCGGTCAGCCGCGGCGAGACGTCGAGTTCAAGAAACTATCGTTCATAGTAGTGGCAGTGAATTGAAGAATCGAACTCGTTTAGGCTCAACGCCATGAGTTCGGACCCGTGGACCCTTCTCGCAGTCGTCGCAGGGGTCGTCCTCGTCCTCGCGGCCCTGCGCGACGTCTTCCACACGCTGTTCCATCCCGGGGACAGGGGAGCGATCTGTGCGCACCTGTGCGCGGCTGTGTGGTGGATCGCCGGCCGCCTGGGCCGCCGCGGAAGGCAACTGGCCGGGCCACTAGCGGTGGTCATGACGATGGGCATATGGGTAGTCATGCTTGTCGTGGGCTACGCCCTGATCTATCTGCTGGTCTCTCCCGACCAGTTGTCCCGAGCCGACGGGACGGGCAAAGCAGGCGCCTTCTCGGATGCGCTCTATCTCTCGATGACGGCAATCTCGACCCTCGGCCTCGGCGACGTCGTCATCAACCCCTCACCCCTGCGCCTGCTAGCTCCGACGCAAGCGCTGATGGGTTTCATCGTGCTGACGGTGGCTATCGCCTGGGTCGGTCAGATCTACCCGGCCCTTGCGCGTCGCCGCAGCCTTGCTCTGCAGATAGGCGCATTCTGGGAGGCTCACGACGAGGACACCGTGCAGGATTCGGTGCTCGCCTCGGTGGCTGCCGACTGGCTATCCGGGGCTAGTGCGGTCGTCGTGGACCTGATCCAGAACTCCGAGACCTATTACTTCCACGACACTGATCACCGCATGTCCCTGGGCACCCTGGCCGAGGGCCTCGACCGGTGCGTGAATCTGCTGGCCTCCAGTGCTGACGAAGAGGAACGTGCGGTCGGTGCCGGCCTAGCTCGCGTTCTGGATCATCTCTTTGCCACCCTGCACGAGCAGTACGACGTGCCCGCAGATCGTCAGGCGGCGCTGAACTACCTCGGTCAAGCATCTTCCGCGAAGGACTAGATCGTTGTCGCCGACCCGACCCGCCCCGCGTAGCGCCGACCTGCCCCGCAACGAGCCTCCAGCACGGAGTACGCCGCGCTACAGTCGTAAGTACGTCCATCTTTCCTGCTACCTCGGACCCGGTGGCGTGAGCAGTTTTCAGATCCTCGTTAGGACTGATCGACATGACGGAGAACAAGGACCACCACGCAGACCACAACAAGCACCTGATCTCGGCCGAGAGCCGCGCCCGTAGCGCCGACGCGGACGAGAACACCGATCTCACGCGGGGCCCCGGGCAAGGCAACGGTGACCGAGTCAACGGCATCTACTTCATCGCCATCTCGCTCGTAGCGTTGGTCATCGTGATGGTTCTCATCGCCACTGCCGCCGTGATGATGTAGTTCCGCTTAGGACTCAGTTGCGGCGTGCTCGCGGCGGATGATGACTTTAAGTGCCTTGGTCTGAGCTGCCCGGGCGAACGTGTCGTAGGCGTCGAGCATTTCGTCGAGCTTGAAGTGGTGCGTCGCGAACTTCTCGGCTGGCAGCTTGTGCTGGGCCACCAGCTTGAGGAGCATGGGTGTCGTCGACGTGCTGACCAGACCCATGGTGATCGCGATGTCCTTGATCCACAGGTCCTGCAAGGGCAGGTCGACTGAGGTGCCGTGCACCCCGACATTGGCGACCGACCCGCCGGGCCGCACGATGTCCAAGCAGGCCTTGAACGTGGCAGGGACTCCGACGGCTTCGATGGCCACGTCGACTCCGAGACCGTCGGTCATGGCGAGGACCTGCTCCGCCCAGTCATCGTCGCCGCTGTTGATGGTGTCGGTGGCGCCCAGCGACAGGGCCTGTTCGAGGCGGCTCGGGTCGAGGTCCAGGGAGATCACTCGGGCAGCGCCGTACAGCCCTGCGGTCATGACCGCGGCCAGACCGACCGGTCCCGCACCAACAACCGCCACCACGTCCCCGGGCTTGACCCGTCCGTACGTCACCCCGATTTCGAAGCCGGTGGGAAGGATGTCGCTCAGCATGACCGCAGCCTCGTCACTGACCCCGTCGGGGACCTTGTAGAGCGAGTTGTCGGCGAAGGGAACGCGCACTCGCTCCGCCTGGGTGCCGTCAATGAGGTGGCCGAAGATCCAGCCGATGCCGCTGGCTCCCTCCTCGGCGAGGCAGTGGGCGTAGAGGCCTTCGTGGCAGAAAGAGCACGAGCCGCAGGCGCTGACGCAGGAGATGATCACGCGGTCGCCAACTCCCACGTTGACGACAGCGGCTCCAGCCTCGATGACGGTGCCGACACCCTCGTGGCCGAGGATCCTGCCTTCAGTCACCGCGGGTACGTCGCCCTTGAGGATGTGCAGATCGGTGCCGCAGATCGTGGTCGTGTCGATCTGGACGATCACGTCGGTCGGCTGGACGATGACCGGGTCTGGAACTTCCTCCCAAGCCTTCTGTCCCGGACCGTGATAAACGAGCGCTTTCATCGGGTTCCCCTTCGTAGAGACTCCATGAGTTGCTCGAGAGCCTGTCTCAACTCTTGGCCGACCTCGCGTTGAGGAGAAGAGTCGAAGGTCCCCTGTCTAGACGACTTCCAGCCCTAGTGCTCACGACTGTGGCCCCGCAGGCTCAGAACACACCTACTGAACCGAGGCCCCATCATGACAACCGTCCACAGCAATCGATCAGCCACTTCTGGAGAAACAGCCACGGTGGATGCAACGCCCCATCACCTGGCAGCACGCGTCCTGGCCGTCCTGCGCATCGCTTTTGGTCTCACGTTCTTGTGGGCCTTCTTCGACAAGTTGCTCGCGCTCGGCTTCGCCACCGGTCGAGACGAGACCGGCGCCGTGGACCGCTTGGGTGACGCAGCCTGGATCAACGGCGGCAGCCCCACCGAGGGGTTCCTCAAGTTCGGTGCCGACGGTCCCTTCAAGGGCCTCTACAACAACATCGCCGGAGCGGCCTGGGCCGACACCCTGTTCATGCTCGGACTGCTCGCGATCGGGCTGGCGTTGACCCTCGGGGTCGGCATGCGACTCGCCGCCGGCAGCGGTGCCCTGCTCTACCTCCTGATGTGGACCGTCGTCCTGCCGCCCCCGAACAACCCGCTCCTCGACGACCACATCCTCGGCGCCATCACCCTGGTTGTCCTCGCTCTCTACGGCGCAGGCAACACCTGGGGCCTCGGGACCTGGGCGAGCAAGACCGACCTGGTTCGCCGCTACCCAGCCCTCGGCTGAAAGAGGCTTCGTGGCGGCCCACGCCGATCAGCTTGGGGCCCAGGGCGTCACGGCCGCCAAGATGGGCCCGGCGCCGATCCCGATAGCAATGCTGACCAGCGCTGCGGAGTACGCCGCGACTCTCGCCCCCGACCAGGGCACCGGCGCTGAGTCGGGGTCGGGGTCGGGGTCGGGGTCGGAAGGACCCCGGCTGAAGGCGGGAGCGATCCAGCGCAAGTAGTAGAACAAGCTGATCACCGTGTTGAGCAGCAGGACCACGGCAAGCCAGGCGAGACCCCCGTCGAGGGCGGCGCTGGTGATGGTGAGCTTCCCGACGAAGACCGCTGTCGGCGGCGTGCCGACCAGTCCGAGCAGGACAACCACCAACGCCAGCGCAAGCCGCGGCTCGCGAGTGGCCAGGCCGCGGTAGTCGGAGATCTTCGTGAGTCCCGCGGCTGCCACGACCGCGAAGGCGCCGACGTTCGTCACGGCGTAGGCCACCAGGTAGAACAGCAGCGCCGGGGCCGCAAGGTCGGCCAAACCGATCACTGCGACCGGCACCAACAGGTAGCCGACCTGGCTGACCGTTGACCACCCGAGCAAACGGCGGACGTCGTCTTGGAAGAACGCGGCCAGGTTGCCCAACGTCATGCTCGCGGCAGCCAGAACCCCCAGCCCGATGGCCCAGGTGCGGGCATCGGGCAGGTGATCGACCAATCGGGCGATCGCGATCAGGGCGCCAACTTTCGGGACCGTGGTGAGGAAGGCCGCCGCGGTGACCGACGCCCCTTGGCTGGCGTCAGGGACCCAGAAGTGGGCGGGCACTCCACCCGCTTTGAACAGCAACCCAGCCAACACGGCCACCATCCCCGCGGCCACGGCGCTCGTCGGACCGGACGCGAGTCCGGCAGCCAGCGCGGCGTACCCAGTTTCGCCGGCCAGGGCGTAGAGCAGGACCACCCCCATCATCAGGAAGATCCCGAAGATCGCCCCCAGCAGGTAGGTCTTGAGCGCCGCCTCCGCCGAGCCGGGGCGACGCACGATCGCGACCAGGCCGTAGAGCGGGATGCTCGAGAGCAGGAAGGCGACGATGAGAAGGGCGAGGTCGGTGGTGCCGGCCATCACCGTCGATCCGGTGGCTGAGAAAAGCAGCAGCGAATAGGTCTCGCTTTCCCGCGGATGCCCCGCTAGTTCATCGCCGGCGATGAGCAGGATCAGAAGGACGGCGACGCCGACGGCGACCCGGGCCAGATTGGTGCCGTCATCGACCACGAACGAGGCGTCGAAGATGCGCTGCGGTCCCGAGGACAGGCCAGCGACCCCGATTCCCGCGGCGAGCAGCGCCGACGCCCCGGCCACGATCCGCAGCCGCCATTGGCGGGGGCGCGGGGGGGAGGAGCCACCGAGCAGGCAGATCAGCCCGCCGGTGAAGAGCGACAACTCCGGAAGGAGCGCCCCGACTTCAGAAAGCATGGAGTCCATCGATCAGCGACTCACGAGCGACACGACCACGTCGGACGCCGGCTCGATGATGGCGAGCAGCGGACCGGGGAACACCCCGATCGCGACGGACAGAACCAGTAGCACCGCCGTGGGCCCCCACTCGTGCCCGCGGAGGTCCGCGAAGTTTTCAGACAACTCCACGGTGGGTCCGGTGAAGATCCGTTGCAACGCCCGCAGGAACAGGGCGGCGGTGAGCAGGATTCCGACCGTCGCAACCGCCGTCGCCGGGACCGTGGCGATGCTGCCGGTAAAGATCTGGAACTCCGCGATGAACCCCGAGAAGGCGGGCAGACCCAAGGACCCGAAGGCGGCCACCGCGAAGAGGGTGGCGTAGCGCGGAGCGGGTCCGGCGAGACCGCCGTACCGACGCATGTCGTAGTTGCCGGTGCGTTCGTGCATCACCCCGGCCAACAGGAACAGGGCGCCGGTCAACAGACCGTGGCTGACCATCTGGGTGACCGCACCGGTGACGGCGAGGGAACGGGCCTGCTCCGCGTCGGCAGCGACGACCCCGGCCGCACCCACAGCGATGACGACGTAGCCCATGTGATTGACCGAGGTGTAGGCGATCATCCGCTTGAGGTCCTCCTGGGCGAGCGCGACCAGCGCACCCCAGATGACCGACACGACGCCCACCACAATGATCACCGGCGCCCACGCCCGCCAGGCATCCGGAAGCATCGGCATCGCGATCCGGACGAAGCCGTAGGTGCCCATCTTCAACAGCACCGCTGCCAGGACCACGGACCCGATCGTGGGGGCGTCGGTGTGCGCGGGCGGAAGCCAGGTGTGGAACGGGAAGGTGGGCGTCTTCACGGCCAACCCGAGAAGCAGCGCCCCGAGGATCAGCCCGCCGGCGAGCGGATGTCCCTGCAACGGGGCCGCCTTCGCCAGCTCGATCATGTCGAAGGTGTGCGGGTCGGCGTACACGTAGAGCCCGATGAACCCCAGCAGCAGGGCCAGGGAGCCGAGGAAGGTGTAGAGGAAGAACTTCAGCGCCGAGCGCGCGTTGTCGCCGTGACCCCATCCGGCGATCGAGAAGTACATTGCCACGATCGAGAGATCGAAGAAGACGAAGAAAAGAATCAGATCCGAGGAGACGAACAGCCCCAGCGAGACGCACTCGAGGAAGAGGTACAACGCCGCCTGAAGTCGGGGGCGGTCCTGTTCGCGCAGGGAGTACGCCGCCGCGGCAGCGAAGACCACCACGGTCAGCAGCACCAACGGAAGCGATAGGCCGTCGACGCCGACGTGGTAGCTGCTGCCCACGCCGGGGATCCACTCGGCCTGCGCCTCATGGGCGAGTCCCAGCCCGTCAGGCGATTCGTACGTCGCCCAGATGGCCCCGGCGAGGGCGACCTCCACCAACGTGGTGGCGAAGAAGATCCACCGCGCGGCCCGGTCGCCGATGCGGGGGACCGCGGCGAGTAGGCCCGCAACGGCCAGGGGGAGAAAGACGAGAACGGAAAGCATGGTCACCTCACGACGATCAGGACAGGGACGAGGATCAGCACGGCAACGAGGAAAGCGCCCACCGCCTGGAGGTAGTACTGGTGGAGTTGTCCGGTCTGCGGGCGTCGAGCGAGATGCCCCATCTTCCGGACCAGCGTGGCCAGCGACTCGACGGCGCCGTCGAGGGCCGCGTGATCGGCGGCGGCCGAACCGCGGGCCAGGTGTGTCGTTCCCCGGGCGAGACCGTCGACTGAAGCGTCGAGCACGCGGGTGTCGCAGGCGTTCGCCGAGCGGCTCAGCGACAGCGCGCCGGCGGCCAATGCTGCGGGGACGCGGTCGATGCCACGGTCGTCGGCACGGGCAGCAACTCTGGCCAGAGACATCGTGGGGTCGACGATCACGCGGTGGACGAAGGTTTCAAGGCCGAACCAGTCGCGTGCCCAGGCCGCGGCGGGCTCGGGCGCGGGGCGACGTCCGAGGAGTCGCCAGGTCGCTGCTAGAACGACCAACCCGAGAATGGCCGAGAGGGCCAGCTCCCACGCGGCAGGTTTGATGGCGTTCTCGGTGAGGGTTAAGCCTCCCAAGACAACCGCCCCGACCGCCAGCGGCCACAGCGGCGCGGTGAGCCAGAAAGGAAGTGGATCGACGCTCGTTTCCTCCCGGGGGCGCCAGAGAATGACTAAAGCCTTGCCGGCGTACGCCGCCGACAGTCCCGCGCCGATCAGTCCGACGATGTAGAGGGCTGCCGACTCCTTCAGCGCTCCGGCGAGCACCGAGTCTTTGGTGGCCCACAGGGCAAGGGGGGCGATCCCGGCCAACGAGAGCAAACCCACCGAAGCGGTCACGCCGACGGCCGGCCAGATCCGCGCCGCACCGTTGAGGTCGCTCAACTTCTTGGTGCCGAGCTTCGCGAGGAAGACGCCCGCGACCAGGAACAGCAACGCCTTGACGGCAGCGTGGGCGACCAGGTGAGTAGTGCCTCCGGCGACCGCTCCGACCCCGGCGGCCAGGACGACGAAGCCCAGTTGTGCCGCGGTGGAAGCGGCCAGCAGCAGTTTGAGGTCCCGCTGCGCCAGTGCGACCACCCCGAGTGCAACGGCCGTCAGTGCACCGATCCAGGCGACGGTCGGTCCCGCCCAGCCCGTCGCTTGGAGGAGCGGAGAAACCCTCAGGAGGAGGTAGCCGCCTAGAGCGACCATGGCCGCGGAGTGCAACAGCGCCGAGACCGGGCTGGGCCCATCCATCGCTCGGGCGAGCCAGAATGAGAAAGGCAACTGGGCGGCCTTGCCAAGAGCGGCGATCACGATCCCGGCCGCGATGACGCTGCGCCATCCGGGGGTGGCCTGGGCCAAGTCGTCGAGCGCGAGTCCGGCACCGCCAGCCAGAGCCGCTCCGGCCGCGATGTAAAGACCGAGGTCCGCCGCGCGGGTGGTCGTGAAGGCGGTCAAACCCGAAGAGACCCGTCGTGGCTCTCGCCAGTGGAAGCCGATCAGGGCGTACGACGTCGCCCCCATCACCTCCCACCCGATGAGAAGGGCCGGCAACGTCGCGGCCACCGCGGTTAACAGGGCCGCGGCCGCGAAGAGCAACATCAATCCGAAGAACCGGGCCTGGCTCGCCTCGACGTCACCGACCGCAAAGGCCAGCACGAGAAGCAGCACGGTGCCGATCGTGAGAATCATCAGCGCGGCCAATCCATCCACCGCCAAGGTGAGGTCGGCGCCGGTGATGAACCGGCTGGAGACCTGCGGGCGGTGGACGGCTACGAGCACAGCGGCGGCCAATCCCGACGCGGCGGCGGCCAGTGCTACCGAACCGGCGACCCGGTCGAGCACCGCACCCCCAAGGGTCAGGCCAGCGCCGACCAACGCCGGAAGCGTGATCAGCAGGATCAGAACGAGGTCGGAGGTCATCAGCCGCTGAGCTCCGTGGCCATGTCGGTCATGTCGGTGCCGGCTTCGCGGTGAAGCACTGTGGCGACCGCGAAACCCATGGCCATCTCGACGGTCATGGCGGCGATGATGACGAGCAACAGAACCTGACCGGAGATGTCGGGAGCGAGGAACCACCAGACTCCGGCCGCGGCCAAGATGACTCCGTTGATCATCAACTCCAAGCCCATCATCACCATCACCACGACCTGCTGGGAGATCGCACCGTAAAGGCCCACGCTGAACAGGGCTGCGGAGACGAGGAGAACCGTTTCGATCGTCATCGGCCGATCCCTCCTCGCTGCGGTTCGTCGGTGGGGCGACGGTCGAGGTCGTCGCCGAGTCGGTCGTAGCGGCCGCGCGCTGAGGAGAGGGCAACCGCTGCGACGATGGTGGCGACCATGACCGGGCTGATCGTGATCATCACCAACATCTTCGACTCCATCAGCGCCTGACCCAGGGCGGCGGTGGTGTCGCCGGTCGGGGCGCCGCGGCGTACCGGCCACGGGACAAGGAGGGCCCCGGCGGCCAGCAGCAGGAAGGTGGCGACGGAGAAGCCAACCGCGGTGCGGTTCTGGTGCACCATGCTCATCGGCATCAGCGCGGGGTTCATCCCCATGAACATCACCATGTAGACGGCCATCACGGCCATCTCCATGACCATCATCAAGATGATGACGACGCCGAGATACTCCTGATTCAGGAGCAACACCGTCACGCCCACCGCTACGAACGAGAGCGCCAACGCGTAGGTCGCCCGCGCCATCGAGTCGACGTAGAAAACGAGCATCCCCGTCACCACCGCGACGGCGGCACAGACCCAGAAGGCGATGTCGATCAGCATGCGGGCTCCTTTCTTCCTTCTGGATAGGTCAGGTGAGGTTGACGGCGACGATGGCAACGACCAGGTCCTGCAGAACGACCAACGGCAGAATCACGACCCAACCGACTTCGAGAAGCAGGTCGGGTCGCAGCGTCGGGATCCGCCGGCGACAGGCGACCAACAGCGCCACCAGCACGATGGTCTTGACCAGCACCCAGACCTCGGCAGGCAGGAGCGGGCCGGAGCCGCCGCCGAGGAAGAGTGGTACGGCGAACGCTGCGCCCGCCACCAGCAGGCAATAGCGACCAGCGAGGAAAAGCAGCCTGTCCACGCCGGAGACCTCGGCGAGCACCCCGCCCGCGAGATCGCGTCCGGTGGAAACATCCATCGGTCCCCAGACCGAGAAACCCAGCACGCCGAGGCAGTAGGCGGCGAACGCCACCGGCATCCACACGACGTTCCAGACCGGTTGGTTGGCGGCGATCACGGAGACGTCCAGGCTGCCCGCGGCGATCGCCGGTGCGACCAGAGCGAACATTAACGGCAGCTCGTAGGCGAGTGCCAAGGCCAAGAAGCGGTAGCCCCCGATGAGGCCGTAC
>RCMY010004373.1_pt1 | contig 12249 bp, 9 predicted proteins | sample 2041341 | NCBI WGS metagenome assembly RCMY01 (sample SAMN09708234, study PRJNA481090) | Marine sediment metagenome, whole genome shotgun sequencing project.
GTCATCGTCCCGAACAACAACCCGGACGGCTTCAACCGGTCGCGCAACTCGGTCGTGCAGACCGACTCCTCCAACGGGATCGTCGGAGCCGGCCCCACGCTGGCCAACAGCGTCGCGGGCCAGGAGGCCTACTGGCGCAAGAACCTGCGCTCGTTCACTGGCGAGAACCACACCCTGCCGGAGGCCGGCGGCTACCAGTACGAGAACGTCGACGCCCACGGCGTGGACCTCAACCGCAACTACGGCTTCCTGTGGGGCGACAACCTCGGCGCCTCCGGCGACCGCACCAGCCAGACCCACTACGGCAGCGCCCCGTTCAGCGAGCCCGAGGTCGCCAACATCCGCGACCTGTTCTACGAGCACGCGCCGATCACCGCGATCACCCACCACACCTCCGGCAAGCTCATGCTGTTCGCCTGGGGTCGTGACCCGGACCTCGTCAAGAGCCCGGACTACGACGACATGCTCTTCCTCGGCGAGGACATGCAGCTGTTCAACGGCTACCAGCCCAAGCAGGCCTACGGCCTGTACCCCACCGCCGGCACCAGCCGCGACTGGGGCCACTACGTGACCCGCACGATGATCTACACCTTCGAGCACGGCTCGGAGTTCCACGGTCCGTACGAGGACACGATCCCGGAGATGTACGAGGTCAACCGCGGGGCGTTCATCACCCACGCACAGGCCGCCATGAACCCGGCGACCCACGTGGTCATCACCGGCCGCGTCGTCAACGCTGCCGGCAACCCGATCGCCGCCAAGGTCCGCGCCCACAAGTCCTTCGAGACGCCCTCGGCGCCGGTCGAGACGGGCTCGGGAACGATTGACGACGACCCCACCGACAACAACACGAACCTGCTGCCCGAGGGCGACCGGATCATGACCCCGGAGACGGTCGACACCCACCTGATGGTCGAGGCAGACGGATCGTTCACGTTCCACCTGCCCCCGTCCACCCGCCCCCACCTCTTCGAGGAGGAGTTCGGCGGCCCGGACCTGCGCGAGCCGTGGGAGATCATCATCGAGGGCGCCAACGGCGGCACCGTCACGATCCCCGTCTTCGGCGAGCGCGGCGACTCCGCGAACCTGGGCACGATCAAGGTCTGAGTCACCACCACGTCGGCGGCGCTGCCCCTCTGGGCGGCGCCGTCCTCCGTTTCAGGGTCAGGGCGCGGAGCCCTCATCGGACGGTGCGGAGGTGGCGATCTCGCTGCTCAGCGACCGGCCCAGGCCCTGCTTCATGATCGTCGGGACGACGATCAGGCGCACGCCCTCGGGGAGTCGCTCGGCGACCTCGTGCACGATCCGGCGACCGCCGCCACGGTCAAGTGCGCGGGTTGCCGGTTCGCCGATCACGACGAGGTCGACGGCGGCGACGCGAGCAACCTCAACGATCGCGTCGACGACGGATTCCGACTCGCGCATGATGCGTTCGCAGTGGACCCCACGCTTGGCGGCCAGTCGTGCCACGGCCTGGAGGGCGGCCTCGGCCTCTGGGGCGGCCTGACCGGGGCGGCTGATGTGCAGCGCCGACAGGGTTGCACCGGCCGAGGAGGCCAGGTCGACGATCTGCGGCGCCTTGCGGTGCGCCATCTCGACGCTGGAGATCGGCACGAGGATGTGTCGGATCAGGTGCGGGGCGTCGGTGTCGAATGTCTCGTTCTCATCGGGCTGCTTGCCGGTCTCACCGGTGGCGTCCAGCGCCTTGCCGACCGTCAGTGGGCCGAGCAACTCGAAGATGACGACCGCGCCCAGGACGATGTTGGAGACGTCGGACCCGAGTCCCTCGACACCAGCCTCTGCCGCCTTCTCGACCGTGAAGGCCGCCAGGCCGATCGCCATGCCGGCGAACGGCATCAGCGACGCGCCCATCCAAGGCGCCCAACCCGACCGTCGTCCGGAACGGGAGAACTCAAGGCCCAGCCATGCGCCACCGACCTTGCCCACGCCGCGACCCAGGACGTAGACCCCGGCGAGGGCAGCCACACTCATCAACTCGGCGAAGTGGACGTTGGCACCGGCGACCAGGAAGAACACCAGGAAGATCGGGGCTTCGAGGGTTCGCAACGCCTCGAAGAGCGGGCGGGTGTCCCGGCGGTCGTTTGCGGCCAGGGCACCGGCGATCAGCGTCGACACCACGACGGGGGCGCCGGTGAAGCGCGAGGCGGCGACGACACCCGTCACGACCAGGACGACGAAGAGCAGACGCTCTCCCGCGCGGTGCACCGTGTGCATGTACCGCCGCAGGATGAAGGCACCGAGGCCACCGATGACGGCAGAGAGCAGCACCAGTTGGGCGAAGGCGATCAGGCCCTGGCTGGCGCCGTCCGGGGAGCGCTGCGCCAGGATGAACGGCAGGCCCAGCCCGTACAGCAGGGCGGACATGACGTTGTTCAACGCCGTGGCGGCCAGCGCGTGGTCGGTGAAGCCGCCCTTGGCGCGCTTGTTGGCGATGACCGCGACCAGCGTGGTCGGGGATGTGGACAGGGCGATCGCGCCAAGCAGGAAGGCGACCGCGACGTCCACGCCCAACGCCAGGGGAAGGGCGAACCCGAGCCCGAAGGACAGGAGGTTCTCCATGATCGAGAGCGGCGTCAGGGTGTGACGGATCTCCCGAAGCGCCGCCAACTCCAGCCGCTCACCGATCCCGAAGACGATGGCACCGAGCGCCAGCGCGATGATCGGGTCGAGGGCCACCAGTGCGTCGGCGTCGACGATGTCGAGCACCTCGGGACCGATCAGGATCCCGATGCCCAGGAAGACGATGACCTCGGAGAGGTACTGCCGGGTCGCGTGCCCCACGGCGAACGCGATCGCACCGAGGCCTGCGATCAGCAGCATCCCGGTGTCTGCGCCCGCCGGCGAGGCACCGGCCTCGGCAGCAAGGACGACCAGGTCAGGAATCAGCGGCAAGGAGCGGTCATGACGTCGATGCTTCCGGCCACGCTGATCCTCCTGGGCGAACCACGCAGGCTAGCGGTCCTCGTCTGCCGGAGGGCCCGCCTCGCCGTGCTTGAGGAAGTCGATCACGGAGTCGTAGTCGGGGTCGTCGTCGACCTCCTCGGGCGCAGCCACGGCGGGCTCAAGACCGAGATCGTGGCCATGCGTGTGGGCATGGACGCCACGCAGCTGCCCGGGCGCCGTCCGGATCGCCAGGCTGGTCGCGAGGGCCGTCGTGAGGGGAACCGCGGAGATCAGGCCGATGGAGCCGACCAGCGTCTTGACGATCTCCTCGGCGATGATCTCCGAGGTGACCAACTCCGCGACGGCGACGCCAGAGGTGGAGAAGAGCACCAGCAGGGCGAGCGACGCTCCTGCGTACGCCAGCACGAGGGTGTTGACGGTCGAGGCGATGTGGTCGCGCCCCACACTCATTGCTCGTGTGAAGAGGCTGCGCCACCCCAGGTCGGCGTTCGCTCCGCGCAGGGCGAAGACCGTCGAGGCCTGGCTGACGGTGACGTCGTCGAGGACGCCCAGTGCCGCGATGATCATGCCCGCCAGCACCAGGCCCTTGGGGTCGAGGTCCGGCACGGTGAACCGCGCCAGGTTCGCCTCCTCGGACGTGAAGCCGGTCAGGTGGACCAGGTCGATGAAGAACACGCCCAGCAGGACGGTCACCCCGAGCGCGACCGCGGTGCCGACGACGGCTGCTGCGGTCATGGCGTTGACGCCATGCGCCAGCGGCAGGGTCACCAACATCACCGCCAGCGCCCCGAAGAAGGCCACCGCGAAGGGACTGCTGCCCGCAAGGATCGCCGGAACCACGAAGCCGATGACGACGAAGAGACTCAGCCCCAGGCCAAGCAGCGAGCGCAGTCCGTGCACCCCGCCGATCGCGACGACCACGATGGCGAACAGTGCAAGCAGGAGCAGCAACGGCACACCGCGCTCGAAGTCGACGATCCCGTACGTGACCTCCTGGCCCTCCGGCGTGTCGAAGGTCGAGCGCACCATCTTGACCTCGTCACCGATGGCGACGTCGGGCAACCCGTCGAGGAGCGTGTCGACCTCGACGACGGTGCCTTCGTCGGGGCCGCCGATGATCTCCACCTCGATGATGGCGGAGAGCCCCGACGTGCCGAAGAAGTCGTCCCGGCCGGCGTCGTACTCGGCGACGCTGACGATCTGCCCGGAGACGAGGGCCTCCGGCACGGGGCCGTCAGGGACGATCGGGGAGATCGAGGGCGGCCAGAGCACGACGAGACCGGCGATCGTGATCGCGACCAACACGGCCACCGCGATCGTCAACTGGCGATGCAACCGGTCCACTGCCACTCCGAGTCAGGGGGCGGCGGAGCCTAGGTGTTTGGTCAGGCGACGTGGTCGAGCACCTCGAGCAGGCCGTCCAGCGAGAGGCCCTCGCCCGGGTTGCGCAGCTTGTGCAGCGCCCGGTTCTGCATCTGTCGGATGCGTTCACGAGTGAGGCCGAAGGCCACACCGATGGACTCGAGCGTCATGGGGTCGGCGCCGTCGAGGCCGAAACGCAGCACGAGGATCTCGCGCTCACGCTCCTCGAGGTCGGCCATCGCGTCGTGGATGCGACGCATGGCGTCCGATTCCTGGGCTTCGCGGGCCGGGTCCTGCTCGCGGTCCGCGATCAGGTCGCCCATCGAGCCCGAGCCGTCCTCACCGATCGGCCGGTCGAGGGAGACGAACTCCCGCATCACGTTGCGGATCTCACGGATCTTGTCGGCCGTCGAGCCGATCTCCGCGGCGATCTGGTCGTCGCTGGGGTCGATGCCGGAACGCTGCCGCAGGCGGCCCTCGGCGGCCCGCATCTTCGAGTTGAGCTCCCAGACGTGCGCCGGCACGCGGATCGTCCGGGCCTTGGACGCGACGCCGCGTTGCAGGGCCTGGCGGATCCACCAGACCGCGTAGGTCGAGAACTTGTAGCCCTTGGTGTGGTCGAACTTCTCGACGGCACGCAGGAGGCCCAGGTTGCCTTCTTGGATGAGCTCGATGAAGTCGAGGTCGCGGCCGGCGAACTTGCGAGCCTGGGGCACCACGAGTCGCAGGTTCGCCTGGATCATCCGCTCCTTGGCGCGCTCGCCGTCGAGGACCAGGAGGCGCAGGCGCGTGGCGGTGCGGACGCTCACGCCGCCCTCGTCGAGGAAGGCGCGGGCCTCGAGCCCGGACTGTTGCCTCTTGGCGAGGTCCGACTCCTGCTCCTTGTCGAGCAGGGCATGACGGCCGGCATCGTTGAGGTACTGACGGACGAGGTCCGTGCTGACGCCGTACGCGCCCGCGTCCGGCTTCGAGCTCTCCTCGGCGTCGATGTCGTCGACCAGCTGGATCCCGAGGCCGCGGGCGACGACCGTCGCCTCGTCGAGCCAGGTCTGACCGTCGACCTCTGGGGTGATCGTTCCCTGCAACTCGCTGAGCAGGATGAAGCCGCGTTCCTCCGCCAACTTCTGGAGGAGCTCAGGCATTGCTGCCTCGGCCGTCACCTCGAGCACACGGATCGTGGTGGCTCGCTTGGTCTTGGTCGCGACGGCCACAGGTGCCCTCCCCGGGTTCGGCGCCGCTGCCTCGGTGGTGGCATGCAGGTGGCGGCGCCATGTGGTGTGTCTTCACTATGACACCCCTGCGTGACCAGCTGTGTGCCCCAGTGGTCGAGATCGCCCCCATATGGCCAAGTTCACGTTCCGGCCATGTCCTTTCGGCCACATGAATGACCATTGACCGGCATGGTCACCCCAAAACGACGAACGGACGGCGAGGCCGTCCGTTCGCTTGCAGCTGGGCAGGACCCAGCCGAGATCTACGTCACTCGCGACCGAGGCGGGAGCGCTTCTGACGGCGCGCCTCACCCTGGATGGACTGCGAGTTGTGCATGAACTTGCGCAGACGACGGTCGAAGTCCTTGTCGATCGTCGAGCGGCGGGGACGGTCGGCGTCGCCGCGGTCCTCCCAGCCCTCCTGGGCCTGCTTGATGGAGAGGCCGATCTTGCCGTCCTCACCCATCGACACGACCTTGACGGTGACGATGTCGCCCTCGCCGAGGTGTGCGTAGATGTTCTCGACGAAGCCGGAGTCGACCTCAGAGACGTGGACAAGGCCGGTCAAGGTGCCGCCGCCGCCGTCGGAGATGTCGACGAATGCGCCGAAGTCGACGAGACGAGCCACCTTCCCCGGGACGACAGAACCCTGGTTGGGGGCCTGTGCGGCGTCGGGGAGCTCAGTGAGCTCTTCGACCTCGGCCACTGGGGCTGCGGCAGTCTCGACCTCGGCCTTCGGCGAGGCGGGGGCCTCGTCGACTGCGGGGGCCGGCTCTGCGACGGCTTCTTCAGGGGCGGCGGGAACGGTCTCGACCGCGGGCGTTTCCTCGGACACGGGTGTGCACCTCCAGGCGCGGGGTCCCCCCGGGGCGCACGGCGCGACCGAAGGGTTGAAGTACGAAGTTTTGCGTGACTGCTGGCGTCAGCGAGTGACGTGGGAAGTCGGGGGCGAAGGTAGCGCGCCCGTGTCCGGCCACAGACGTCGTGCGTGCGCTGTCATGCGGTGGGCGGGGTGCCGCCCTCGTCCGGTGTCGCGATCGACGGCGTCGGCGGTGGGCTGGTGACGGCGCCTGCCGACCCCTGGCGGGCTCGGGCAGCCGCGGGCAACTCGCCCTACGGGTAGTCGATTCGCGGGTGGTAGACGCCCACCAGGGCCTCGATGATGGAGTTGCGAACGGTCGTCAACTCGTGGAACGTCAGGTCGGTGTTGTCGAACTGGTGGTCGTCGAGCCGCTCCTGGATGAGCTTGTCGACCGTCTGCTCGATCTCCTCGCGCGGGAGGGTCCCCTTCTTCATCGCGGCGGCCCGGGTCGCTGCCTCGGACGAGTCCGCGATGAACAGGATCGCCGCTTCCTTGCGCCGCGGCTTGTGGCCGCTGTAGCGGAAGTCCTGCTCGTCCACGGCGTCGACGTCACCCTCGGCCAGGCGCAGCGCCTTGTTGTAGAAGTAGGACACCAGCATCGTGCCGTGGTGCGAGCCGATGGCGGCCACGACCTCCGGCGGGAGCTTGTACTCCCGGGCCATCTCGACGCCGTCGACGACGTGGTTCTGGATGATCACCGCGGAGATGCGCGGTTCGAGGTCGTCGTGGGGGTTGGCGATGCCCTGCTGGTTCTCGATGAAGAAGTGGGGCTGGCGGACCTTGCCGATGTCGTGATAGAGCGCCGCCACGGATCCGAGCAGTGGGTTGGCGCCGATCTGACGGCAGGCGCGCTCCACCAGCGACGCGACCATCACCGAGTGGTTGTACGAGCCCAGCGCCTTCTGTTCGAGCTCGCGCAGCAACGGGTGGTTGCGATCCGCGAGGTCGAGCAGAGCGGTCACCGTCGGCAGGCGGAACGTCGATTCCAGGAAGGGCAACACGCCCTGGACGAGCATCGCCGTCAGGATCCCGTTGCCCAGTCCGGCCAGGATGGCGACCACGGGCGACTCGCCGTTGGAGAAGGCGAATTCCAGCGTCAGGGCCAGCAGCGGATAGCCGACGAATCCGCGCAGCGTGGCCTGGCGCAGGTCGCCGCGCGAGCTCAGGTCGGTGACCAGCGGGACGGACGCCATCACGGAGCCGGCGACGAACACCACGGCAGCCGTCTGGTCCGGGGCCAGCAGGAGCACCAGGACGACGGCAGGCGCCAGCAGGGCCAGCCCCACCACGGGCGACGTCAGCAGCGCCCCGAGCATCCCCAGCGCCCCTCCGGGAGCCAGGTACCACCACGCCTGTCCGGCACTCTCGGCCAGGAGGTCGACGCCGACGGCCACGGCCGCGAAGCCGGCCACCAGGCTGGCCAGGAGCAACACCTTGCGACCGGAGGCGAACAGCAGCTTCTGCTGCGCCCGCAGATAGGCGCCGGAAGCGGCCGACACGACCAACATCGCCAGGAACGCGGTCCCGAAGGCGCGCCACGGGTCGGTGCCCTCCAGGCCAAGCTGCGCCATGGCCTGCGCCTGCAGCGGCGCGACGACCTCGCCGGAGCGGACGATCACGTCGCCGGGCCGCCAGCTCTGCACCACGTCGGAGACCGCGTCGGCAGCGCGTTGGCGCGCAGCGGCCGTGGCGTCAGGGTCGACGGTGACCGTGGGCTGCATGACCGCTTCGATGAGCGGGCGCACGACCAGTTGGCCGACCTCGCCCGGGAAGTCGCGCACGGCGAGTTCTGACCGCAACTGCTCGGAGACGACGCGCTGCAGTTCCTCGGCCGAAATGCGCGAGCGTGCAAGGTCCTGGGCGATCTCGACGGTCTCGGCCTCGACGAGGTTGAGGGCGACGGTGTCGAGGTCGATCAGCGCCAGCAAGGCGTCATCGCCCAGCATCAGCACCTGGTCGCGCAACTGGGCGAGCTGTTCCTCGCGCGTGGGTTCACGCGTGCCCGGCTGCGTGGACTGCGCGTTGCCCTCCGAATCGACGGACGGGGCAGGCGTCGGGCTCACACGCGGTCTGCGAGCGTCCTCGACGGTCTGGAAGACCTCGCGAACGGCGGCGACGACCGTGGCCTGGGCCTCCTCGTCCACGACGCGGACCGGGCCGACCGACTCCGAGGCCGTTCTCCTGGCCAGTTCCGTGGCCTCGACGTCGACGAGGTTGATGACCTCACCGGCGACGACGGTGCGGGGTGAGGGCTCGCCCTCACGGACCGGCGCGGCCTCGCTGACGGACGACAGTGCGACCATCAGCGGAACGATCACCAACAGCAGTGCGGCAGCGGCGAGCCGCTGCAACAGCACGCGAGGTGCTCGGTTCAGGACCACGGGGGGACCTTCAGGCGGCGGAGGTGGCGGAGGGCGTGACCCACTGGCAGGTCGCACCCTGGCCGACGCGATCGCCAAGCGTAAGCACGTCGACCGGCCTCGGGGGACGTTGTCGAAGCGCACGCCGCACGCGCCATCCGGTGACCGAAAAGGGCAGGCGAAGCGCGCGTCGAGGTGTCATCGACGATCAGGCCGGCCGGGCGGCGGCCGAGGCCTCGGCCCAGTACGGCGCGATCGCCGCCGCCTGGTCGGGGTGGGTCACGATCCAGAACTCGTCTGCCTCGACCGCGGCCAGGACCGCCCGGGCCACGGCGTCGGGTGAGGTGCCCTGCTGGACCTCCTTGCCGACATGCCGGGCCATCGCCCCGGCGGGCCCGTCCGCGTGACCGGACAGCACGCCGGCGTCGGCACTGGTGACGATCCCCGTGTCCGTCCACCCGGGACACAGCACGCTCACGCCCACGCCCGGTGCGGATCGCTGCACCTCCAGGCGCAGGGCCGAGGACATCCCGACCACCGCATGCTTGGAGGCCGTGTACGGGGCGCCGTACGGCATGGGAAGGATCCCTGCCATCGAGGCCGTGTTGACGATGTGGCCGCGGCCACGTTCGACCATCGCCGGCACGAAGGTCCGGATCCCATGGACGACGCCCCGAAGATTGACGTCCAGGACGCGTTCCCACTCGTCCGCCGGCAACTCCCAGGCCGGGCCGAGCATCCCACCGACCCCGGCGTTGTTGCAGATCAGGTCGACGGCGCCGAAACGCTGCTCGGCGCGGTCGCGGGCCAACTCCAGCGCCGCCTCGTCCGCCACGTCGGCGGCCAGCGCCAACACGCGGTCCGGAGCTCCGAGCCCGGCGAGGGCGCGCGTCACGCCATCCTCGTTGCGATCGATGCCGACGACGTTGACGCCGCGAGCAACAAGGGCCCGGCACAGGGCCAGGCCGATTCCGTGGGCAGCACCGGTCACGGCAGCCGTGCAGTCAGTCAGTTCCACGTCAGGTCCCGCAAGGTCGGCAACGCCGACCGAGCCAAGCCGTCAGCGGGCGTGGACGCCACTGATCGACGAGGGTGCGGAGTTGGCCGCCGGCGGAGCCGCCAGCATGCCCAGGGTCGTCGAGGCGACCAGGAAGAGTCCGAGCACGACGGCCCGATCCCGCAGTCGATCGCGCAGGGGTGTGGTCAGAGCCGTTGACATGTCCATGGTCCTCTCTTCGGCACGATGGGCGCTGGGCTTGAGCGCCTGCTTGCCTCGCGGGCGCCCAGCGACCTGTGGAGCAGCCCGTGATCGATCCCGACACCCCGCCACTGCACGAGGGGCTGCGCGATACCGAGGCCCACGACCTCGACGGGCTGCTGATCCTTGGCTTCGGCGGCCCCGAGGGCATGGACGAGGTCGTCCCCTTCCTCGAACACGTGACCGCTGGACGCGGCATCCCCCGCGAACGCCTGGTCGAGGTCGGGGCGCACTACGAGCTGTTCGGTGGCGTCTCCCCCATCAACGCCCAGACGCGGTCGCTCGTCGAGGCCGTTCGGGTCGAGCTCGCCCGCCGCGGGATCGACGTCCCGCTGTACTGGGCCAACCGCAACACCGCCCCGTTCGTCGAGGACGTCGTCGGGGCGATGTGGGACGACGGCGTGCGCAACGCCGCCTTCCTGCCGACCTCGGTCTTCTCCAGCTACTCCGGCTGCCGGCAGTACCGCGAGGACGTGGCCCGCGCCTGCGAGGCCCTGCCGCAGGCTCCGGAGTTCCTCAAGCTCCGGACGCACGGCAATCACCCCGGCTTCGTGGAGCCCATGGGCCACCGACTCCGGGCGGCCCTCGCCGGCGTGCCGGAAGCCCGGCGCGGCGACGCACGCGTGGTGTTCACCGCCCACTCGATCCCGCAGTCCATGGCGGACACCAGCGACTACGCCAACCAGCTTGCGGACTCGGCTCGACTGATCCTGGCCGCAGCCGGGTCGGCCAACGACCACGACCTCGTCTGGCAGTCGCGTTCCGGGCCTCCCCAGGTCCCATGGCTGGAGCCCGACGTCGGCGACCACCTCCGGGCCCTGGGTGCTGCCCGAGTCCGGGACGTGGTGCTGGTGCCCCTGGGATTTGTCAGCGACCACGTCGAGGTCCTGTTCGACCTCGACGTCGAGGCACGCGCGATCGCGGGCGAGATCGGACTCCACCTGGTCCGCGCCGGCACCGTCGGGGCCGATCCGGCCTACGTCCGCCTGGTCGTCGACCTCTTCGAGGAACGCCAGACCGGGGCGGCACAGCGGCCGGCCCTCGGGAGTCGACCGGCTGGCCACGACGTCTGCCTGGCCACGTGCTGCCCGAACCCTCGCAACCCCGACCGCCCGGCCGTCGCACAGGCCTGAGCGCTTCGGGCAGGGATCCCCCGGTCCGATCGCGAACCCCTCCGAAGCACCCGCCGTCGCGTCCGCGACCCTCGTGCATCGAAGGAGCTCGCATGACCGCCCACCTGTTGGCCACCGCACGACGATCCCACCGGTTCGGCCTGTCGCTGGCCCTGGTGCTGCTCGTCATGCTCTCCGCCCTGGTGGCGACCCCGTCCTTCGCTGACCCGTGCAACGGCAACGGCAACGAGAAGTGCGAGAAGGAAGAGCCGCCGGCTTGCGAAAAGGACAACGGCAAGTCCAGCGAGAAGAACCCGAACTGTGAGGACTCCGCGGACGAAGAGGACTCCGACGAGGGATCAGCCGACGAGGACGACAAGCCCGGCAAGGGCAACGGTCGCCCCGACAAGGACTCGGCCGACCGCGACGAGACCGCTCCCCCGACGAGTCCCACCACCGAGTGGGAGTCCAGGGACCACGACGAGGACGGGGTGCCCAACGGTCGCGACAACTGCTGGGCGACGCCCAACGCCGACCAGACCGACACCGACGGCAGCGGCGCCGGTGACGCTTGCGACGTCGACGACGACAACGACGGCGTCCTCGACGAGGACGACAACTGCCGCCTCACCCGCAACCCGGAGCAGGCAGACGCCGACTTCGACGGCATCGGTGACGCCTGCGACCCGGACCGTGACGGCGACGGGGTCGACAACGCGGCGGACAACTGCGCGGACGTCGCGAACCCCGCCCAGCTCGACCTCGACGGCGACGGTGTGGGCACGGCCTGCGACGACGATGAGGACCGCGACGGCGACGGCATCCCGGACGGCAGCGACAACTGCCCCCGCGACAGCAACAGCCTGCAGATCGACAGCGACGGCGACGGCCGCGGCGACGCGTGCGACACCCAGCAGGGCCAGACCCGCCCCCTCGAGGAGGACGTGCGCGACGTCCAGCAGGATGTCCAGCGACGCGTCGACGAACTCCCGGTCGGCTGAGTCGCCTCAGCCCTCCGTGGGAGCTTCTGGGTCCGGCGCGACCTGGTCCAGGATCGACCCGTCGATGAAGGACGCGAAGAGCGCGGCTGCCTCGTCGAGGGGCAGCAGCACGGCGGCGCCCCCGATGGTGGCGTCACGGACGGGCACCGTGGTCGGCA
>RCMY010004374.1_pt1 | contig 12248 bp, 8 predicted proteins | sample 2041341 | NCBI WGS metagenome assembly RCMY01 (sample SAMN09708234, study PRJNA481090) | Marine sediment metagenome, whole genome shotgun sequencing project.
TCGAGGGAATGCAACGCGGCGGATGGCCCCTTGACGCCTCGCCCGGAGGGAGCGGCCAAATTTGCGCCCTGCTTCGTTAGAGTTTTTGCCAATAGGCTCACTATTACCTGCAAACTCTGCCTCGCAGAGCGCAAATTTGACTCGCTCTATATCTGCCATCTATACAGGACGCTACACTACACGCCGAAAAAAGTAGGCGGCATGCTAACGTATCGACCGTTAAAGTGACAGATTAAAGTTTTCCCGCCGCATGCCGATACGTTAATCGAGCGCAATAAGAGAAACGGCAAGCAAAGGGATGACATGCCAAAATACCTGCTGGGTACAGTGTTACTGCTATGGATGAGCACAGCGCTCGCGGCGACCAAGGATTTGAGCTTTGCGGCGCGCATGGATGTGGCGCAGTGGCAGGTCAGCGACTCTATTTTGGAGTGCCGCCTGACCCAGCCGCTGCCGCTGTACGGCGACGCGGTGTTTTCTCGTCGCGCGGGTGAAAGCCTGCGCTTTTTTTTGGCCACGCGCGACAACCCTTTACGGGCGGGAACGGCTGAGTTGGTATCACAACCGCCAGTCTGGGCGCCGCAGCAAGCGCCGCGCCACCTGGGAGAGGCCAGCGTTAAACGCAGCAAGCAGCCCATCACGCTGGCTGACCCGCTAGCGGACAAAATGATGGCTGAATTGCTTAAGGGCATGACGCCGCGATTTTTACATATCGCCTGGTATAGCGCCGTCGATCCCATCGAGATCGGCGTATCGCCGGTGCATTTTCAGGAGGCGCACAAGCACTATCTACGCTGTTTGAGTCAATTACTGCCCACTAGTTTTGATCAGCTTAAGCATAGCCGCGTGTATTTCAAGACCGGCAAGTCAACGTTGTTGCCTGCTGACGCCGAGCGCTTGGATACTGTCGTTCGCTACGCACTTGCCGATAAATCCGTCACCAAAATATTGGTCGACGGCCATACAGACGATGTATGGGATTCATACTACAACAGCGACTTATCGCGCCGGCGCGCGCAGGCCACGGTGGTGTATTTACGCGCCAAAGGCATAGATAAAAAGATTATTGTGCGTCGCTATCACGGTGAACGTCGTCCGCTGGTGCCCAATAACAGCGAGTCGAATCGCGCTAAAAATCGCCGTGTCAGCGTGCGCCTTGAGCGCTAGCTCATGATTCGCGACTAAAGTCGCTCCCACAACATAGAGCCCGACCTGTAGGAGCGACTTCAGTCGCGAATGCTCCGCATCGGCGTGCATTCCCTTAAAGATAGACAAAATAGTGTGTTAGAATTTTTTGTTGTGTAGTTCTGTACTGCATTTTTCACAAATTAATTCTTCTCTCCGCGCAACGCGCACCACGGAGCACAAATGGCAAAAATCAACAAGGTCGTGCTGGCCTATTCGGGAGGGCTAGACACCTCCGTTATCGTCAAATGGCTGCAGGAAACCTACGCCTGCGAAGTCGTCACCTTTACCGCTGATATTGGCCAAGGCGAAGAAGTCGAGCCGGCGCGCGCCAAGGCGCAAGCGATGGGCGTTAAGGAAATTTATATCGACGACTTACGCGAAGAGTTTGTCGCTGATTACGTCTACCCAATGTTTCGCTGCAACGCGATTTACGAAGGCGAATATCTGCTCGGCACGTCGATCGCCCGGCCGTTGATTGCCAAGCGGCTGGTCGACATTGCTAACGAAACGGGTGCCGACGCCATTTCTCACGGCGCCACCGGCAAGGGCAACGACCAGGTGCGTTTTGAGCTAGGCGCTTACGCGTTAAAGCCTGGAATACAAGTTATTGCTCCGTGGCGTGAGTGGGATTTAACCTCGCGCGACACGCTGTTGGAATATTGCGAACAGCATAATATTCCAGTGGAAATGAAGCGCGGCAATGCGTCACCATATTCTATGGACGCCAACCTGTTGCACATCTCTTACGAAGGCGGCAATCTTGAAGACCCGTGGTCAGAGGCCAATGAAGATATGTGGCGCTGGAGTGTGTCACCCGAAGCAGCGCCAGACACGCCGCAGTATATTAAACTGACCTATAAAGGTGGTGACATTATCGCCATCGACGGCGCAGCCAAATCGCCGGCCGAAGTGCTGACCGCGCTCAACAAAATAGGCGGCGACCACGGTGTGGGCCGCACCGACATCGTCGAAAACCGCTACGTCGGCATGAAAGCGCGCGGCTGCTACGAAACACCGGGCGGTACTATTATGCTCAAGGCGCATCGCGCGATTGAGTCAATCACGCTTGACCGTGAAGTCGCGCACTTGAAAGATGAGCTGATGCCGCGCTATGCGTCTATTATTTATAACGGCTACTGGTGGTCGCCAGAGCGAGTATTGTTGCAAAAAACTATCGATGCCTCGCAGGCGCACGTCAACGGTGTGGTGCGGCTGAAGCTCTATAAGGGCAATGTGATGATTGTTGGTCGCCAGTCTGACGACAGTTTGTATGACGAGAGCATCGCTACTTTCGAAGACGACGCCGGCGCTTACGATCAAGCCGATGCCGCCGGGTTTATCAAACTCAACGCTTTGCGCATGAAAATTGCCGCAAGCAAGGGGCGGCGTTTGGTATAGTTGTGAGCCGTAGGGTGCGCCGCGCGCACCATTGGATAGAACGTTTGTCCGTGCGCACAGCGCATCCTACGGATTGTGTAGCCCATATATGCTGCGCAGTGCGCACGTTCCAGTCTACAAACTCTTCAATACGCGCACTCAACTGTGACGCGGCTCTAACTTAGCGTGCAAATGCTAAAGTAACATTAGATAATCTCTGTAAGCCGCTGATTTATTAGCGACGGTCTGTTTCTTTTCAGAAAATGCTCTGCTATGATCGACGCTAGATTGGTACTTTTACAACACGGCAGTTGCATAACGCAGTAAAAAAGCAGTAATAAATAACCGTTACAGAGGTGAGCCATGTTCAGCCAAACACGTAAACCCGGTGGTATTGTCATTTTTTGCTCAGTGTTGGCAGGCGCTGTCGGCGCAACTGCACAAGAACAACTGATGTTAGAGGAGGTGGTGGTCACCGCCCAAAAGCGCACCGAGAGCCTCTCTGACGTACCCATTTCGGTCAATGTTATGTCTGGCGAAAAAATCACCCAGGCGGGCATTACCAACCTCGATGATTTGTCTGATTTCGTGCCTAATCTGACGCTTAATCAGACCGGCCTCAGCACCACCATAGCCATTCGCGGCATTAGCTCAGGCATTAACCCAGCATTCGAGCAATCAGTCGGCATGTATATTGACGATGTCTATTACGGTCGCTCGCAGTTGGCACGGGTGCCCTACCTCGATCCCGACCGAGTAGAAGTGTTGCGCGGTCCGCAGCCTATTCTATTCGGTAAAAATGCGATCGCTGGTGCCATCAGCATGGCAACCAAGCGGCCGTCGCTTGAAGGCGTGGAGGGTTTTGTTCAAGGTGAATACAATTTTGATCAGGAGACGAAAGACCTTCAGTTTGGCGTTAACGTGCCGTTGGGTGATACGTTTGCCGCACGGCTTGCCGGTCTGTATCGCGATACAGAAGGTTACTACGAGAACACCACCTTGGGTCGCGACGAATCGGCGATTGAAGAGTATGTGATTCGCGGCAGCTTTTTGTTCGAACCCAGCGACGAATTATCGCTATTATTGAAACTGGAAACGGGCGAGTTCGACACCGACGGGCGCTTTCTGGAGATTGTTAACCCGGCGCAAGTTCCCGGGGCACCCGTCTCTTATGCGGATGTGTTGGGTGCCCTTACTGGCGGTGCATATAACCTTGAAACCGAGCAAAATTTCAAGCGTGAGTCGAATGGTGACCTTGAAGAGAACGAATTCAAAAATGCAACCTTCACCGTTGATTACGCGCTGGGTGAACATACGCTAACTGCAATTACCGGCTATGTTGATTACGAGACTCTATTGAATTGCGACTGCGATTTTACCGGCGCGGTTATATTAGATGGCCCCCAAGACGAGGAGTTTGAGCAGTTCAGCCAGGAGCTGCGTCTTACCTCCCCGGGTGGTGAAACCGTTGATTATATTGTAGGCGCATTTTACCAGACCTATGAGATTGTCCTTGATGATTTAACCAATTTCCCCGCTAACAGTATTTTTGGTAACGCGAGTCCCCCCACTACCCTCGCATTACCGGGTACTGGTGCGCTACGCGCCTACGAAACCGACAGCGATTTGTGGTCGATATTCGCGCAATTTACCTTGAACGTATCCGATGTACTGCGCGTCACCGCCGGTGCGCGTTATACGGAGGAAGACAAGAGCGGCTCGCGTCGCGTCGATATTGTTAATGTGAACCGGCCATCTCCAGTGCTTAATATAACGGGCTTGACACCAACAGTTGGCGGCGCAGCCGGTGTAGCCGGTATATATGCTGGATTATTCGCAGTTGATAGTGAGCAGGTAAACATCAGCGGGTTGACGAATTGTGGCGGCGCAACGGATGCGGTCGGGCACGACCTGAACTGCGATCGGGACGAAGCCAAACTCACGCCCGCAATCAACGCGCAGTGGGACGTTAGCGATGATGTCATGGCATACGCTTCCATAAGCACTGGATTTAAGGCCGGCGGCTTCGATGCGCGGTCCAACAACACCGGGTCTTTTGAGTTCGAAGAGGAGGAGGCGCTCAGCTATGAACTGGGCGCCAAAATGTCGCTGGCCGGCGGCGCGGCTGAGCTGAACGTGGCATTATACCGAACCGAATATACCGATCTGCAAACCAGTCAGTTCGACGGCACGCTGGCGTTTAATGTCACCAATGCCGGTGAAGCGACGACCCAGGGCCTGGAATTGGATGGTCGCTGGCAGGCCAGCGAAAACTTGATGTTAACCGGCTCATTCGCCTGGTTGGATTTTGAATGGGACGAATTTCCGAATTCTGAGTGTTTCTTCGGTGAGGCTTCCGACTATGCGGCTGGCAGCGAGTTTGCCGGGCTGTGTGACCGCAAAGGTGAAAGACGCGAATTCACTCCCGAGATAACAGCTAACTTGGGCGGGCAGTACTTCGTGCCGATAGGCGATTCCATGGAACTGGTGCTAGGTCTGGACCTTGCCTACAGCGATGAGTACTTTGTTTCGCCTTCGCTGGACCCGAATCTGGAACAGGATGCTTACTACAAGCTAAACGGTCGAATCGCTCTCTCTTCGCAAGAGGGTAATTGGGAGGTGGCGCTGCTGCTAGAGAACATTACCGATGAAGAAATTCTGACCTTCGGTAACCGGGCGCCGATTTCTACTACCTTGACCCAAGGTGGCGCTACGGCCTATTACGCGTTCTACGAAGCACCGGCTAACGCGACCTTGCATCTTCGCTATAACTTCTAACCTTAATCCAACTACAAAAAAGGCGAACCTTCGGGTTCGCCTTTTTTATTTACGGGGTCGAAAGCCGGTACTCCTTCAAGGTGGTATCGTCTATTGCTTAGCCGGTTGAGTTACCTACCTTTAGTCTGCTTCCTCGACATAGGCCCGCTATGCCTTCTGCAACGCGACCCACACTGTATCGCTTTTGGATTGCCTGCTTCGCTAGATCACTTTACCCACGTCCTGGTGTCGATACAGGCAAATGTATAAGCTAATAAGTCAACAAATATGTTGACTTCATTAGCTTATAGTAAACATATATATTTACTTTCCTCTTTCTTTAGTATACAAATATGTTTACAGTAATGCTCCATTGTAAATAAAAAGTTGACAATGAGCATAGAAAAGATAGTTGCCAAGCAATATCGCGATAAAGTGAACCAGGCCGTTAATCAGTTTGGTGGCTTTTCTATGTTTCCACAAGAAGGCTGGCTAAGAACCGTTAGAACGGCGCTAGGCATGACGGGAACTCAGCTTGCTAACAGACTCGGTGTGACCAAAGCCAGAATATCAAAGGCTGAGCAGGATGAACCCGCCGGCAGTGTAACGCTTAAAACGATGCAAAGCATGGCAGCGGCGATGGATTGCAAATTTGTTTATGCGGTAGTGCCCAAACAAAATGTAGAAGAAGTCATCAAGCATCGTGCAGTAGAAAAGGCGCGAATACAGGTAAAGGCAGCGTCTACGCAGATGGCGCTTGAAGCGCAATCCTTGAGTAGAGAGCAACTTGAATTTGAAATTGAGCGTGTAGCCGCCGACATTATGGACAAGATGCCAGCAGATTTTTGGAATGATTAATGGATTACCCGGCTGGCGCTACGCCCCTCGACCCTGATGAGATGGAGGGCTTGAAATTTAAACATCTTTCAACGCGTGGCGAGCTCGATCAGCTGGAACAGGCCGGGATTACCGAAGGCATGCAGTGGTTGGACAAACAACAAACCTCGGATGTTTTATCCGAAGCCTTTGTCCGCGAACTTCACAAGCGGTTGTTTGGTGATGTGTGGAAATGGGCGGGTGGTTTTCGTAAAACAGAAAAGACTATTGGTGTTGACCCGCTGCAAATCGCCATTCAGTTACGCCAATTACTGGATGATGCAAAATACTGGGTTGAACACGACACCTTTCCGGCCAAAGAATTGGCGGCCAGGTTTCATCACAAATTGGTATATATCCACCTGTTTCCTAATGGAAACGGTCGCCATGCTCGACTTATGGCTGATGCAATATTGACAAAATTGCTGCATGAGTCTGCTATCGACTGGGCTGGTGGTTACAGGCTGGAACGCATGAATGAACGTCGCAATGAGTACATCGCGGCACTGCGCGCGGCTGATGGACACGACTTCAGTGCATTACTGAAGTTCTGCGGCGCTTGATGAACAGAACATTAAGGCACGCCTTCAAGCGGTACATTAAGGTGGTGTTATTGGTGGGTGTAAATTTGCTTATAAATAAGGGTTGAGTCGGTATGAGTGATAGCAAACTATCCAGTGAAATCAGCAAGCGACGCACGTTTGCCATCATCTCTCACCCGGATGCCGGTAAAACTACCATCACCGAAAAACTGCTGTTGTTCGGCAACGTGATTCAGCAAGCCGGCACAGTCAAGGGCCGCAAATCTGACCGGCATGCTACGTCTGACTGGATGAGCATGGAGCAGGAGCGGGGTATTTCGGTAACCTCGTCGGTAATGCAGTTTCCATATAAGGACCGTGTAGTAAACTTACTCGATACACCCGGTCACGAAGACTTCTCTGAAGACACCTACCGTACCCTTACGGCGGTCGATTCGGCCTTGATGGTGGTGGATGGCGCCAAGGGCGTCGAGGCGCGCACTATTAAGCTGATGGAAGTATGCCGCCTGCGCACCACGCCCATTTTCAGCTTCGTTAACAAAATGGACCGCGATATTCGTGATCCGATCGATCTGTTGGATGAAATCGAAACGGTGCTAAAAATCGATGCTGCTCCCATCAACTGGCCGCTGGATATGGGGCGGCAGTTCAAAGGTGTTTACAACCTTTATACCGACAATATTCACGTTTACAAGCAGGGCCAGGGCAAGACCATTTCCGAAGATGTTCAAATCAAAGGTCTGGCGAGTGACGAGGCGAAAGAATATCTCGGCGATCTGTATGACGGCGTGCTGGAGGAAATCGAACTACTGCGCGGCGCCAGCCATGAATTCGACGTAGACGAGTATTTGGCAGGCAAGCTCACCCCTGTTTACTTCGGCACGGCGCTGGGCAACTTCGGCGTGCGCGAAATGCTCGACGGCTTTGTTGAGCACGCGCCACCACCACAGGGCCGCGCCGCTGCGACGCGTAACGTCGCGGCCGGTGAAAGCGATTTCAGCGGTTTCGTTTTTAAAATTCAGGCCAATATGGACCCACGCCACCGCGACCGTATTGCCTTCATGCGCATTTGCTCTGGCACCTACACGCGCGGTATGAAAATGCGCCACGTACGCCTGGGCAAAGACGTAAAAATTGCTGATGCAGTGACTTTTACAGCGGGTGAGCGAGCCCATGTAGAAGAGGCGGCAGCGGGAGATATTATTGGTTTGCATAACCACGGCACCATTCAAATTGGTGACACCTTCACCACTGGCGAAGACCTCAAATTCACCGGCATTCCCAATTTCGCACCGGAATTGTTTCGTCGCATTCGCATGCGCGATCCGCTGAAAACCAAGCAGTTGCAAAAAGGTTTGCAGCAGCTTGCGGAGGAGGGGTCGGTACAGGTGTTTATGCCGGCGAGAAACAACGATTTGATCGTAGGAGCGATCGGCGTGCTGCAGTTCGAGGTGGTCGCGTACCGCCTAAAAGACGAATACAGCGTCGACTGTATATACGAAAATGTCAACGTCTACTCGGCTCGCTGGGTGGAATGCGACGACGCCAAAATGCTCGAAGACTTCAAACGAAAGCTGGCCGACAATATCGCCTTGGACGGCGGCGGCCAGCTTAGCTATCTCGCACCAACGCGGGTGAATCTCAGCCTCACCGAAGAGCGCTGGCCAGACGTACGCTTCCGCGCAACCCGCGAGCACTAGCGAGAGAATTCGCAACTTTAGTCGCGAATGGTTGCTTTTCCACACACCCACTCACTAAACTAGCCGAACTTTAGTTAACTGCCGAGGCTCACTAAATGAAAATTCTAAAGACCTTGTTGGTTATTGTCGTCGCGCTGGTAGTCGTATTTTTCGCCGTGGGCGCAGCGCTGCCTGACGCATCGCACGTTGAACGCTCAATCGTTATCGACGCGCCGCCCGAACAAGTATTTGAGCTCGCCAATAACATCAAGAATTTCAACCAATGGTCGCCCTGGCATCCCATCGATCCCAATACTGAATATACATTTAGTGGCCCCGAAGAAGGCCAGGGGGCGAAGATGGCCTGGCACAGCGATAACAAGGATGTTGGCAGCGGCACTCAGACGATTACGCAGTCACAGCCCAACGAGTTGATTAAAGTAGAGCTTGATTTCGGCACGATGGGCGTTGCCGATTCGAGCTATAAGCTCAAACCGGAGGGCGAGGACACGCAATTCATCTGGACCTTCGACGTTAAGCATGGCGGCAGTCTTATCAATCGTTACTTCGGTCTTATGATGGACAAGTGGGTAGGAACAGATTTTGAAGAAGGCTTGGCTAAACTAAAGCAAGTTGCCGAGGCAGCTAAACAACAGCAATAAACGCTGAATTCTTTGCGTATTCGCACCACAGGGGGCAGCGAATCATATGGCGCGCGCACGCAAATCAGTAGCAGACAAACTCAGCGCGCTGGATGAGCTCAGAACGGCAGACAGTGCGGCGGCAGAATCAAACCAAAAAATACTTAAGGCCGCCATCGCCGATCACCACTACCGCGTTGCCGCCAGAGCGGCGACCCTGTGTGGCGAGCAACTGTTGTACGACTTTGAGCCAGACCTGTTGGCGGCTTATCCGTATTTTCTTACCGATGCGGTTAAGCGCGACCCAAATAGCATGGCAAAAAAAGCCATCGTCCGCGCGCTGGTCGAGCTGGATTGTCACGCTGTCGAATTTTTGGTTGCCGGTATTCGCTATCGGCAGCCGGAACCGGTCTGGGGCGGCTCAATTGACACCGCCGTCGACGTGCGCTGCAGTTGTGCGATGGGCCTGGTCGCCACAGCCCACCCGCGCGCCATACACGAACTGGTAGGGCTATTAAACGACTCTGAGGCCACCGCGCGAGTCGGTGCAGCCCGGGCGCTGGCCTGCGCCAATCCGCGTGAGGCTGAATTGTTACTGCGCTGCAAGGTGTTAAGCGCCGATCCCGAGCCCGAAGTTATTGGTGAATGCTTTGCGGGTTTGATGCAGGTAGAGCCGGAAGAATCGCTGAGCTTTGTTGCCAACTACCTTGAACACAGCGACTCGGTCATTGCTGAACTAGCCGCTCTGGCGCTCGGTGAATCACGTCTGCAAGCGGCGTTACCCTGTTTAACAAGCGCGCTGGAGCAGCCACTGGTGCGCGCAGAGCAGCGTCGCGCCCTGCTGCAGGCAATAGCGCTGCTGCGGCACAATGAAGCGCTCGACTACCTGCTCAATATTGTGCAGTCAGCGCGGCCTGATGTTGCAGCGCAAGCCCTGCAAGCGTTAGCACTGCATAAATATAACGCGCCACTAAAAGAACGCGTTCAGGCAGTGGTCGAAACGGTCAATAGCAAACAACTAGTCGATCAATTCACCGAATTCTGGATATAGGGAGTGGGCGTTGCATTGAGCGCTTGACTAACAAGTCAGTCATTGCATCGATACGCCATCGACCGCCAAATTATGTTTAAATGCGTCGTTGTTTGCCTTCCCCTTGAAAACTCTGAATCATGCCTGCCATTAAACTAAAGACCGCTCACCAACCCGGCACCGCGCCAGCCTTATTCGGCTACCCAAAATACTGGGCCGAGTGTTTTGACACGGCACCTTATTTGCCCATGTCGCGCGCCGAAATGGACGCGTTAGGCTGGGATAGCTGCGACATCATTATCGTCAGCGGCGACGCTTACGTTGATCACCCCAGCTTTGGTATGGCGGTCATGGGGCGCTTTTTGGAATCGCAGGGTTTTCGCGTTGGCATTATCGCGCAGCCCGAATGGCGCAGCGCTGAGCCATTTAAGCAGCTAGGCAAGCCGAATTTATTCTACGGCGTCACCGCCGGCAATATGGATTCACTGATCAACCGCTACACCGCCGACCTGCGTATGCGCCATGACGACGCTTACACTGCACACGGCGCCGGTGGCAAGCGGCCCGACCGCGCTGTTATCGTCTACAGTCAGCGCTGCAAGGAAGCCTATAGCGACGTACCGGTTGTTATCGGCGGCATCGAAGCCAGCCTGCGGCGCATTGCGCAGTACGACTATTGGAGCGACGAAGTACGGCGCTCGGTGCTAATAGACGCAACCGCCGATTTGTTGTTATACGGCAATGCTGAACGCGCCATCGCCGAGGTAGCACACCAGCTGTCGATGGGACGAGATATTAAAGACCTGACCGATATTCGCGGCACCACAATTATTCGCAGCACTGCGCCCGCTGGCTGGACCGAGATCGATTCCACCCGTATCGATTGGCCGAATCAGATCGATAAAATCCCTAACCCATATCAATACGGCAACGAACAAACCAGCTGCGACAGCGGCAAGGCTACCCCACAGCAAACGGCAGCCGAAGATGACGTGCAAGCGGTGCGTATTATTCCCATGCCGTTGGCAAGCAAAGCGCTGAGTAAAGATCCAGAGGCGGCCGCTACCACTTACATTCGCCTGCCGTCGTATGAAAAAGTGCATAACGATTCCGCATTGTACGCGCACGCCTCGCGCGTGTTGCATCAGGAGAGTAATCCACACAACGCCCGTGTGCTGATTCAAAAACACGGCACGCGGGAGATCTGGGTCAACACGCCGCCAATACCGCTGGAAACTCACGAGATGGATGCGGTGTTCGCCTTGCCCTACCAGCGTCGCCCGCACCCCAGCTATGGTGATGCGACCATTCCCGCGTATGACATGATTAAAACGTCGGTCAACATCATGCGTGGTTGTTTCGGCGGCTGTACATTTTGCTCCATCACCGAGCATGAGGGGCGCGTGATTCAAAGCCGCTCGGAGCAATCGGTGTTAGACGAGATAGAACTCATTCGTGATCAGGTGCCGGGCTTTACCGGCACCATTTCCGATCTCGGCGGCCCGACGGCCAACATGTATCATCTCAACTGCAAGGACGATGATATTCAGGCTAATTGCAGACGCCTTTCCTGCGTATACCCGACGATTTGCAAGAATCTCGAAACCGACCACGCGCCCACCACACAGCTATACCGTAAAGCGCGCAATATTCCCGGCATAAAACGCATCTTGATCGCCTCCGGTTTGCGCTACGATCTGGCCGTGCTTGACCCGGAATATGTGAAAGAGCTGGTGACTCATCACGTCGGCGGCTATTTAAAAATCGCCCCTGAACACAGCGAAGACAAGACGCTGAACAAAATGATGAAACCGGGCATGGACAGCTACCATGCCTTCAAAAAAATGTTCGAAAAGTACTCGAAGCAAGCTGGCAAAGAACAGTATCTCATTCCGTACTTTATTGCCGCGCACCCTGGCTGTGACGACGAAGATATGCTTAACCTTGCCCTCTGGTTGAAGCGCAACAAGTTTCGCGTCGACCAGGTGCAAAATTTTTACCCTTCACCGATGTCGCTGGCAACAGCCATGTATCACTCCGGCCGCAATCCGCTGAAGAAGCTTAGCTACAAAAAGGGCGAACGCGTTTTTACCGCCAAAAGTATCGAACAGCGCCGTTTACAAAAGTCATTTTTGCGCTATCACGATGAGAATAATTG
>RCMY010004710.1_pt1 | contig 12241 bp, 11 predicted proteins | sample 2041341 | NCBI WGS metagenome assembly RCMY01 (sample SAMN09708234, study PRJNA481090) | Marine sediment metagenome, whole genome shotgun sequencing project.
ATGCCGCGCGATGCGGCTGGGCGATTTGAAGTGCGGCGGCTGTGCGCGTGGTTTGACGATAAGTTTCATGACGAGGTGACGTCGAACCTGCTGTATGAGCGGGTGAATAAAAAGGTGATGAAGCTCGGCTATCCGGATAGCAAAGCGGTGAAATCAGGCGCGGCGCGGATAAAGTATCACTTGGATTATATGGCGTGGTTGCTGGACCAGCGGCGCTGGCTTGCGGGCGATGTGATGACATTGGCCGATTTTACCGCCGCCGCGCATTTAAGCTGCTTGGACTATATTTCAGACGTGGACTGGAACCGCGCGCCGAACGTAAAGGACTGGTACGCAAAGATAAAATCGCGGCCCAGTTTCCGGCCTTTGCTGGCCGATCAGGTGTCGGGGTTTCCGCCGCCATCGCATTACGCGGACTTGGATTTCTGATTCAACGCCAATCGGTAAAGCCGTAACCCACGTAGTCGCGCATATAGGCATCGCGGGTCGCGGCCTCAATCTCGTCATCATAAATCTGGAGCAGCAGGTCCACCGACGGGTCGGGCAGGCTGGGAAGGGCGGGGCAGGCGGCACCGATTTCGGCGGCCAGAAAGCCAAGACCCATCGGTAAGCTGTCCTCGCGCAGCACCAGATCGGGGCCTTGGAATTGCGCAAAGCCTTGCAGGACGGCGGTTTGGCTGGCAAAGCGCGGATCGATCCGCAGGCCGGATTGGCCCGCGACGTTCAGCTTTAGAAAGTGCAAAAACCCCAAGAAAGCGGTGCGGTGATCGGCAAGGGGCATCGCTTCACCCACCTTGGGCAAGGCAAGTTTATAGCTTTTGATCAGGCCTTCGCGGATATGAGGCAAAGCACCGGTCAGGATATGGCTGCAAAAGCCGGCATGGGCGCGGGCGACAGGGTGGCGCAGAACCGTAAAGCTGCGGTGATTGGGGTTTTTGCGCAGCCATTGGCGCAGGGATTTTTGGTTGAATTCGCTGGTGAGAGGGCCAAGATCCGCCAGCCATGCAGTCACCGCATCCTCGGGGCCACCGCGCATGGGCATGTAAAGCGCTGCCCCTGCGGCCAGAAAAGACGGGATAGCAGGCGCGCGGCGGGGTTCAAAATTGGGGGTGCGGGCCAGGTTGAAACGATCAAGCCGCGAGAGGGCGGCGACCATTTCGTCATAGTTTTCAACCTTTTCTGAAATCTCCTCGGGGTTTTGCTTTTTCAGCGTATCATCGGGGGCCGCGAGTGCGCCCGTGATGCCCAAAAACCGCGCAAGACCGTTCAGGACGTCGATGTCGTTGATATCTTCATAATCAATGTAGAACGCGGTCTGGCCGCTGATTTGCAAACCGTGCATCAACCGTAGTTGAAAGTTTTGGAGCTGTGCCAGATGCGCGGTGAATTCCGCCGCGTCAAAATGCGCCTTGGCGGTTTTCAGACGCTTGGCTTGGGTCAGTTTCCATTGGCCGGTCGCCTGCGCAATTTTCCAGCTGACATAGCTTTCGACCGGATTACGGGTCAGCACCACCTTGGCGCAGCGCGGATCGCCAAGGATTAGGGGCAAAACGCGGGGGTCATGGTCGTGAAAATAGCGAAACCCCGACAGGCCGTCGCTTTGGGTGCGCATCGCGCGCAGCAGGCGCGTCGGGTCCGCCTCGCGTTGGGCAAGGGTGACACCAAAGGCCGCGTCTTGGTTCAGTTTGCCGATGAAATGCGGATTAAACGCCTCACCATAGCAGGCGACGCCGGGGAGGGAGTTCAGGTTTGCCTCAAGGAAATTGCTGCCGGTGCGCATTTCTGCGAGCAGGACAAAACTGTCAAATCGGCGTTCCAAAGGGCTATTTTACCAAATAGGGGCGGCCCCGGCGGGCGGCGTTTTGTTGAAAATCATCATTCACCGGAAAATCACCCATCAAGACCGGCTGCATACCCTGATTGCGCAGGTTTTGCAGGAATTGGCCAAAGCCTGTCAGGTCGGTCATGCGCGGCGCCTCGGTCAGGCGGCGCAGGGCGCGCGGGCTGATTTCATCGACGATGGTTTGCAAGGGTTCCATCGGGTTTTCGACAAATTCCGCCAAACTCCAGATGCGGCTGCGCGCCTTGGTCCAAGGGCTGCGCAGAATGGTCAGATGTTCCTGTTCCAGCCGTTGCAGCCGCGCGGCCTCTTTGCGGATTTCAGAGAAGTTCAGGTTGGACTTGAACAAAGGTACGGCCCAAGCCCCTGAAATTACAGAGATTGTGGCATTGGGGTCGCTGGCGAGTTGCCAGTTGATTTCTGGGTTATCCGCTGGGCCGAATTGAAAACACTGGCGTTCGCCGCGCGTGTTCCACAGCAGGCTGGCAAGGAAACTTTTGGCGTTATAGTCGCGGATGGCGGCGGAGTCGGACATCGCGCCATTGTAAATCGTCTCGCCCCCCGAAAATTCCACCCGGTCCAGCGCGAAAAGATGCCCATGCACCCGCGTGCCGGTCATTTTGCCCAGCCATGTTTCAAAGTTTTCGAACAGTTCCGAGAACCCTTCGAACACCGAATAGGGCGAGGCGCTTTTGCCGTTCTCCCAGTTATCGTTCGGAAAACGGCTTTGCATATAGAGGCCCGAGCGCCCTTTGGTCCGCCGTTCGACGGCTTTGGAAAACAGGCGGTCAATCTTGCCGGGATTGGGTTCAGCGGCAGCTTGGCCTGCCCCTTCCTCGGTCATGAAAACGCGGTAGAGTTTGGTCGCATGAGGCCAGATTTTGCGGGCGACAAAACAGTCAGAGCGCCGCAAAAGCTGCAAGTGATCATCGTAGAAAATATGCGGTTTGCCCTGAAAGTCGAATTTCGACAGGGTCAGCGAGCGGCTTTCGACATTCGAGGAATAGCGCCGGACCAGTGTTTGAAAATACGACTCGTCGGGAATCCAGACACGGCGGAAATAACGGTCAATCTCCTCCCGCTCGGGGTCTTCTAGGATGGCCGAGAGGGTTTGGCGGGTCAGGCACCACCATTGGCTGCCCAAATGCGGCACGATGCCAGCGGGGATTTTACGCCTGAACCCGATGCGGCGTTGCAGGCGGACATAGCCGTCAAACAGCCGGCGTTGTTTGCGCCAAGAAAACGGGAAACGCAGCGTAAAGCGTTCAAGATCAAGGCCGCCGATGGTCCAGCCGACATCAGAGGTGGTCACGGATTCGATGAAATCGGTGCGAGGGCGGTCATTCAGATAGGACACAAGTTCACTGACCGGGCGCAAGGGCAAGCAAGAGCCAGACGCGAGGTAAACATGCCGGACGCCGGGAAAATCCTTGAGCATGACGGCGGACGCCGCTTGGGTTGCTGCGGTGATGCCCCAAGTTCCCCATTCACAGGCATAGCGGGCCGAAAACCGCACATCGGACAGGTCGGCAAGGTCGGCTTGGAGTGTGTCAAAGTCAGCTTTTGCCACGCGCTTGTCGACATGGATGACCACAGGGCAGTCACGGTCGATCCAGTGGCGAGCGACCTGCGCCGCCCGATCCAGCGCCGTGTGGCACAGCATGACGATGCCAACGCTCATGCCCAGTTGCCTTTGGACATGAGGCCCAGAATTTCAAGCTGTCGCCAGTTGATGTATTTTTCCGACCATTTGCACCACATATCGGGGCTGTCGTTCAGCGCGGCCTTATAGGCTTTGTATTCATGGCTGTTGGCATAGTGCTGGGCGCGCAGCATCTCTTCCTCGGCCTTGAGCGCGAATGTGTCGAGGAATTTGGCGTGCAGCAGGCAACCGCTGGCCTTTTCACCGCCCCATTCGTCATAGACAAGGTTAAGACCGCGCGGCAGCAGCATGTGGGTGGACGAAGCATACGCATAATGGCGCTGCCATTTCACCAGCGGAATTTTGTTCAGCGCAGGCGCGCGGGCAGGCAGATCGGAAAAGAACATCCGCGCGCGAGGGCCGCCTTGAATCCAAAGGTTGCCATAGTGACTGTTGCGCTTGATGCCGTAATTACCGCTGTCGAACCATTGCGCAATTTCAAACGGGTCTTGGCCTTCGTGATAGGGATCGGCGCCGATCGGGCCTTTGGGGTACATATCCAAAAGCATCGCGGCAAAGGATTTGATTGACGAAGCATCAAGCCAATCAGTCAGCGCGCGCAACGGGCGGGTGTCGCAGAAAGGATAGACGAAAAACTCATCGGGATCGACGACCAGCGACCAATGGTTATGGGCATAGCGCATCAAGAGCCAGTTCACCCAATCCACGCCAAAACGCGAGCGTTTATAGCTGTGCTTGGTGTGCCAGACGGACACGTCTTTTTGATCCTCAAGATACTCACGCGAGCCATCGTCGCTGTCATTATCCACGATCATAAAGTGGTTAACGCCAAGATCGCGGTAATATTTCAGAAAGAACGGCAAGCGCACCCGTTCATTGCGCAGGGTGGAAAACAGTAAAATATCGGTAGGCTTGATGCTGCGCACACGGCTGACGACAGGCTTAAGCTCCCTCCGCTTGCGGAAGGCACGAAAAAGCCAGCGCTTACGCGCCAGTCTTAGCCGGTATCGTGAAAAAATACTCACACGTTACTTTCCAGAAATGCTGACCCATTCTGTGGTCAGCGGCCCCTACTCATTAACCACTATCAGGCGAAGTTTAAGACAATCTTGAAATGCGCGTCCCATTGCGGGATTTTCACCGCGTTGTTTGATGCGCTTTTCTGCATTTGCCCACTTTGCCCGTTCTTGTTTTTGTCACCCGTCAAGCGGATGATTGTTTCCATCCAAGAATAACTGTCATCTAGGCGTGCGTAAACGGGGTAATTGCCCAGAGTTTCATGATAAATTGGCAATGGTGGCACAATAACCGCGGTCCCGAGGCTTGCGGCCTCTATTGGTGGTAGGCCAAACCCTTCGACATGGCTGGGAAACAGCAAGGCGCGGGAATGGACCAGCAGGTTGGCAACAGCGTCATCGGGCAGGTTTGGCAGTTCAAACACGGTTTGATTGCGAAATGGCAAGGCATCCAAGCGGTCAAACAGGGGTTGGTTGGACCAACCGCGCCGCCCAAGGATCAGCAGGTGGGGGATGTCAGGGGCGGCGAGGGTTCGGTGCATCACCTCCCATATATCCAGCAAAAGCGCGTGGTTTTTGCGCGGTTCAATTGTGCCGAGTGCTACGAAATAGGGGTGCGGGCGCGGCGGGGTGTCGTTGGGTTGCAACGGCGTGATGCCCAAGGGTGCGACAAGGCCGGGAGGCGTACGACCGTGCCGGGCAAAGTGACGTTCAGTCAGGGTGCGGGTGGCACTGGCGGTGTGGATCACCGTATCGGCATGGGCGGCAACGGCGGCGATTTTCTGGTCAAAACGGGCAATGGTGTCGGGGCGGGTAAAGCCGGGGTGGTCAAGCGGGATGGTGTCATGCACCAAGACCAGCCGTTGGGTGGCACCGCCGGTTTTGACGGCGGTAAGGGTATTGGGGGTTAGGTTGCCGTGGCCCGTGTTGAAATAGGCAAAGCCGCCCGGCAGGTTTTGACGCAGCATTTGAGGCAAGTTTTGTGGGCGGCAACGGGCCACTGCAAGGCCACGCACAGCCGTTTCAGCCCGCGCAAGGAGTGGCGCGCGAAAGCGGGATAGGCGTGAGAGGAGATCGGCGGTGGGTAAGGGGGCGGCTTGGTTTACCAGCCGTTGAAAGGCGGTCATGCCGTGACGGTCTAGTAAAAGAAAGCCCAGTTTGCTGCGGATCAGACCGAACACCGGGGTTGGCAGGGTTAGGAAATGGGCAAGATAGGCGGCTTCGACCCTGTCCACCCCGGTCGGTTGCCCTTGCCCCAAACGCGATACCAACCGCGTTAGGTCAAGCAACAGCGCCGGGGCAGACATGGGTTTATTGTGCCGCTTTTTGTTGGCAGATCAGATCATGCAGATAATCGCCAAATTCTACCTGCAAATCAGGACGCGCAAGGCCAAAGGCCACAGTCGCCTGCAAGAACCCAGCCTTGGAGCCGCAATCATAGCGTTGGCCGCGGAAGCGGTAGCCATAAACGCTTTCATCGCCGCCAATTTCTTGGGCAATGGCGTCTGTCAGCTGAATTTCGCCGCCAGCACCTTGTTTCTTTTGGTTTAGGTTGCTCAACACCTTGGGCGACAGGATGTAGCGGCCGATCACGGCCAGATTGGACGGCGCATCCTCGGCCTTTGGTTTTTCGACCATACCCTTGGCGCGCACGATGGCCCCCATGTCATCGGCAACATCCAAAATACCATAGGCGCTGGTCTTTTCAGGTGACACTTCCATTGTGGCGACCATATTGCCGCCGGTTTCGGCATACGCCTCAACCATCTGTTGCAAACAGGGTTTTTCGGCGGCGATCACGTCATCGGGCAACAAAACCGCAAAGGGTTCGTTGCCAATCAGGCGGCGGGCGCACCAAACGGCGTGGCCAAGCCCCATGGCGCGGTTCTGGCGCACATAGGCGATGGCGCCACTGTCCATGTTGGTGGCTTTCAGCACTTCAAGCAGTTGCTTTTTGCCGGCTTTGCGCAGGGTCGCCTCCAACTCGGGGGCGACATCGAAATAATCCTCAAGCGCGGATTTACCGCGCGAGGTGACGAAGATGAATTCTTTGATACCAGCGGCGCGCGCCTCATCAATAGCGTATTGGATAAGCGGGCGGTCGACCAAGGTCATGATTTCTTTGGGGATAGACTTTGTCGCAGGTAAAAAGCGTGTCCCCATACCGGCAACTGGAAACACTGCCTTGGTGATTTTCTTAACTTTCATACACGCTACCTGACCTGCTTTGGGGTTTGTTTTTTGTATTCTACACTCGTCACCCGGTCTTCACACCTAATTCGGGTAATATTTCGGCAAAAAGTTGACAATTTGGAAATAGTCGGCGGATTAACGTAAGATTTACTCCCTTTTCAGCGACATTGTTGCGGTGATCGGGCGGAATTGGGCCAGTCGGGCAGCCTCGGCGGCGTGGCGCTGGGCGGCAGGTTGGAACACAAGGCGCGGCCCGTTGCGAAAAGCCTGGCCAAAGCGGCCACCACTTTGGACCCACCAGCCTTGGTCAGTAAAGCGGTGGGTATGGGGATGGAGCCCACGAGACTGCAAAACAAGCGTCACAATCTCCCCTTTGGCGCGGGCCGTTTGGGCCGCATCGCTCAGCTTTTGGCGTTGGGCAGTGGTGCCAAAAAGCAAACAACCGTTGCGGGGGCCGGTGTTGGGGAGAGGGGTGAAGGCGTGCTGTGTCGGGAAAAGCGGGGAGGAGGGGGCCGCATGGTCTTGGGGCTGTGCGATGCCGTTTTGCAAGCTTGCCATCAGCCGCCCCACATCACCCGGTTCCAACGCGCCGCTGATCATATGGCGGATCAGGCGGGCGTGTTGCTTTGCTATATGTTCGGTCAGCGCGCTTGGGGTTTGGCCATGGCGGGCGGTAAAACGGGCAAGGCTGTGGCCGATCTGCGTAAGGTCGGTTGGCACCCGGTCAGCGCGGCGCCGCGCGGACGGCGCAAAGCCGTGATGCACCACGGCACCTTGGACAATCGCGGTCAAACCGCCAAGGCCTGCGAGGCGTAAGTTCACATCAGCGTCTTCTAAATAGAAGGTAAAACCGGGGTCAAAGCCGCCAATTGCCAGCAAGGCATCGCGGCGAAAGGCGCAATTCGTTCCTTGGGTTTTGATGGCGCGGGTTGGGGCGTTTGTGTGCAGGCTGGTGCCATTTGGCGGGGTGAAAGGGTGGTCAAACCCATCCCCGTCCACCCTCATCGCACGCCATTGCCATGCAAGGCCCGAGCGGCCCAAGACATAACCGCCCGCCGCCGAAACGTTCGGATCGGCAAAGGGCGCGGCAAGGCGCGAGAGCCACGACGGTTCTGGCACCGCATCATCATCCAGGAAGGCCACGACCGAGGCGGATGCCAGCCCAAGGCCTGCATTGCGGGCGGCAGAGATATTGGGCTGGTCAAATTCGGCAAGTTTCAAGGGAAAGCCGAGGCTGCGCGCGGCATCGGTTGCGGCGGTGATCCCTGCGGGGTCGGCCACGACAATCACCTCAAAACTTGGGTGGTCCATCTGTGCCACCCCGGCCAAAGCCCGCATCAACGCCGCAGGCCTGTGGCGGCTGACGATGATGAGGCTGGCCGTGGGAAGGGTCATTTTTGCAAGGTAACGCCGGGGGCATAGGCAATGAAAAACGGGTTGTCCCAGCCGCGTTTGCCATAGGTCAGCGGTGCGTGGGTGTCAAAACGTACGACATGCCCACCGGCCCCGCGCAAAACGGCATCGCCAGCGGCGGTGTCCCATTCCATCGTGCGGCCAAGGCGGGGGTAAAGATCCGCCTCGCCGGTGGCAACTAGGCAAAACTTAAGGCTGCTGCCAGCGGACGTCATATCGCGCACAGCGTATTTGCCGATATACGCATCGGTCGCGGCATCACGGTGCGATTTGGATGCGACGACCATAAGGGCGGCATTATCGGGGGTGGAGACGTGGATGGTGTGTGTTGGACCTGCTTGGATTTTATCAAAAACGCCAGTTTCTTCAAGCGCTTGACCATCGGCGCGGGTGTAGAACAAACGATTTTTGGCTGGGGCATAGACGACGCCCAGCACCGGCACGCCATCGACAACATAGGCGATGTTCACGGTAAAATCGCCGCGGCGCTGCACGAATTCCTTGGTGCCATCCAAAGGGTCCACGATCAGGAAGGTTGAGGCAGAAAGCGCATGGCTGTCGGCCTGCTCTTCGGTGATCAGGGTTATATCGGGATAGGCGGCGCGCAGCCCTGCCGAAATGATCGCATCGGCGGCTTCATCGGCCTCGGTCACCGGGCTTGCGTCAGACTTGGAGCGGACATCAAAATCGGGGGCTGCATAGACCTCCATGATTTTATCACCAGCCTCAAGCGCCAGCTTTCGCATCAAGGATACAAGGGGTGAAAGGTCCATTCTACTCTCCTATCGAGGTCGTTTTGAGGGGGTTTCGACAATATTGCCAACACCCTTAAACCTCTTTATCATCGGAAGCTAAGGGATCAGCAAGATTTCCCCGGTATAAAAGTTTTGAGGCCACCCGCGCGCAGAGGTAGTATCCACGATGTTTCAACGCCAACCCCGCGGAAATGCGTTCAGCACCGCCTTTGGCATGTTGGAACTGGTGTTCCATGCAACCGTGCGAAACGTCCGAAAAAACCATGGAAATCCAGTTATTGGGTTGCTGTTGAATATTTTGCAGACGGTTATGCTGGTCGCGGTTTTTTTCTTGCTGTTTCAACTTATGGGTATGCGCAGTAGCGCGATCCGGGGCGACTACCTTTTGTATGTGATGTCAGGCATTTTTATGTTTATGACACATATTAAGGCTTTGGGGGCGGTTGCGGGCTGCGATGGGCCGACCTCGGCGATGATGAAACACGCGCCGATGAATACGATTGTGGCCATTGCGTCGGCCGCGCTGGGGTCACTTTATACTCAAATTCTTTCGGCCACGGTGGTGCTGTATGTGTATCATGCAGCCTTCACCCCGATTGAGTTTCATAATCTTCCTGCGACTTTGGGTATGTTGCTGTTGTCGTGGAGCAGCGGTGTGGCGATTGGGACCGTTATGTTGGCGATTAAACCGTGGCAGCCCGAAACCGTTGGGATTTTGACGCAATTGTACCAGCGGGCCAATATGATCGCGAGCGGCAAGATGTTCGTGGCCAATACGATGCCCACGTCAAAGCTGGCCTTGTTTGATTGGAACCCGCTGTTTCACACAATCGACCAAGGGCGCGGGTTCATTTTTCTGAATTACCATCCGCATTACAGCAACTATATGTACCCGATCAAAGTGACATTGGTGGTGCTGGTGATCGGTCTGATGGCCGAAAACTTTACGCGCAAACATGCTTCGGTCAGTTGGGGTGCCAAGCAGTAAGCTGGCCGTTTTGGCCGCTGCTAGGGTTTGGTAAAAAGCTGGATGGCCAAAGCCATGCCGCGCAGCTTTGCATCTGGCGCGTTAAACACAAAATCATTTTGTGACAGGTTGCGGCTGCCATAGGTCGCGGCGCCACAGGCAAAAATGCACAAGGTTGCACCGGGTTGGGCGATGATTTCCTGATCAGTGCAGAGGTGAACCACCGGGTTGGGCAAGCTGCGATGGGTCATGACGTTGAAATCAACGGCCTTTGCGGTGACGTTTGCGGCGGCGAGTGGCAGATCGCCTGGAAAGGCCACTGGGCGCATTGGGTCGGCGCGGAATGACAGTTCGCCAATCAAGTCAAAACCGGGACCGTCGATGACGGTCAGGTTGCGGTTGATGCCGGAAAACAGCGAAAACGGGCCATTCTCAGTTACAGTCGCCATGGAAAAGCGCCACAGGAACGGGCCACCTTGGGCAGGTTCGCGCAGGATTTCAATCGTGGTGCCGCGCCCGTTGGCCCATGGCATATCCAGATAATCGGTGCGGGTTAGGTGGCGGGTCATGGGTCCCTATTCTGCGGCTTGGCCGCCGATAACGGCAGGGGCTGCGTCAGGTGCGAGTTCTTCAAAGTCGAAATTATCCAGCTTGGCGGCACGTTTGCCAGCACGTTCGGCGGCGGTGCTGATACCTTCTAGGTCGGTGCGGGCTTGGTTGAAATGGGTGTTCAGCTTATCCACCCGGTTTACGACCAGTTCCACATCGCGGTGCAACAGCCGCAAGGTCGCGCGGATGGCGCCGGCCTGTTCGCGCATTCGCGCATCTTTTAGCACCGCCCGCATGGTGTTCAGCGTGGCCATGCAAGTGGTCGGGGACACGATCCAAACCTTGGCCTCAAACCCTTCGCGCACCAGTTCGGGGAAATTGGCGTGCAGCTCGGCGTAAACCGCCTCGGACGGCAGGAACATCAGCGCGCCATCGGCAGTTTCGCCATCAAGGATGTATTTTTCCGAAATCGCCTTGATATGCGCGCGCACAGAAACGCGCATGAAGCGGGCGGCCTCGGTCAATTCCGAAGGGGACGTGGCGCGGCGCAAGGCCTCATACGCCTCTAGCGGGAACTTGCTGTCGATGACGATGGGACCGGGCGGGTTGGGCAGATGGATCAGGCAATCGGCCCGCTTGCCGTTGGAAAGCGTGGCCTGCATCGTATAGGCATCGGACGGAAGCGCCTTGCGCACGATGTCGTTGAGCTGAATCTCACCAAAGGCGCCGCGGGTTTGTTTGTTGGACAAAATATCTTGCAAGCCCAAGACGTTGCCGGACAGTTTTTCAATATTGGCCTGCGCTTTGTCGATGGTGGCAAGGCGCTGCTGCAGCTCTCCCAAGCTGTGGGCGGTGCGACTGGAACTGCCTTGCAAGCTTTCGGTCATGCCGCGCTGCACCTCCATAAGGCGCTTTTCCATCAGTTGCAGCATGGCGGTCTGTGAATGCGTTTGAGTTTCCGACACATGATGCAGGCCGCCGGCAAGGCGCTCTTGCCCCTCGGACAGGTTTTGGACGCGTTGGCCAAGATAGGACATTTCGCGCATCAAAGGCTCGGTCGATTTGGCCGATTTGCCAGCAGCGCGCAGGATCAGCAGGAAAAAGCCCAAGATAACAAGGGCAACGCCCGCGATGATCAGCACCACGGGGTCGTTCCAAAGGTAGGTGTTGCCTGCAATCTCTATCATCTGCGCCCGAACAGTTTTTCAATATCCGTCAGTTTCAGTTCCACATAGGTGGGCCGCCCGTGGTTGCATTGGCCCGACAGGGGGGTCGCCTCCATCTCGCGCAAAAGCGCATTCATTTCATTTGGCGGCCCGAGCGGATGGACCCGTGGCAGGCCATGCGCGACAAAACCGCGTCCATTTGGGCCTGAAGGCGGTCGGATGCGCCCAGATCTGCAAGGTCATCAAGAATATCGCGCAGAAGGGCGCTGGCATCGACGCGACCAAGGATCGCGGGGGTTTCACGCACGGCAATGGCGCTGCCGCCAAAGCCTTCGATCACCAGACCAAGCGCTGCAAGGTCTGGGGCAAGGTCGAGCAGGCGGGCGGTGTCGCTGGCGGAAAGTTCAATGATTTCAGGGATAAGCAAGGCTTGGGCAGCAATGCCGTTTGCGTCGCGCTGGGCCTTGAGGCGTTCATAGACCAGCCGTTCATGGGCGGCGTGTTGGTCGATAATCACCATGCCATCGGTGGTTTGCGCGATGATGTAGTTTTCATGCACCTGCGCGCGGGCGGCCCCCAAGGGGCGGGTCGTGTCACCTGTGACGGGCTCTTCAAACCGCGCTGACGGTGCCTCGGCAAAGCCCATCGGGGTTTCGGGTGCTTGATACGCGTAGGCACG
>RCMY010004376.1_pt1 | contig 12240 bp, 6 predicted proteins | sample 2041341 | NCBI WGS metagenome assembly RCMY01 (sample SAMN09708234, study PRJNA481090) | Marine sediment metagenome, whole genome shotgun sequencing project.
CCGTCGTGCCACTACCCGTCGTGCCTCCACCCGTCGTGCCACCGCTGCCTTCTTCTTCTTCCTCTTCCTCGTCCTCCTCGCTCACGTCCTCGTCATCGGTGCTGAAATCGAAGTCGAACGGGTCTGCCTCCGGCTCGGCGCGTACGGGACCGAGCTGGGTGGGTGCTGGGTCCTCGGGCTCGGACCGAACCGGACCGAGTTGGGCGGGTTCCTCCGGTTCGGCCGGCCCGTCGGACGCCGGTCGCGCCGCCGGGGCTCGAACGGCGGGGTCGGGAACCGGCGGCTGCTCGTCATCTTCGACTTCGACCGGTGTGATCGGCGTGGGCGGTGCGGCCAGAGCCTGTGCCTGGATCAGCTCGATCGCCTCGACCGTGTCCTCATTGGGGATTCCGTTCGAGAAGATCCCCTCTTGTTCCTGGATCACCTCGATCGGGTCGTTCCCGGCGGCAATCCCCGCCAAGACTGGATTGTCCGAACCGGTCTCATCGATCGCGTCTTGTGCCAACGTCTGAACGGTCTGCCCGGGTGCCGTCAGGGTCGATGACTCATTCTGACCGGTGTGGACCTCCAACTCGATCGTCGAGTCCTGTCCCATCGAGGTGGGATCGGTGTTCGACACCGAGAACCCGGACTCACCGTCTTCGGGCGAGTTCGTGATGGTGGTGATCGAGCCGGACTGAACCACGGCGCCGTCATCGGGCAGCCCCGTCGGCTGCGAACCGTCGGACGGCACATTGCCTTCGTCTGACACGACGAGCTGTGAATCAACGGTGGTGACGCTCTCGGCGTTGGTGACATCCATGTCGGTCTGGGTTCCGCTGATCGACGTCGACGTTCCGAGCGCCCCATCCTCGGTCTCACTCTCGGCAAGCACCGTCCCGGCCGTCGGGTTGACCCCGTCGCTCTGACCTTCGGTCAGCGTTTCCGAGTGCGTCTGGGTCTGCGTGAACACATCGCCCGGCTCCACGGTCGGAATTCCGGTCTCGACCTGATGCTCGGCAGCCTCGACGTCCTCCGGGTCGTAGGTCACGCTCACTGCATTTGAGTCGGTTGTCCCCGTTTCGACGACGTCCCCGATCTCTCCCCCCGCCTGGAGAGAACCGTCGCCAGCACCAATGCTGACGCTGCCGGAGCCTTGCCCCGTCGTGGCGTCCGTGCTGACGACATCTGAGCCTGATGACACCGTGGCTGTTCCGTCCGGATTCGCGGCGACCGACGTCGTCTCGAACTCCGCGTCGGTGTGGGTGAGATCGACCGCAATTCCCGCCTCGGCTCCAAAGCCCGACTGCTCGCCTTCGACCTCGGCCGAGAGTGTCCCCGTTGTAGCCGAGCCATTGGGTTCACCTTCGACCGGTGGCTCGGATTCAGTGACCGTCACTCCTGTCGGAACGGTCGTGAGGTCGTCCAGAGTCGGAAGCTCGCCATCGGCAACGATGCCGGTCATGTCCGTTGCGGCGCCCTCTGCGGTGGAGGTCGAGATCGTGAGGTCAGACTGCGAAACCGAACCCTGAGCCACCGATCCGAGACCGACATGGCCTTCGCTGGTCTCGGCCGTGGTCGTCTCGCTCGACACCGACACAGTGTTGTTCGCTCCACCGGTGACCGTTTGTTCCGTCGAGATCGAGTCGGTCTCAGAGCCTCCGACGCCGAGGAGATCGACCGACGTTTCCGATTCGACGCCGATCGAGTTGACCGTCCCCGGCACCTCGGCCTCGCCGACCAACTGGGTGTCGAGGTCGGTGCCTGTCTGCGTTTGCAACGCTGGGCCGCTCGACGGATCCAAGTCCTCGGGGACGCCAACCCCGAGTGGGGTCGGCTCGAAGTCGGCTTCCGGGCTCAGCTCGACGGGGGCACTCGTCGTCGACTCCGGATGCGGCGACGGCGTCGGCTCGACATCGACAACTGGGGCCACCACCTCCGGATGCGGCGACGGCGTCGGCTCGACATCGACAACCGGGACCACCACCTCCGGACCCGGCGACGGCGTCGGCTCGACATCGACAACCGGGACCACCACCTCCGGATCCGGCGACGGCGTCGGCTCGACATCGACAACCGGGACCACCACCTCCGGATGCGGCGACGGCGTCGGCTCGACATCGACAACCGGGACCACGTCGGGTGCTCCGTCGACCTCGACAACCTCCCGGTCGTCGTCTGAATCCATCACGGCTGAAGTGGGGTTGCCCGGCACCTCCAACTCGATCGCTGCGGACTGTGCTGAGAACAACTCCTCACCATCGTCGAACGCAACGACGCTCACGCTCCGGCGGCCCGGCTCGACGCTCACCGACGCACTCGTCGCGCCGCGCACCGTGTCCCGATAGGCACCGTCGACATAGACGTTGTATCCGTCCACCCGAGCATCATCTGCGTCGTTCCACGAAACGAGGACCGCTCGCGCCGATGCCGAGGCGCGCACGCCGCTCGGGGCGGCAATCGGGCCAACCGGCACCGACAGCGCCGGAGTAGCCGCGAGCGTCACCGAGACCGCAGGCGACTGGGGCGAGAACAGGGCCTCGTCGTCATCGAATGCGACGACGCTGATCTGGTACGAACCGGAACCGAGGTCCGAAAGCGATCCCCGAGTCACCCCCTTGACCGTGAGTCGGTAGCCGCCGTCGACGTAGATGTTGTAGCCATCGACACGTCCGTCCACGGACGGGTTCCACGACACGTCGACCGTCGAGTCATCGACCGAAGATGCCGAGACTCCCGTCGGTGGCTCAGGAAGGGCCGATGCGGCAAGAGCTCCGCTCGAGCCGAGATGCAGGGCCGAAACTCCGGCCGCGAGACCAACAATTGCCTTCTTCATTTCCATGTGCCTTCCGTCGACTACATCCCGCGCCGTGGTGGGTCACCACAAGGGGTCAGACGCACGACCGGGGAGCCCGGGGGGACATACACAGAAGAAATGTGATCACCAGTGTCGGAGGTCGACCGGCCAACGATCGACGATCGTCTCGCCATCGACCAGCCACATGTCCGTGTGGCGAGCGACGGTCGGGTCGACGTGTGCCGGCTGGAGTCTGACCTGATCGCCGACCTTCCAGGCCGCAGGCTCATCGGGAATGAGCGTGACGTGCTCATCAGAGCAGTACATGACCTGACCGTGGGCCCACGACGGGTTGCCGTGGTCCATACCCTGCGCCTTCAACCCGGCGTCAGCGATCACCCACCCCTTGGGGTGAATCGAGATCACCGTCGCCAGGATCTCGAGGGCGATCGAGAACGGGAGGTCGAGCCCGTCGTACTGGGTGTCCATCAAGCAGTAGCTGCCGGCCTGGATCTCGGTGCACCACGTGTTGGTGTCGGATGTGCCTGTGCCACCGCCGGACACGATGTCACCTCCGACGACGTCGGCGGCTTCGAGAAGAAGCGCCATCGATGCCTCGACTTTCTCGATGCGTTCCTGACGGTTCTCGACCATCATCAGGTGGCCCTCGTATCCCATCACTCCTCGCACGTCGAGGCCGACTCGCCGAGCCCGTTCTGCCAGCCGGCCGGCGTCCTCGGGCGCACATCCGCATCGAGGCAGCCCGACGTTCACGTCGATGAGCACCGATCGCACCCCGCCCAGAATGGCGGCGTCGAGAGTTGCGTCGCTGTCGACAGCAAGGGTGATCTGTGCCCGGTCGGACAAGGCACCGAGGCGGGCGGTGTCCAGTGTCTCGTTCGCCAGCAGCAGATCCGAGGTGAAACCGGCGGCCACCATGCCCTCGATCTCTCGCGGCGTCGCGGCGCAGAACGCAGTGTGCCGATCAGCGGCCAATCGTTTTGCCAGCGCAGTCGACTTGAACGCCTTCACGTGTGGTCGGAGCTCCAGCGCCGGTCGTACCGAATCCATCGCCGCACAGTTCGCCTCGAAGACAGCCGACTCGACCACAAGGGCCGGCGTCGTCAGATCAGTGGTCATGCCCGGCTCGCCAGGCACCCGGCGACGACGGCGCAGCACGGCCGGCAGGTCACCCGATGTCAGCGCACGATGAACAGTGAGGGCAACCGTCGGGTCATCGAGGTACCCCTCGATCTTGTGATGGTTGGACGTGGTGTTGTCGACCGTGCCGTGGTTCAGGATCGCCGGCGAGACGGGGAAGTGGCGCTGATCGAGCGGATACAGCGCAACCACGTCGCGTGTGTCGTAGGCGTTCAGCCAGTGACCGATCGTCGGCGGATGCAGCATCGGGCTGACGGCCTTGCGAATGGCAGTGACGCCGAGCGGAGAACCGATGCTGACGAATGCAGCAACGTCGTAGTCATGCTCGAGACCCCCGTGGGCGAGGAGGTTGTAGGCGATGACCGAACCCAGCGAGTGAGCGATGACCACGATCCTGTCGTCCGGACTGCACTGGTGAAATGCAGCGGCGACGACGCCGTCGATCTCAGCCCGAATCGCATCGTCCTTCAGGTATTGGGCCACATCGCTGGTCGCATACGCAACGCTTGCCCCGCTGGCTCCCGGGACGAAACGATCGAGGATCGACAGGCCGGTGTGCACCCACTCCCAGGTGAGCGCTCCGCCGCCCTTCGCCACCTCGATGGCCCCCTCGTCGACGCGGTCATGGTCGATCTCGGCATCGATCGCCTCGGCTGACACCCCGGAAGCGTCGAGGACTTCTCCCAACACTTCACGACCGAAATGCGCCGTGTCGTCTGCATCTCCACCAGCGCCCGCCTCGTCGCCCATCATCGCGTCGGCCTCGTCGAGGGAGTCCTCACGAGTCAACTCGTGAAGGGCGTCGCCGAAGTAGGGAAAGATCGTGTCGTCCAACGAGATCGGCGCGTCGAGTCCGACTCGAGTAAACCCCTCGACGACGGCATCGAACCATTGTCGTTTGAGCTCGACCGGGTCGCGGCCCTGTTGGTTCCGACCGTGAATGAAGATCAGTTTCGTGGCCACGACGACCAGTGTGGCACCGCTGACGCCCGATCGACGGGCGTGGATCAGTGGCCGGCGTTGACCTTGCCCGTGTTGCGGGCGTGGAGGTCGAGCGCGTGCCGGTTGAGACCGACGAGATGCGCCTCGATGTCGAGATCAGCAAACTTGGCCACGACCTGATCGAGTGCAGCCACGGCTGAGGTATCCCAGATTCGAGCTTCGGAGAGGTCGATCTCGACTCGCTTGACCTTCACGTTGTGATAGTCGAACGAACGCACCAGATCATTGGTCGATGCGAAGAAGAGTTCGCCGCTGACGGCGTAGAGCCGCTCGACGTTGTCTGGGTCGGTCACGCTGGTGACCTTCACGACCTCAGAGATGTGTCGAGCGAACGAAACGGCGGCGAGAACGACGCCGGCGCCGACGCCGTACGCCAGGTTGTGGGTGAGCACCACGACAGCGACGGTCACGATCATGATGGCGATCTCGGGGCGTGGTGTGTGTTGGAGCGTGTCCAGTTTGATGCTGTTCCAGCTGAACGTGCTGATCGCAACCATGATCATCACGGCAACCAGTGCCGCCATGGGGATCTGCGCCACGAGGTCGCCGAGCACCAGGATGAGGATCAGCAGGAACAGTCCGGAGGCAAGTGTCGAGAGGCGGGTGCGTCCGCCCGACCGATAGTTGATCATGGACTGGCCGATCATGGCGCAGCCGGCCATTCCGCCGAGGAAGCCCGTGGCGACGTTGGCGATGCCCTGACCACGGGACTCACGATTCTTGTCGGACGGGTCGTCGGTGAGGTCATCGAGGAGCTGAGCGGTGAGGAGCGACTCGAGGAGCCCGACGAATGCCAGCGTGATGGAGAAGGGAAGAATGATGCCGAGCATCTCGAAGGTCAGAGGAACGTCCGGCAGGCTGACGAACGGCAGCGCCGATGGCAGCTCGCCCATGTCACCGACGGTCGGCAGGTCGAGATTCCAGAACATCGCGGCGCCGGCCAGGGCCACGATGGCCACCAGAGGTGACGGGATGGAGGTCGTGAGGCGGGGCAAGCCGTAGATCAGGGCGAGGCCGATGCCGATGAAGGCGAGGTTCAGGGGTAGCTGGCTCGACCCGTTCTCGCTGTCGGAGAGCACGATGTGGGGGATCTGGGCCATGAAGATCAGAATCGCAAGCGCGTTCACGAAGCCCACCATCACGGTGCGGGGGACGAATCGCATCAGCTCGCCGATCCCGAGGTAACCGAGGCCAATCTGGAAGAGGCCGGCCAGGATCGTGGCGGCGAAGAGATAGGTGACGCCGTACTCCTCGACGAGAGGAACCAGGACCAGCGCCATGGCACCGGTGGCGGCCGAGATCATGCCGGAGCGGCCGCCGGCGATCGAGATGATGATGGCGATCGAGAAGGAAGCGTAGAGGCCGACCTTCGGGTCGACGCCGGCGATGATCGAGAACGAGATCGCTTCCGGGATCAGCGCCAGGGCCACGACGAGGCCGGACAGGAGATCGGTGCGCGGGTTCGACAACCATTCGGCGCGGAACGTTTCGGCGCGCGTTGGCGCTGCGATGGTGCTGATGCTCATGGATCCTTCAGATGGTGCGAACGAGGGGCAGCCTGAAGTCGCTTCGTTGCACTCAACTCATCGGACGCCGCAGGCGACCCTATGAGCCATGTGAGCCGAATGACCGGGTCATTGGTCACAGTTGGCAACGACGAGGGGCAGCGGGCCACTGTCACAGGGCATCGCGAAGATGGTGCTCAGGTTCCCACCGAGATCGGAGATCATTTTCATGGCCCAGTTCGCAATCCAGCTCAGCAAGGGCGAGACCATCACCATCAGCGAGGCCGACACGTACCAGTTCGAGGGCCCGCTCACCACGTTCTTCTCCACCGGCTCAAGCCGCCAGATCATCGACTCGTGGAGCACTCGGGTGGCGTCGTATCGCACCGCGGACATCGTGTCGATCGAACGGTTTGACCTGATCCTGTCGCTCGAAAGCGGCGAGGACCCCGCGCCCGACACCACTGCTGTGGCGTCGGGAGCCGACCCGGCCGACATCGACATCCGTGGCCTCGTCGCTGCCTGACCTCTGCAAGGATCGCGTCATGACCGCCGCACCGATGGACCCATCGACCCTCGATCCGTCGATGGCGCAGGTCGAATTCCACACAGTCGAACGCGCCAGTCCAGACCACGGGCCGATCAGTCTCAACGTCGCCGTGCTCGGACCCGCCGACGGTGAGTTGATCCTGTGCGTGCACGGTTGGCCAGAGAACTGGTACTCGTGGCGTCACCAGATGGCCCACTTCGCCGAACAGGGCTTCCGAGTAGCAGCGATGGACGTTCGCGGCTATGGCAGAAGCAGCCGCCCGGAGCCGATCGAGGCGTACCGCCTCACCGAGTTGTGCGGCGACACCGCAGCCGTTGTCGAGGCCCTGTCACCGGGTGCACCGGCCGTCTTGTTCGGCCACGACTGGGGTGCCCCGATCGTGTGGAACACCGCCCGCCTCCACCCCGAGGTCGTCCGAGCCGTCGCCGGGATGAGCGTTCGCTATTCGCCATCCACGTCCGGCGACCCGATGGAGTTCTGGGATCTCGTCCATCCCGATCGGTTCTTCTACATGCGCTACTTCCAGGAGCCAGGCGTGGTCGAAGCCGCCTTCGACCTCGACCGCGCAGCTGCGTTGCGCAAGATCTACTACGCAGCCTCAGGTGACAGCCCCGTGGAGGCGTGGACCGCCGAACGGCCGGTCGACACAGCCATGCTCGACGCTCTCGAGGATCCCAATCCTGCGCCGGCATGGATGGACGCCGCCGCAATCGACGCGATGTTGTCCTTCCACGGCGACGGTCCGATGCACGGATGGTTCCATCGGTATCGGGCGCAGTATCTCGATGGCGACGACATCGAACCCATCGGTCACCCGGTACTCACGCACCCAACCTGCTTCATCGCCGGAGCCGATGACATCGTCCGCCACTTCGTACCGGGGATGGATCTCTTCGCCGATCCCGGCGAAGCCTGCGGCGATCACCGTGGCACGACACTGGTCGAAGGGGCGGGACATTGGGTCCAACAAGAGGCACCCGTCCAGACCAATCAGGCCCTGACGGCTTTCCTCGCTACACTCTCGCAAACCTCGGAGAGGTGACAGAGTCCGGTCGATTGTGCCTCCCTGCTAAGGAGGTGTGGGTTCACGCCCACCGTGGGTTCAAATCCCACCCTCTCCGCCAGGTGGATGTCCATGACATCCCCGAAGCCCGAACCCTTCGGGGTTCGGGTTTCGCCGTTTTAGGCCACCCACCTCGCGCAGCTCAAAGAGTCGGCAGCTCGGGAGGGCAGGGAACTACGATCCCACCCATGGCACATCGGGGCGCTCAGGGCGAAGCCAGCCGATCGGAAGGTCGCGGTCGCACTGGACACGACGATGCCGCCCCCGATTTGACCAAGGAACTCCTGGATCTCGCCGTCGAGACCACCAGAGGCGGGACGTGCATCATCGATCTTCGGACCGGCCGCCTCGAGACATCCGACGGGTTCGGCGAGTTGTTCGGATTCAGCCCGTCAGAGCCACCCACATCGATCGAACAGCTGCGCGAACGAATCCACCCGGCCGAGGTGAAGCGCATGGCCGATTCGGCCAGACAGGCGATCAAACAGGGAACCGAGTTCTCCGACACTCACCGCGTGGTCTGGCCGGACGGCAGCAAACACTGGCTGATCGGGCGCATTCGATTCCTCTACGACGACGAGGGCCACGCGACGTTGCTCTACGGCTACGTGTTCAGCGCAGACCATCGACAGGCCATCGAGGCCGAGCTGATCCAGGCGGAGGCGAGGCTCAGTCGCACGCAACGCGACGGTCAATTGGGCACGTGGGAGATCGACGTTTCGTCCGGCGTCATCACCCTCTCACCCGAGTTCGCCAGGATGCTCGGGGTGACAGGACGAAAGTACGAGAATCATGTCGTCCTGCAGTCGATCAATGAGGCCGAAAGGCCACTGGTTGATGCGGAGTACCAGCGTGTCTCTCTGCACGGCGGCACGTACGAATCCGAGCACCGGCTGGTCGCCACGAGCACCAGCGAGCAGCGCTGGGTGCGCGCTCGGGGAGAGGCGGTCCGAGATTCCTCGGGCCGGATCGTCAAGATCGTGGGTACGACCAGGGACATCACCGAGCATCGCGAACGACTCGATTCGTTCGAACGCACCTCCCAGCTGCTTCGACTCCTGCAGGAGTCGACGCACGATGTGGTCTTCCAGACCGATGCCGACGGACGCGCGATCCTTTTGAACGAAGCCGGCTGGCATCACATGACCGGTCGACCGACCGGAAGCTGGCTCGGTGACGGCTGGCTCGACGCCCTTCATCCCAGCGACCGGGCGGCCACCAGCGTCGCATGGCAGAGGTCGGTCGAGACAGGAAAACCATTCGACCACGAGCTTCGATTTGCCCATGTCGACGGCTCGGTGCGATGGGCCCTGAGTCGCGTCGTCCCGATACGCGACGACGCGAACCGCCTCACAGGCTTCGTCGGCCACACCACCGACATCACGGCGTTGAAGGCGGCCGAGAATGACCGAAATCAGCTCCAGGCCACACTCGCTCAGGCCCAACGACTCGACGCGATCGGCACCTTGGCCAGCGGAGTCGCCCACGATATCAACAACGCTCTCGCCGTCGTCAGGCTCTCGCTCGAGTTGGCCGGTTCGGGACGAAACGACACCGACAACCGTGCACACTTCGATCGCACCAAGTTGGCGATCGGACAGGCCGAGTCGGTGACGGCGCAGCTCCTCACCTTCGCCCGCCAGGCCAACAAGGCTCGAGTGCCGACCGATCTTCGAGCGCTCGTGGCCGAGACAGTCGGCCTGCTCGAGAAGCTCATCTCCCATGCCGTGACAATCGAGATCGATCTCGGAGCGAGCGAGGTCTGGGTTCTTGGTGACCCGGTCCAGCTCCGGCAGGCCCTGACGAATCTGATCATCAACGCCGGCGATGCAATGCCAGACGGCGGGCCCCTCCGGGTCGAAGTGGACATCAATGCCGGGACGACACCGCAAGCCGCCCTTCGTGTCATCGACGGAGGCGCCGGCATGTCAGAGGAGCATCTGGCCCGGGTCTTCGAGCCGTTCTTCACCACCAAACCTGTCGGTCAGGGCACAGGGCTCGGCCTGGCGGTCACGCACGGAATCATCGGAGCGCATCACGGCACGATCGAGGTCGAGTCCGATCTGGGGCTGGGCACGACGGTCATCTGCCATCTGCCCTCGATCCGACCCCAGAGCAGTATCCCGATCGACTTGACCGAGCCGCCCCCAGCGCGAGGGCACAAAGAGTTGATTCTCGTTGCCGACGACAACGCGCCGCTTCGTGAAGCCGTCGTGATCGGGCTCGAGAGTGCCGGGTACCGCGTGGCATCAACCGGCGACGGCCGTGGGCTGCTCGATCTCGTCTTCGACTCCGACCCTCCCGCGCTGGCCATTCTCGATGTCGACCTTCCCGGCCGCAATGGTGTCGAGTGCGCACGCGTCCTACGCGATCAGCGCCCCGAGCTGCCCGTGATCTTCATCACCGGATCACCCGAGCACCACGATCTCGAGGTCACCGGACCACACGACGACGTCGTGGGCAAACCGTTCGCCCTGAGCGACTTGCTCCATCGAGTCGCAGACCGCATCGAGCCCGACCGGTCACCGGCATCACACATCGGCTGAATCGCTCTCAACAGAGCAACGACCCAGCAGTTGGCGCACCGGCGCACGGACCGTAGATTCGAGACGGTGATTCGCCCCACACTGCACATGGCTCCTTCGGTGAGCACCGGCGACCGCATCACTCCGCCGCCGACCAACGCCCCGAGGCCCCCGTCACTCCTCGTTCCGTGGCTCGCCGCCGGTGTCGGGCTGGCTGCTCTGGCCGCGTGGCCGAATCCGTCGATCACCGACGTGGCCGGCGCCGAAACGCTCCCCGCGGCGACTGGCGTGCAGTCGCACCACGTGCGAGCGTTCACTGCCACGCTGAACGAGACCGCAGTACTCGCTGCACCCACGCCGTCCGCGCCGGGCACATCCGCATCGGCGTCCATCGATCTTGGCGCGCTGGCGGACGCAGCACGGACCGACATCGAGAACCAGTACGGCGGCATCGGCGCCCCGGCCGCCGTGGCTGCGCTGCCCCTCTGGGGCGACCGCACGTTCGCATCGGCGCCAACCCAGCGACCAGAGCCGACCCCAGAACAGTGGGCCGCACTTCGAGCCTGCGAGGCGAGCGACAACTACAGAGTCACGAACGACTCCGGCAAGTATCGAGGTGCGTACCAGTTCGACCTCGCCACGTGGGAGTCCGTCGGCGGCGTCGGCGACCCGTCCGAGGCAACGCCGGACGAACAAGATCTGCGAGCGGCCCTGCTCCACCAACAACGCGGCTCGTCACCCTGGCCGTTCTGCGGCCAACACCTCGACTAACGATCGGCGATGACTCGGCGTCGCGCCGAGCGACCCACCTCGTTGTCAATGATCACGGCGGCGCAGTTACGTCCGGAGGCGCCCCAGACCCCCGCTCCGGGGAAGGTGGCGGCGCCCGTCAGGTACATGCCTTCGATCGGCGTCACGTAGCGAGTGAGCTCACGATCTCGTCCGAGCAACGCGGCAAGTGGTCCGCCGGCAAACGACGTCGCGTGGCCCTGCGGAAGGTGGAAGTCGCGTTCGTAGTGAAGGGGTGTGATCGCCCGCCACTCCTTGATCGAGTCTCGGAACCCCGGTTCGAAGAGCTCGGCGGCCTCGTCGAGCCACCGCTCGGGTTCGGTGCTCTGCTCCCAACCGCCGGTCAGGTGGTATGGCGTGAACAGAACTTCGAGGCTGAGAACGTGCTCGTCGACGTCACCTGACAGCACAACCGAACGATCGTTGATCGACGGGACGTTCAGGAACATGATCGGTCGAGCGAGGACCTCGCCCGATTGCATGAGATGGAAACCCCGGTCGATGTCGGCCAACGACGGCGCCACGATCGTGCTCGGCGACAGGGGGTCGGTGAAACCTGCGGCGGCGAACCGGTCGACGTCGAAGTGTTTCCATGTCGGCAGACCGCTGATGCGGGCATCGATCTTCGACTCGTATCCGGCCTGAGGAGCGCGATTCCTCCACTTGGCCACGAAACTCGACGCCGACCCCGGAGGGTTGTCGAGATGGTGGACGATCGCCTCCCGAGGATCGCACGCCACCACGACCGTTGGAGCCTCGATCACGATCGTCTCGGCATCTGTAGCGCCGGCAACGGCGACGCCGCGCACGTGTTCTCCCTCGCACAGGATCGACTGCACTCGAGCGCCGACGCGGATCTCGCCGCCCGC
>RCMY010004377.1_pt1 | contig 12240 bp, 12 predicted proteins | sample 2041341 | NCBI WGS metagenome assembly RCMY01 (sample SAMN09708234, study PRJNA481090) | Marine sediment metagenome, whole genome shotgun sequencing project.
CCGATAATTGGGTCCCGCGTCGCCTTGCGATAAAATCGCGTTACCAGCAAATCCAGCGCTTTACGGTCTGTGATATCCGGGTTTTGTTGCATCGTAGCCTCCGCCTAAAAGATTTAATCTTCCCGCAGATAATCGCGCAGCACGACTGCCTGATTATGCTCTTCATCTTTCGCGCCATAAATCAGTGTCACACGGCCGTCGGCTACGCAGGCGCGCAGTGTTTGCAGCTCATCTGAACCATTGTTCAGCTCTTTGCGGTAACGGCTGTTGAATTCCGACCACTTTTCTGCGTCATGATCGAACCATTTTCGCAGCGAGTCAGAAGGGGCGACTTGTTTCAGCCAGTGGTTGAGCTTTAACTCATCCTTGGACACGCCTCGCGGCCAGATACGGTCGACCAGAATTCTGTTACCATCCTGTTTGCCGGGTTTCTCGTAAGCTCGCCTGATAAGTATATCCATTTCCTGACCCTTTGTTTGCCGGTTTTTGTTGCGCATATGACGGCGAACTATGCTGCAACAATAGGCTTAAGCTGTTGCCACACGACCGGCTTTATCTTAACATGCATTACGCGTACATGTTAAGAGGGTTGCATGCCATGAACTCAACCGCACAGCGACGCTAGGAAGTTTGCTTACTTTATGATTCCAGGGTTTATTCCAGCAGTTTTCAGCCTATGCGGCTGACAGCTTATGCCGACTATGCAATCCGGGTTCTTATGCATGTGGCGTTGCGAGACGGCGAGCGGGTACGCGTTGTCGAAATCGCCGACAGTTTCGGTATCTCACACAATCACTTAACGAAAGTGGTCCACAATCTTGCTACACTGGGCTGCCTTGTAACGGTACAGGGGCGCAACGGCGGTATACGACTGGCGCGCCCGCCCGCCGAGATAACGGTCGGACAGATTGTACGCGCCTTCGAACCCGACTTCAGGCTGGTAGAGTGCTTCGAGCCAGAAACATCACAGTGTGTCATTCAACCGGTTTGCGTGCTAAAAGACGTATTGCAGCGCGCGACCGAGACCTTTCTGCATGAGCTCGATCAAGTGACCCTGGCAGACCTGCTGCAACCACGAACCAAACTCGCGTCCCTGCTCGAATTACCAGCAGCGCGGTCGAGTTAGCGTGGCACGGCAATTTGCCGACGTTAAATGCGACCGCTGTGGATTGTATTCACGACGATACCGCAGCTACCTCCCCTCCTCAAACACACATCGTATACCATTTTTTTTGACAGGAAGAAAAACCGCAAGCCGGGAACCTTTTTATTCTCTCCTGCATCCTTAAGAGCGACAAAGCAAAATATTATCGGTTCGCCTGATCACAGGCAGCAATATCAATCGAAAATAAGTTGCAGGCATGGTTGCCGGCACGGTAATCAGAGGCGATGCGCGACGCGGCGTTTACCTGGAACAGCAAAACACTGGAGCACTTTCTCAGGGCACCGCTCACGACAGTGCCGGGAACGACGATGGGATTTGCCGACATTGCGTATAACGACGACAGGCGTAACCTGATAGCATGGCTGGCGACCTTGTCCGACGCGTCACCGCAATGTAGTGGTGTAGGGAAACGTTAGCGAAGCAATGAGAACCCTAAACTTGGAAATTCTGCCCCGCTGTCGCGCAGCAAACATTGCCGAATCACGCAGAGAGTGTAGCGTAGGGTGCGCCATGCGCACCACAAAACACATACGCAGCCGAAGAGCTGATAGGTGCGCCCGGCGCACCCTACGAGTTGATTTACCTGATCACAATCGTCTGGACAACATCTATGTCTTATGAGAGGACAGCCGTGAACAAATGTGCAACCGTCGCAAAAAGCCCTGCCGAGTTGAGCGACGCGGAATTGCTGGCAAAGGTACTGGCCGGCGACCTGGATGCCTACGAAGGCATTATGCGTCACCACAATCAGCGCTTGTTTCGCATCGCGCGCAGCATAGTGGCCGACGATGCCGAGGCGATGGACGTTGTGCAGGAGTCTTTGATCGTTGCGTACCAGCGACTGGCCGATCTGAAAAGCCCTGCTGCTCTGCCAACCTGGCTGGCACAGGTAACGCGAAACGCCGCACTTATGCGGCTGCGAAAAAGCCGCAGGTTTCTCTATATGGATGAGCCTGATTTCGAAAATGTATTAAATCTGTCGGTGCCGGTGCGACAGCAGGATCAGCCCGACCGCAATCTGGCGAACGCGCAGCTGCGACGCATATTGGAAGACTGCATTGACGAGCTGCCGGATGCATTTCGTACGGTATTTATGTTGCGTGCAGTCGAACATTGCTCAGTAAAAACCACGGCGGAAATCCTGGAAATCGAACCCGCGACCGTGAAGACACGTTTGCATCGCGCCAGACTATTACTGCAGAAACGATTCATGCAGTACAGCGAAGCCTCCGGGGTTAGTGTTCACGAGTTTGCTGGTCAGCGCTGCGACGCTGTTGTTCGCAATGTGCTGCATGCACTGCGCTGATGCACACAAGGAAAAACGCTCAACGCCGAGATATTTAGATTGGACTACACTGATGCTGCAGTTCTTACCTTGATTTTTTACTCTCTTTGTCGATGGTTTCGACCGCCAGTTAGTGACCGGGCCAATTTTTACAGGTAACGAGTACGACAAATTCAAGTTGTAAAGCTTAGCTTCGGTTGGAATCGAGTCGTAAAAGCCGTACGCACCTACGCCAACAAAATCTGCACCATAATGCCGTCGGCCGGCTCTTCTGCTGTCTCTTCCGCCCCCTGTTTGCTGGCTTTCTCCTAGTCTATTTCCTGCTGCATCGCCTCTACTCTTTTCTCCAGCTGGCCGATACGATCGTTTGACGCAGTCGAATCAGTGGCCCAGGCTGGTGTTGAAGTGATCAGCAATAAGCCAAACAATTGGGTAGTTAGTTTCATTAGTAATGTCTCCTGAATTTTGGGGCTTAGTTTTTTTCGATTAGCTTAGGAACGGTCACGAAATAACTTGTCGTTCCCATTCCTTAGCTTCGACCCGGTCGAATAGTTGGTTAACGTTACTTGATGGTTCGCCGCCAAGATGACTGGACTGGCCACCACGATAGCCAGGCAAGCAAAAATAAAGCCCGGTGACAGCCATTTTTTCGGCTGTTGCGTACGGGTGCAGCAGGCCTTTGTATAAATCTTTGGCCAGCGCCGAGGATGAAACCAATAGCCTGGAGTCAGTGGTGCTCATAACAGCGGCTAATATTGCTGCCGGTAAAACACCGGCGACCGCAGGATGGAATGCAGAGTCAACTAGCAGCATAAGGATGGTTTCGCTACTGGTAATTTTCAGGCACTGTTTGAATGCATTGAACTGGACCAGATTCGCCGTGGCTCGATCTAGTCAGCCGCTACGCGTTGACATCGATAACCACACGGCCGCGAATCTCCCCGGCAACAATCTGTTGGGCCAGCTCAGGCAATTTTGACATGGGCTCTACGCTGTAGATTTCGCTAAGCTTGTGCTGGTCTATCAAGTTAGCAAGACTGTCCCAGGCGCGCTGACGCCGCTCAAGCGAAGCCATCACGGAATCAATTCCGCGCAGCGTGACGCCACGCAGAATGAAGGGCATCACGCTGCTGGGCAAACCGACACCGCCGGCCAGTCCGCAGGCGGCAACCAGCCCCTCGTATTTCATTTGTGCCAACACAGTGGCGAGCATTTGGCCTCCAACCGTATCGACCGCAGCGGCCCATTGTTCTTGCTCCAGCGGTTTACATTGCCGCGATAGTTCGCTGCGGTGCAGCAGTCTGCTGGCACCCAGCGAGGTCAGGAACTCGCCCGTTGCTTCAACACGACCGGTTGCTGCAACCACTTCATAACCTAACGTTGCCAGCAGCGACACGGCCACCGAGCCAACACCACCGGCGGCCCCGGTCACCAGAATGGGGCCATCGTTCGGCGTAATGCCCTTGTCCTGAATTGCCTGCACGCACAGCATAGAGGTATAGCCGGCCGTGCCAATCGCCATGGTTTGCTCAAGACTGAATCCCTCCGGCACGCGCACCAGCCACTCCGGTTTGAGGCGCTGCATTTGCGTATAGCCGCCCCAATGAGTTTCCGAAAGACCGAAGCCGTTAACCAGAACTTTGTCGCCTGCCTTGAAACTTGAATCGCGCGATTCAACGACCATGCCGGCCAGGTCGATGCCACACACCATAGGCAAACGACGGCAGATTTTGCCTTTGCCGGAAACCGCCAGCCCGTCTTTGTAGTTAAGAGTGGAGTAAGCCACTTCAACCAACACGTCTTCGTCGGGTAAGTCGTCTAGCATAAGTTGTTTGATTGCGGCGCGCGTTTTGCCGTCAATCTCTTCGGCAAGCACGGCATTGAATGCGTTTGACATACTAGTTCCTTTTAATGATTAGGGTAGAGTATATTTCTGGTCGCCAGAGGTGCCCTTAAATAAAAGTTGCCAGAAACACACTTAGGTATTAGTAGATTAAAGTAGCCAGTAATTTCAGTGGCCAGCATCTCAAACACCAAAGATGCCAACACCAAAGATGCCAACACCAAAAAATGATCTGCTAATTAAGAAACGTTTATAGGCGCTGCTGGCTCAATGGCGTCATTAACAGCGGCGAACTGATCAGAAGATTCGGTCAGGTTCTCCACCGCACCGGGCAACGAATCTTGACGAAGCGATTTAAACAAACCCCATGTCGTTAAGATCAATACCACCGAATAAGGCAACGCGGCGACAATTGACGCCGTCTGCAGGGCTTTCAGTCCCCCGGCGAGTAGTAAAACCCCGGCAACCGCACCTATCGACAATCCCCAGAACACACGATAGCGCGGTGCTGGATGCTCATTCCCCATCGCTAACAATGTACAGACAACCAAGGTGGCAGAGTCCGCCGAGGTTACAAAATAGGTCACTAGCATAAAGGTGCAAATTGAGGCACCAAGGATTGTTAATACAGTACCGAGATCCATCAACTCAATGGTGGTGTAGAGCGCAGCAGTAAGATCTGCATTGACTGCCTCCTTCACGCCACCAGCACCAAACAACTCGATAAACATAGCGGTATTGCCAAACACGGAGATCCAAAATGCTGCCAAAACAGGCGGCGCTAACAACACACATAAAACAAATTCTCGAATTGTACGGCCTCTTGAAATACGGGCGATGAATATACCGACAAAAGGTGCCCACGAGATCCACCAGCCCCAATAAAACATGGTCCAATCAGCTTGCCATTGACCTTCAGGATTTGGATCCACCCAGAAGCCAAGGGACACTGCATTGGCTAAATAATCACCAACATTGGTAACAAATGCACCTAAAACATAGGCAGTAGGACCAAAGATGAGGAAGAAGGTCAAAATAACACCGGTTAACTGCATATTGAACTCACTAAGGATTTTGATTCCCTTGTTGACTCCACTAAGCACCGACAATGTCGCCACTACTGAAATAACGGCAATGATGATAACTTGATTGCTTGTTGCTACTTCCATACCAAAGAGATAATTAAAGCCCGCATTCATTTGCTGAGCACCAAGACCTAACGAGGTTGCAATACCAAAAACGGTGCCGAATACCGCTAGCAAATCAGCAGCATGACCAATAGGGCCGTAAATACGCTCACCAAAAATGGGATAAAGACCTGAACGAACCGATAGCGGCAAACCTCTTCGATAATGAAAATAAGCTAAGCCTAAACCGGCCATAGCAAACAGTCCCCAGCCATGCAGCCCCCAGTGGAAAATACTTATTCTCATCGCCACTTGAGCCGCTTCTACTGTTAACTCTTGCCCTTCAGCAATTAAAGGATTGCTCTGAAAGTGATAAATCGGTTCAGCAATACTCCAAAATAGGATACCTATGCCTATTCCTGCACCGAACAGCATCGAGAACCAGGCAAAAAAACTGAATTCAGGTTTTTCGTCATCGCGTCCCAGGCGTATACGACCGTAAGGGCTAAACACCATATAAATCGCCAAAAATAAGAAAACACTGACTAGACCAATGTAGTACCAGGCCAGATCGCGGGCAATAAATGCTTTTGCCTGACTGTACAGAGAGCCAGCATATTCAGGATCTATCACAGTAAATAGCACAAAGGCTATAACCACCAACGCAGAACCTATCGCCATCACAGGGTTAGCACCGGCAAACAAACCGCTGTTACGATTCATATTAGTAACATCGTTCATAAGAGACGCCTGGCATTAACTATTGGATGATTAGTATGTTGACCATTAACTTGAACAACAAGCGAAAAATATTTGCCACCCTCCCCCTCGGTTAAGTTATCGAGTGTCAGTAAATCAATAATTTAAGGGCACCTCTATGTTGATACGGTATAAAAAGCGAAAAAAAACGACACGGACTTGAGTATGCTGAAGAGTCAAAATGATAACAACCAACAAAAATGAACCCAAAGGTATAAAATTATTTATGGGTAAATTTGGGAGTCTATACAAGATTGACCGCATAAAAGAGAGCTCAACATGAAAACCAGCCTGCCACCGCTCAATTGGTTACGGTCATTTGAGGCATCCGCTCGTCATTTAAGCTTCACTCATGCAGCTGTAGAATTGAATCTTACTCAAGCGGCTGTAAGCCACCATGTTAAAGGGCTTGAGAGCCAATTAGGTAGCGTACTATTTAAACGTCTACCAAGAGGGCTAGAGCTAACACATGCCGGCGCAGCCTACCTGCCTGCTGTGCATGAATCAGTCGAACGGCTCAAAGCTGCAACGGATGAAATTTTTGGTCAGGGTCGTGACAACCTACTTACGATCAGGGTCAATATGGTTTTTTTTATGACTTACTTGGCACCAAGACTGAAACACTTTATAGCCCGGTATCCGAATATTGACTTGCGGATCACCAGCAATATTTGGGTCGATGATAGAGAGAGCTCGGTGGATAGCGATTTGGAAATTCGGTATGGACATGGCAAATGGAGAGCAAAGCAAGCCGACCGCTTAACATGGGATAAGCTCTTCCCTGTCTGCAGCCATGAATATCTAAAATCCAGCGCGCCATTAGATACGCCGCAAGATTTAGCCAAGCATAAGTTGTTACATGTATTTGGCTATGAGGAAGGCTGGGGGTACTGGTTAAACCAAACCGGATATGGCCACGTAGAAACAAATCAGCGCTTGCAGTTTGACACCCTGGTTACAGCACTCGAAATGGCGGTATTAGGTGAGGGGTTAGCGCTCGGTCGCACAAGCTTGGTGGCGAGCATGCTGGAGTCCGGCAGATTAATTGCACCACTTGAGCAAAAAGTGACGACAGAGGAAGCTTTTTACCTTGTCTATACCAGTTCTCAATTAAGCAACCCACACGCACTAGCTTTTAAAGGCTGGCTATTAGAAGAGGCCGTACAACAATAATTTTTGTTGCACTACTTCATATTTAAGTAACAGTCATAGTGAAATCCAAATCGTAGCTATGTGAATTTTTATGTCATTTATAACCTCTTATTCGCCTTATGACGCCTCGTTTGCGTCAATCTCCTACTCTTCCTAGCCAGCTATTAACCTCTGTTTAGCCATAAATAAATTTGTACCTTTGGGGTGTTTTTTATTGCTGGTTCACCTTTTTATGACCACCTATCATCTCTGCTTCCACAGAGTTATTTACAGCCCTAAATTCATAACAACCATCTTAAATAGCCGACTCATCGATACGAGTATTTACAATCCTTGCCGAGAACAATGTCACATGCGCAAAAATTTACCACTAATGAGCCGCTCACCACTGGAACTTGGCCTCGGCTGGCTGATCCGGTATTCGACCCACCAAGCCGTCATGCGACGCCGGCGCCAAACTTTTAACTTCTGGTGATCATATGCAACACCGACTAACACCGCTACTTCGTCCTTCCTCAATCGCCGTGATTGGCGCGTCGCTTCGCGCCGGCGTCGGCAAGCGTGTGGTGCACAACCTGTTGCAAGGCGGTTATCCGGGCAGGCTGTACAGGGTGAACCCGGGTTACGATTCGATAGAGGGGGTAAAGTGCTACGCCGCGCTGGCCGATCTTCCCGAGCCAGCCGAGCATGTGATTTTTGCCGTTAGCGACGCGCGCATCGAAGCGGCGCTGGATGATGCCATCCAACACGGCTGCAAAGCAGCGACGATTTATTCCAGCCTGGTATTAGCCAACGACAGCCAACCACCGCTGCAGGAGAGAATCAAAACCAAAGCCCGGGCCGCAGGTATTTTGCTTGCCGGCGGCAACGGTATGGGGTTTTATAATTTTCGCGATAGGGTGTGGGCATGCGGCTTCGAAACGCGCAGCAACCATCGGCTGCCGGGCAATGTCAGCCTGCTTAGCCAGTCGGGTTCTGGAATGAGCGGTATCGTCGATTGCGAAGAACGTATCGATTTCAATTTTGCGGTGTCTACCGGGCAGGAGCTATTGCTTGGCGTCGAAGACTACCTCGATTATCTGCTGGACCAGCCGGAAACCAAAGTGATTGGCCTGTTCCTTGAAACCAGCCGCCAGCCAAAAAAACTGCGTGCCGCACTACAAAAAGCCACGCAGCGCAAAATTCCAATCGTCGCAGTTAAAGTAGGCAAAACTGCGCTGTCGGCCGAGTTAGCGCGGTCGCATTCCGGTGCGCTGGTCGGTAGCGACGCCAGTTACCAGGCCGTGTTCGACCGCTACGGTGTGCAACGCGTTGACGATATGGATGAGTTGGCGACCGCACTGATTATGTTCGCCCAGCCGCACGCGGCAGCGGCGGGCGGCCTGGTCACGCTGCATGACTCCGGCGGCGAGCGGCAACTGACCATCGACCTCGCCGATCGGTTCAAGGTGCCGCTGGCAACGCTGGGCGTTCAGTCAACACAAAGTTTAGTGGAATTGTTGGACCCCGGCTTACCCGCAATTAACCCGCTCGACGCCTGGAGTGCGGGTGGTGATGATGCCGGCGCGGTGATGGCGCAGTGTTTTGGCATTATGCTCAAAGACTCGGCAGCAGCCATGGGCGCGGTCATTCTTGATCGCGCCCCCTATGGAAAAACCTATCCTTCCTACGTTGGTTATTTGCACGCCGGCCACGCTGCCTCCGGCAAACCGGTATTCCTGGTCGCCAATCGGCAGGGTAGCGGTGCGGATGAGCAAGTCATCAACGTCACCCGCGAGGGGTTTCCGGTGCTGGACGGCGTCAGCCAGTTTTTGGCCGGAGCGAGGTGTCTGTTAAGGTACCGCGATTATCTGCAAGCTCCAGCAGCGGTTGCAGTGGAACTGGATGCGGCAAAGGTGGCCCATTGGCAGCAACGATTGACGTCACTGAGCCAAAACGGTAGCGCGATCAGCGAACTCCTTAGCAGCACATTGCTGGCGGATTTCGGTATTCCGATCGCTGCTGGCGTGAAGGTTGGCAGCGAGGCCGAGCTAGCAGCGCTGGCACCAAGCTTACGTTATCCTGTCGTGCTAAAAACCGCCGCGGAGGGTATTGAGCATAAATCTGATGTGGGCGGCGTAATTTTGGGCCTGCAATGTGCGGAAGCACTGCTAGCTGCTTACCGTGAGCTGGCTGAGAAATTGGGGCCGCAGGCGATGGTTACGCCGATGATCGAAGAGCCCGGCGTGGAAATGATTCTCGGCATTGCTTACGACGCGCAATTTGGACCGTTGATTGTGCTGGGCCTGGGCGGAGTCTATGCCGAAGTGTTACGCGATACGGTCGTTTTATTGCCGCCATTCGATGCCGCCACCGCGCGGCGTGCGCTCGATCAACTACAAATGCGCGCCCTGCTTGACGGCGTGCGCGGAGAGACCGCGGTTGATGTTGACGCTTATTGTGCAGCAGCAGCCACCTTGTCGGCTATTGCCGTGGCATTCAATGGATTGGTTAAAGAGCTTGATATCAACCCTATGAAGCTACTGGCGCAAGGTTGTATCGGTTTGGATGCCTTGTTGGTATTGCACGAAAGTGAGGAAAGTGTGAGGAGCATAATATGAACGATACAGCCGAATTCACCAACATTACCTACGCCGTTGAAGGAACGTTGGCGCATATTGGTCTCAATCGGCAAGACAAGTTAAACGCCATCGATGCCGCGATGGTAACGCAATTGCATAAGGCGTTGGATGAGGCCGAAGCCGACCGGCAGGTTCGGGTCATCGTGCTGCACGGCGAAGGCAAGTGTTTTTCCTCCGGCTTCGACCTGGCAGCCGGAGGGGGAGCGGCAGCGACCGATAGCGTTTATTGGCGCGAGGAATTACGCGCCGATTTCGATATTATTATGCGCTTCTGGGATTGCCCCAAGCCAACAGTAGCAGCCGTGCACAAATATTGTTTGGGCAGTGCAATGGAAATGGCGCTGGCTTGCGATTTAACCATCGCGGCCGATGATTGCCGTTTCGGTGCACCCGAAGTCAAGTTCGGTAGCGGCATTGTTGCGATGATCTTACCGTGGCTAACAGGAGCGAAGGTGGCCAAGGAATTTCTGCTCACCGGGAATGATACTATCTCCGCCGAACGCTTTCTAAATCTTGGCTTACTCAATAAAGTTGTAGCGAGCGAACAGTTGCTTTTCGAGGCGAAAAAGATCGCGGGCAGCATTGCCAGCAACGACCAATTGGCGGTGAGTTTAACCAAGCAGGCGATTAACCGCAGTTACGAGACAATGGGTATGCGCCAAGCTTTGCTGCAGGGTTTGGAGTTGGATGTATTGATCGAAACCGGTGAAACACCCGAGTCGAAAGCATTTAAAAAAATCATGCACGAGGAAGGTGTCAAAGCGGCGCTTGCGTGGCGCACGAAACAGCTGGAGCAGCCATAACGACGGCGGTCAGCAGCACTGAAATCGACGAGCTTTTGCAAGCGCATCCAGAAAATAAAATGCGGGAAGTACTAGCGCCTGAAGTGAAAGGTATGTTGCGAGCCGTGGCAAAGCAGGCGAACAGCGATCAGACAATTAGCACGGCACGACAATTTTCCGACACGAAATTCAATCGTTACGGATTGCACTCATCACAATACCGCAACTATTACCCCCTTCGATCACGCGCCCTACACAGTTTTCCACATGTATAGCATGAACATGTTAAACCCGGTTTTGTAGACGTTATTTTTCATGACCGTAAGCAAACCCGTAAGCCGGGAACCTTTTCACCCTCTCCTGCATCCTTAAGAGCGACAAACCAAAATATCATTGGTTCGCCTGATCACAGGCAGCAATATCAATCGAAAAGGAGCTGATCATGAAAACTATTAGTCAACAATCGTCCTCACCGACTCTCTCACCAACTATGTTGTCGACGACTGCTCATCCCGACCGGCGACGGTTTATACGTGGGGCCGGCGCACTCACTTTTTCCGGGCTCGCTGTTGCCCTGCTCGGCGGCCGTTCTAGCGCACTGGCGGCCGGCACGTCCGACGCTGCAGTGCAGCAGGACATCCGCATACTCAATACCGCCATGGCGGCAGAGCATGAGGCGGTCGCTGCCTACCAGTTGGGCGCGGACAGCGGCCTGTTGGAACCGGCCACGCTCAAAGTCGCGGTCACGTTTCAGGGCCATCACAAGGAACATGTGGATGCGCTGGTGAAAGCGGTACGCAAGCTCGGCGGTGAGGGAGTGGAGGCCCGTGCCAGTTACGACTTCCCAGTGGACCAGTTGAAGGCGCAGACTGACGTGCTGAAATTCGCCGCCGGGTTGGAGCGCGGTGCGGTGAGCGCCTATGCCGGTGCAATACCGTTATTTGACAACCGCGATCTATCCTCTGCTGCTGCCAGCATCCTTGCCGATGAGTCTATGCACTGGGCCGTACTGCGCAGTGCACTTGGCCTTGATCCCGTACCGGGTGCATTTTTTTCATAGCGCCGCAACGAGGTAATGGCATATGCTACCCGCATATAAGTTGCAGGCATGGTTGCCGGCAGCGACAGCGCTGTTGCTGTTGTCGCTGCCTGGTAGCGCCACGCCGACAGTTGCCGACCCGGCAGCGGGCGAGCGCGTTTATGCCCGCTGTATGGGCTGTCATTCGCCGGATCGCAATCGCACCGGACCGCTGCATTGCGGGCTTTTCGGTCGCGTATCCGGCACAGTAAAAGGTTATGCTTATTCAGAGGCGATGCGCGACGCGGCGATTATCTGGAACAACAAAACACTGGACCACTTTCTCAAGGCGCCGCTCACGGCAGTGCCGGGAACGACGATGGGATTTGCCGGTATTGCGGACAACGACGACAGGCGTAACCTGATAGCATGGCTGGCGACCTTGTCCGACGCGTCACCGCAATGTAGTGGTGTAGAGAAACGATAGC
>RCMY010004379.1_pt1 | contig 12237 bp, 6 predicted proteins | sample 2041341 | NCBI WGS metagenome assembly RCMY01 (sample SAMN09708234, study PRJNA481090) | Marine sediment metagenome, whole genome shotgun sequencing project.
AAAGAGCCATCCAAAGAAAAATCCCCAAAAAGATAATAATACCCGAAGAACTTATCGGATTGTTTGCTGCCCATGCCCGTATCGATCAAAATCAGCCGGTCGCCGTCCTCGATCAACAGGCAACGGCCCGACATATCGATCATATTGTTGGCATTCGCAGGGTTTGTACGCTGCCAAAGGCTTTTTGGAACCACACCGAACATAGCGCCGCCGTCGAGCTTGAAATTTCCGGTTTCTATGGGGTATATTGTCATTTTGATAAATAGGAATGTGCAAATTAAGAAAAGCTTTGCCGAACTGCAAAGTATGAGCGAGGCACGAGCGATCTTTGTAGGTCTAAACTTGGACTAATTGTCATTTAACAAACTACAAAAACCCTAATTTTGACCAGTCCTAAAAGGAGCCCTTCCCCGTTCGATTCGACACGATAATAGGGGTTGCTTTCGAAAAACAGCACCAGTTCGTCGGTAAAACTATCTCGGCTCGCTTTCTTGTTTTCTCCGCTCAGGAAAAATCGTTTGTTGAAATCGGGATGGTCGGCGAGATTGATATCCTAAAAACCTGCCAATCCATAAATAAAATCCAACAGACCCCCTCGGTAAAATCGACATCGAATACCTGAAATTCGCCAGTACTATCCGGATACCGGTAATCAGGTTGGTGTGTCAGGGGCGTCTAGACTGTTTACGGCGATGTGTTTGCAAGGTAAGCGGTCAGCCGATGGCTTGACCACTATCCATAAGCCCTTTTCACCAATTTTCGTTAAATTTTTTGGGTGATGCTTATTTTACGGTATAAAACCCTAAAATAGGGTAATTTAGACCCGCCGAACCTTTCACGATATACCATCCGTAAAACCTATCCGCATGGAAGAGATTTCAGAAAGTTTCAAGCTGCCGTGGCAGAATCCGGTGCTTATTTTCTCATTGATTCTTTTTATCATATTGATTGCCCCAACCGTTCTGAACCGGTTGAAGATTCCCGGTATCATCGGACTGATTGTTTCCGGGGCGATTATCGGTCCACATGGCTTGAATTTACTAGAAAAAGGACTTTTTACCGAAGTTTTCTCCACCGTAGGGCTACTTTACATCATGTTCATCGCAGGATTGGAACTTGATATGAAAGAGTTCAAGGCACATCGCAACCGGAGCATTACTTTTGGATTTTTCTCTTTTGCCTTTCCCCTCGGAATCGGATTTCCGGTATGCTATTTTTTGCTGGATTACGATTTTTATGCTAGCCTATTAACTGCCAGCATGTTTGCTACCCATACCTTGGTAACCTACCCCATCGTAAGTAGGCTAAGGGTGTCCAATAATCCTGCGGTGGCCGTTACGGTGGGAGGAACGATTCTTACCGATACGGCTGTGCTGGTGCTATTGGCAGTAATTGTAGGGGCACATAAGGGAAGCCTTTCGCTGGAATTCTGGATACGGCTGATTATATCCTTGGCCGTTTTTATGGGGATTATGTTCTTTATCATCCCCAAGATTACCAAATGGTTCTTCAAAAAGATGGCGAGTGAAAAATATGCCCACTTTATCTTTGTGCTTTCCATGGTTTTTCTGGCGGCCTTTTTGGCACAGTTAGCCGGCGTTGAGGCGATCATAGGTGCTTTTGTGGCGGGCCTGGCGTTGAACCCGCTTATTCCCAACAGCTCGGTACTCTTCAACCGGATTGAATTCATCGGTAACGCACTCTTTATCCCCTTTTTCTTGATCAGCGTTGGGATGCTCGTAGATGTCGGCGTGCTTTTTAACGGGACATGGGCTTTGATCGTGGCGGGAACATTGATTGCAGTGGCGATATCGAGCAAATGGCTGGCTTCATTTTTTACCCAAAAGGTGTTTAAGTATTCAAAATCGCAAAGGCAGTTGATTTTTGGATTGAGCAATGCCCACGCGGCGGCAACCCTGGCCATAATCTTGGTAGGATATCGCGAGGGGATACTTGACATCAATATACTGAACGGTACTATCGTGCTGATATTGGTGACCTGTGTGGTAGCTTCTTTCGCTACAGAAAGCGCGGCAAAAAAAGTATTGATCTTATCGAAAGGTGCGGACCATGATCGGACCTCGAAAATCGATATTTCGGAAAGGTTGTTGGTGCCGATCATAAATACGGCCAATATGGAAAAGGCTCTTGAGTTCGCCGTTTTGATCAAAGAAAACCGATCTACTTTTCCCATTTCAATCTTAACGGTAGTGCCCAACAATGCAGAGGCCGAAACAAATATCGCCTCGGCCCGGCACTCGCTGGAAGATTTCGTTTATGAAACTACCGCTTTGGAGTCATCGGTAGAGGTCATTGCAACGATAGACCACAATGCATCGAGTGGTATTGCAAGAACGGCCAAGGAAATCATGGCCAACATTATCATTTTAGGATGGCCCCGAAAGACCGGATTCGTGGAAAAGATCGTCGGCGGCAAGATGGACGTAATTCTTGAGAGCACCGGCAAAACTATCTTTATGTGTCATTTTGAACAACCTTTGGCCAACCACGGGCGTATATTAGTGGCCGTTCCCCCTCTGGCGGAACTGGAAAGTGGTTTTGGCGCTTGGTTGCCGAAGATAGCCCGATTGGCACAGGAACTGGCAACACCTATCCTATATTACTGCAATGAAAGTACACAAAGGGCCATCCTAAAATTTTCCAAAGTAAACCGTATCAACAGCGAACATGTGTTTTACGAGGTTTCACATTGGGAATCGTTCGTGGATAATCCCCCTAAAATCGGACCACAAGATCTTTGCGTTTTCGTAGCCGCAAGGGAAGGGTCCGTATCCTATCTTAGAACCATGGAAAATCTTGCTGTGAAGACGGATACCAACTTTACATCGAAGAGTAGGATAATCGTTTATCCTTAAATACCTATACAATCCATTAATAGCTTTGCGAATGAGTATTGAATTTCCGATTTTTTTTAATGCATACCGCGTCGAGATCGTTAACAAAACCACTACTCTCGAATAAAAAGAGTATTTTTCGCAAAAATTACGCTCCATGATAGAATTGGCCGGAATAGTCATACTCGGAATCATCGCCCAATGGGTCGCATGGCGGTTTAAGCTGCCCGCTATTTTGCCCTTAATCTTGATCGGTCTTTTGGTCGGCCCTATTGCCACCTTGTTTACCGAGAACGGTAACAAATTGATAGAACCGATATGGAACGGCGAACAAGGCTTGTTCCCCGGTGAAAGTTTATATTATTTCGTTTCCTTGGCCATTGGCATCATTCTTTTTGAAGGCGGCCTTACCTTGCGTCGTGGCGAAATCGCCAATATTGGGCCGGTCATCACCAAACTGATTACTATCGGCTCTGTCGTAACTTTCTTTGGAGCCGGATTGGCGGCACATTTTATCTTTGGACTTACTTGGGAAATCTCCTTTCTCTTCTCTGCGCTGATTATAGTAACGGGCCCTACGGTAATTACGCCAATATTGAGAAATATTCCATTGAAGAAGGATGTATCGGCCGTGCTGAAATGGGAAGGCATTCTTATCGACCCCATCGGGGCATTGGTTGCCGTTCTGGTCTTCGAGTTTATCAGTGTGGGCGAGGGGCAGGCATATACCAAAACCGCTTTTATAGACTTTGGAAAAATCTTGCTCTTCGGATTTGCCTTCGGGTTTACGTTTGCCCATGCGATGATGTTCTCGATCAAGAAAAAATTCATTCCCCATTATCTGCTCAACGTGGTATCGCTTTCAGCCGTATTGTTGGTCTTCGTAATTTCCGATGCGTTTGCGCATGAGTCCGGTCTTCTGGCCGTGGTGGTCATGGGTATGGTCATGGGCAATTCCGACTTGCCGAACCTCAAAGAACTCTTATATTTCAAGGAATCACTCAGTGTACTGCTCATTTCGATACTGTTCATCTTGCTGGCCGCCAATATCAATCTTCAAGACCTTGAACTGATCTATAATTGGAACACGGTCATCCTATTTGCTATTATTGTCTTTATCATAAGACCTGTGGGCGTATTTCTAAGTACGCATGGATCGAAATTGAAATTAAACGAAAAGATTTTTATAGGATGGGTAGGGCCCAGAGGTATCGTTGCCGCCGGTATTGCTTCGCTTTTTGGTTCAAAATTGATTCAAAAAGGCGAACCCGGCGCGGAATATATCACTCCCTTAGTCTTTATGATCGTGTTGGGAACGGTACTGCTTAACGCCACGACGGCACGGATTTTTGCGAAAATGATAGGCGTGTTCTTGACGAAATCCGAAGGTATCCTTATTCTTGGGGCCTCAAAGGCCTCGCGACTTATCGCAGATTACATCCATAAAAATAACCGGCATGTAGTGTTGATCGACAATAACCAGAACAATGTGGCACGGGCCAAAAAATTGGGATTGGAAGCCTTGACGGCCAATATCTATTCCGATACCTTGACCGATAATATCGAGTTGAATGACATAGGCTATCTAATGGCCTTGACCGGCAACTCCGATATCAACGAATATGCCATAGAAAAATTCAGCAAGCAATTTGGGGAAAACGGATCGTTCCGTCTTGTAAATGCCGATGAGATGAACAACCCTGAGAACAACCCTAAAGAAGGTCTCTTCTCCCATACCGACGACTACATTAAAATGACCGAAACCGCCAGAAGGTATCCTGCCATCCACGAGATTGAACTGAAAGACGAGGAGCACTATGAAGGTTTGATCGAAATGATCAAGGCCGAAAATTATACGATACCTATTCTCTTAAAAACCCCTGAAGGAGATTTAAGGGTTATTTCTTCCTTCAGTACGGAATTCAACGATATTACGGAGGGTTCTAAATTGGTCTATCTAGGGAAAACCATTGATGTCGAAAAATCGATGGATGATGAAGATGATGAAGTTGATGAAGATGAAGATGCCGTCGAGGAGGATGTATTACTTGAGGATGATGGCCTTGATGAAACAGAAGCGCGTAATGAACTTTAGAACAGCCTTAAAAGGTACCTTCGGGTAAAGTTAGTCTTGACACTTCAAGTGTCGCAAAAGACACATGGGAGTAGGGAATAATTTTGGCTCAAAATGATTGCATTAGCGACCGCTTTGGTGGGCAAGTTGTTGTAGGGGAACCCTCGTGATTTTCTTTTGTGAAAATTTAAGGGCAGGAAAAATAAAACAGAAGCAGCTTCATCCCGGATAAGTGTTAAGCGCAATGAAGATACGTAAAAACTGAAAAATGATTATCCGGAAAAAGGCTGTGTTTTCCGAACAATTACCGTTATATCATTTTGTTCGATGGCATAATTAGCTCCCGACACCAACCCAAAAAAGTGCACCGATGATTCTCGTATAATCTTGTTCGCCAAGAGCGTCTTATCGACTTCACCGCTCTCTTGTTGCCATATAAAAATGGAATGCTGTTCGATTTCAACCACTTGATGTTTGGCCGTAAAATGTGCTATATAGGTCATCATGGACTGGGGGGAACTAAAGTTGACAATACTAAAACAGAAAGCGGCTTAAAAAATTGTTTTGGTAAGTGTTAATTCCGATAAACTGTAGTAGTTGTTCTTCCAAAAAAAAACACCCTGAATTTGGGTGCCTTCTGTAGTACTTAGCTAGAATTCCATTAAAGAAGCTTTTAACTCAATCGTTTAACTTTAGAACCGCCATAAACGCCTGCTGCGGAATCTCTACGTTGCCGACTTGACGCATACGTTTTTTACCTTTTTTCTGCTTTTCCAAGAGTTTTCGCTTTCTCGAAATATCGCCCCCATAACATTTGGCAGTAACGTCTTTTCGAAGGGCCTTTATCGTTTCACGGGATATAATTTTCGCCCCGATAGCAGCCTGAATGGGAATATCGAACTGCTGTCTGGGAATCAGTTCCTTCAACTTTTCACACATTTTCTTACCGATGTTATGGGCATTATCCGCATGAATCAAGGCTGAAAGGGCGTCAACGGTTTGTGCGTTCAGCAGTATATCTACACGCACCAGCTTAGATACACGCATGCCTATAGGTGTATAATCAAAGGAAGCATAACCTTTGGAAACCGTTTTCAGACGATCATAAAAATCGAATACGATTTCGGCCAAGGGCATATCGAAGCTTAGTTCGACCCTTTCCGTGGTGAGATAGGTCTGATGGGTAATGATGCCCCTCTTCTCGATACAGAGCGACATGACATTGCCCACAAAATCGGCCTTGGTGATGATTGTCGCTTTGATGTAAGGTTCTTCGACACGATCTATGCCGGATGGATCGGGCAGATCGGTGGGGTTGTTTACTATAAAAGGAATGTCGGGATCTTTTCGAGTGAAAGCGTGATAGCTAACATTGGGTACCGTCGTAATTACGGTCATGTCAAACTCACGCTCCAAACGTTCTTGTATGATTTCCATGTGTAGCATCCCCAGAAAACCGCAACGGAAACCGAAGCCAAGGGCGGCACTGCTTTCGGGCTGAAAGACCAAGGAGGCATCGTTCAGCTGCAGCTTTTCCATAGAGGAACGCAGTTCTTCAAAATCTTCGGTGTCTACGGGATAGATTCCTGCAAACACCATAGGTTTGACATCTTCGAAACCTCCGATCGGATTTTTCGTGGGATTTGCGGCGTCGGTAATGGTATCGCCCACTTTTACCTCGCGGGCTTCCTTTATGCCGGTAATCAGATATCCGACATCGCCGGCTTTTATGGTTTGTTTAGGCTGTTGGGTCAGCTTCAGGGTTCCCACTTCATCCGCAAAATAATGCTTATCGGTGGCTACGAACTTTATTTTCTGTCCCTTTTTGATTTCGCCGTTGATGACCCTAAAGATGGTCTCCACCCCACGAAATGGGTTATAGACGGAATCGAACACCAAGGCTTGCAACGGTTCGTCTAAAATCCCTTTTGGAGCGGGAATCCTATCGATGATGGCGGTCAATATTTCTTCTATTCCCATACCGGTCTTTGCACTGGCGGGAATTACATCTTCATGCTTACATCCCAATAAATCAACGATATCATCTGTAACTTGCTCAGGATTGGCACTGGGCAGATCGACCTTATTAAGTACAGGAATTATTTCCAGATCGTTTTCCAAAGCTAAATACAGGTTCGAAATGGTCTGTGCCTGGATGCTCTGTGCCGCATCGACGACCAAAAGCGCGCCTTCGCATGCGGCAATGGAACGGGACACCTCATAGCTGAAATCGACATGGCCGGGCGTATCAATGAGGTTCAAAACGTATGCTTCGCCGTTATGCATATAATCCATCTGAATAGCATGACTCTTGATGGTAATACCACGCTCGCGCTCGAGGTCCATACTGTCTAACAGCTGTTCCTTTTTTTCACGGTCGGTTACCGAACCCGTAAAATCAAGAAGGCGGTCGGCCAAGGTGCTTTTGCCGTGGTCGATATGGGCGATGATACAGAAATTACGGATGTTCTTCATGGGCTAGCAAACTGCGTTTGAACCTGCAAAGATAGGTTATTTTAGAATGTGTTAAGAGCGGCGACCGGATTGCTTCATTTTTCTAACATCCCTAAATTAATGGGCATTTACGATCATATAACGCCGGGGCTGTTAAAAAACATACGATAGTCGTAAGATTTTACTTTAAAAATAGTAGCTTTGGAATAGAACTTTTATCTACCATATTCGAAACCTTCAAATTTTTTTGTGGCAAGATAACATCCTACAACCCCAATTTTGAAAAAGTCATTTTGTCCCTATTTGCTGTGTTTTCTATTCACGGGCCTGCTTTCGGCCCAAGAATATGCCCTATCGGGAAAGGTAGAAAATTCAGCAGACGAACCGATTCCCTACGCCAACATTCAACTCTTAAGGGCAACAGATACCATTTTGGTGAACGGGACATCCTCAGAAGAAAACGGTACTTTTAAAATCGACGGCGTCGTAAAAGGTAACTATCTTATTAAGGCCAGCTATATCGAAAACGAGTCTGAGTTAAGGCCCATCGAAGTAAATGGAGATGTCGTTCTAGAACCGATACGGTTGAATGAAGATGCACAGGCTCTGGATGAAGTAACGGTAACCTCCCAAAAACCCAAGTTGGAAAGAAAGGTCGACCGGCTTGTTTTCAACGTCGAGAAAACGGCCTTGAGCGATAGCGATATCTGGGATGTATTGAAGCGCACCCCGAGCGTGATTATCGTAAACGACAAATTGACCGTAAAAGGTAGCGGTGCCGTGGGCATTTTGATCAACGGTCGCAAGGTCAACTTGCCCAAGGATGATATCATCGGCCTTTTATCAGGTACTTCCGCCAGCGATGTCGAGGCCATCGAGGTCATTACCAATCCACCGGCAAAATACAGTGCCGAAGACGCCGTTCTCATCAATATTAGAAAGAAAAAAAATCTGGTGGCGGGATACAATGGTGCCATATACAATGGATACAAGCAAGGGATTCTTCCTAAACATACTATAGGTACCGATCACTATTTCAAGGGAAAAAAAACCGGATTTTCGGTCAATTACAGCTTTAATCACAATAGGGAGGTCCTTAAATACACTGACATCACAAATTACATAGAAAATAGCGCCGTCGCATCGACTTGGATGGCGGAGCAAGAAAACTTACGGCAAACTAAAAAGCACAACATTTCCGCTTTTTTCGATTACGATATCGATTCCAAAAATAGACTGAGTCTTTCCACGATAACCGTCTTCCAGCCCCACGTAGCCCGGCTTTATAATACCGAAACCTTGATTGTCGGCGATACGCTATCCGGTTTCAATACCATCAACGATTCGGACGAACGGCAATTAAACACCTCCTATTATTTAGATTTTGTGCACGAACTGGACAAGGAAGGGGCCGAGATTTCATTTAATTCGCATTACACCTATTACGACTATGAACGTGGACAAGACTTGAACACGGTTTTTCTTAATTTGGATGGAAATCCTGCCGGGCGAAATGATTTCATAACGGATTCTGACCAGCGTATTGACCTCTACAGCGTACAAGTAGATTACCTTACTCCATTAGGAAAATCGGCAAATTTCGAATCCGGCCTACGATATGCCGGGATTACCTCTGAAAGTAAAGTGACCCAACAGGGTTTCGATCGCGACCGGCCAGGTATCGATCCCACGGAGACGGGAAATTTCAGCTACGACGAATCGATTTATGCCGGCTATGCCTCCTTCACCTCAAGTTGGGATACATGGAATATAAAATCGGGACTGCGTGCGGAATATACCGAGACCAAGGGCAAACTCGATGTGGTTGGGGCACAGGACAATATTAATGAGTATGTACAGCTATTTCCTTCTTTTTCCGTTCAATACACGCCCAACGAAAACCACGATTTCAATGCGTATTATAGACGAAGAATTAAAAGGCCTCGGTATTCCTCCATCAATCCGTTCCGGGTTTTCCAAAGTAATTTTTCGACCATCGAGGGCAATCCCAATCTCTTGCCAGGAACCTATCAATATATGGCAGCCGCCTATACGTATAAGAACAGCTATTCCATCGAATTTTTTTATGCCCCGAACAAGAACCGCTTAGCAGAACTCATATTTCAAGATAACGACACTAAACTATTGCGATTTATCGAATCGAATATTAAGCGGGACAGAGCTTTTGGCGTCGACCTCATCTTCAACAAAGAGGTCACTGATTTTTGGTACTGCTATTTTGTGGGCAGTATTTTCGATGAAAAATATGTCTTTAAAAACCTGGGCACCGATACTTTGGTCGAAAACCAGAGGGTCGGTTGGTATGTAAGTTCGAGTAACAGCTTTACATTTTTAGAGGACCAATCCCTTACCGCCGATCTGTCGTTTACTTATACGGGTCCCGGTCTTCTCCGAAATACGAGAACGGAAGGTTATGGTTCTTTAAATCTCATGTTCAGGAAAACTTTATGGGATAAAAAAATAAGTGTTTCGATGGGGGTGGAAGATATTTTTAATCAGGGCAACGAGTTCAATACCCGCGATTATCTCGACCAAAGCGGCACCTCTTTACTTCGAAAGGAAAACCGCCTTTTCGTTTTTGGCCTTCGCTACAAGTTTGGAAACATCAAAATCAGGGATAATTACAAATCTAAGAATGTTGAGGAGCAGGATAGGCTCTAATTTCGTATTTTTGCCCTCCTTAAAATGAAATGTGATTGCCTAAGATAGCCGACATACAACTCCCCGATTTTCCACTATTGCTCGCCCCTATGGAGGACGTCAGTGATCCGCCCTTTCGTGCCCTTTGCAAAGAGCAGGGTGCCGATGTGGTGTATACGGAATTTATATCCTCGGAAGGCTTGATCCGCGATGCCGCAAAAAGCGTCATGAAATTGGATATTTACGAAAAGGAACGTCCCGTGGGCATCCAAATTTTCGGGGCGAATCTTGACTCGATGTTGCAGTCGGTGGAAATTGTCGAAAAATCCAACCCCGATATTATAGATATTAATTTTGGATGTCCCGTCAAAAAAGTGGTCAGTAAAGGGGCCGGAGCCGGTATTTTGAAAGATGTCGATTTAATGGTCTCCCTAACAAAAGCCATGGTCGAGCGAACTAAACTTCCGATTACTGTAAAGACACGTCTAGGCTGGGACGACAACTCCATCATGATTGTGGAGGTGGCCGAGCGCTTACAGGATGTCGGGTGCCAGGCCATCGCCATTCACGGCCGCACTCGCGCCCAAATGTACAAGGGCAATGCCGATTGGAAGCCGATTGCCGAGGTAAAGAATAACCAACGGATGCATATTCCCGTATTTGGCAACGGCGATGTCGACACCCCGGAGGCCGCCATGCGTATGCGTGACGAATACGGTCTGGACGGAGCCATGATCGGCCGCGCCAGTATCGGATATCCTTGGTTCTTTAGGGAAGTCAAACACTTTTTCGAAACCGGCAACCATGCCGAACCGCCCACCATGCGAGAACGAGTCGAAGCCGCCCGCCGCCACCTAGAGATGGCCATAGCTTGGAAAGGTGAAAAACTCGGTGTTTTCGAGACCCGACGCCACTACACCAATTACTTCAAGGGGATTCCCCATTTTAAGGATTACCGCATGAAAATGGTAACCAGTGACGACTCCGCCGACGTCTTTGCCGCATTCGATGAGGTGAGGGAGAGATTTGGGGATTTTGAGTTTATGATTTAGTCTTGACTTCTTGTATTTATCCTCCAGGCCGGCAGGTATCCGCAAATCCCACACATGGCTGCCAGATAGATGGTATACCTTTATTTACACAGTCTTGAACAGGGTTCCAATAGTTATCGATACAGCAATATTGGAAAAAATGGCATCCTATCGGCACCAAAAACGTCCCGAACTGCCGGAAATCGTTTTAAAACAAAAAATCCGTTGGAATCTTCGGAATCTAATGTTGCGGCCTGCCCCACAACGGGCTTGACACACAAAGGGCCGCGACACCGCAAGCCTAGCCCGCTATCAATTTCTTCGTAATCCGGCTACTCGCAATCTTGGAGGCGATAATCCCCAAGACTATAATCGTAGCAAGAACGATTGCTACATTGATGAGCTGATATTCCACCGGATAGGCCAACGAAGGCGTGATTTTCAACCATCCGAAGGTCAACTGCGACCAAATAAGTAACGATGCCATCGCCACCCCGATGATGCCCCCTATAGTTGTTACCAACACCCCCTGCACGAAATAGATTCGCCGTAGTTTTTTGATGGTGACCCCCAAGTTAAATAAAGTTTTGGTATTCTGCTGTTTGTCGAGTATCATCATGATAATGGCGCCTACAACGTTGAACAAAGCGATGATAAGAACGAGCGTAAAAATAAGATAAGTGGCCAAGTTTTCGGTGTTTAGCATCCTATGTAACGAACTGTTGAGTTCTTGACGGTTCTTTAGGATTACGTTGTTTCCTAGGATTTCAAGAATTCTGATTTTTAGGGATGTAACATCCCCGGGATCATCCAACTTAAAATTAATCCCCGAGACCTCTGTATCGTTCTTATCCAATAACTGGCGGACGGAAGATAAATCCGCAAAGATGTATTTTTTATCAAGGTTTTCCTCTATCCCATAAACGCCACTTAGAACGAGTGGTTTTGTTTTAAGATCTTGTGGCTTTATCGAGCCTTTTCCCGGTTTTAAGGCCATTATAACCAAAGGATTCCGATATTGATTGACCGTCGTGCCCAGAATATTCGCAATACCGATACCCGCTACCGCATCCTGTTCATTGATACGCCAAGTGCCATATAGAATCATGCTATCGACGGCTATAACCCTATGGTAACTCGAATCGACCCCTTTGATAAAGGC
>RCMY010004381.1_pt1 | contig 12236 bp, 12 predicted proteins | sample 2041341 | NCBI WGS metagenome assembly RCMY01 (sample SAMN09708234, study PRJNA481090) | Marine sediment metagenome, whole genome shotgun sequencing project.
GGTCGTGTCACCCTGCGGACCACCCAGCCGTTGTTCTACGACGAGTACCGACGGAACCGTCAGACCGGCAGTTTCATCCTGGTCGACGAATCCACCAACGTCACCGTCGCTGCCGGCATGATCATCCGCTGATGGCCGGCGCAACGCCAGGCGACGCCGAACAGGTCACTCCCATGACCGAGAACGTCGTCTGGCACCCGAGTGGGGTCGCCCGGGCCGAGCGGTGGGAGGCCACCGGCGGAACCGGCATGACCCTGTGGTTCACCGGCCTGTCGGGGTCCGGCAAGTCGTCGGTCGCCGTCGAGGTCGAGCGCCAGCTCATCGCCGCAGGCCGACCGGCCTACCTGCTCGATGGGGACAACCTTCGGTTCGGACTCAACGGCGACCTCGGGTTCTCCGCTGCCGATCGAGACGAGAACGTCCGGCGGGTGGCCCACGTCGCTCGCCTGTTCGCCGACGCCGGCGTCATCGCCCTCGTACCGTTGATCAGCCCCTATCGGGCTGCTCGTCAGCTCGCTCGATCGCTTCACGAGGCCGCCGACGTGCCCTTCGGCGAGGTCTTCGTCGACACCCCGCTCGAAATCTGCGAGCAACGAGACCCAAAGGGCCTCTACGCCAAGGCGCGGGCGGGCGAGATCACCGGCATGACCGGTATCGACGATCCCTATGAGGCGCCGCTCGAACCCGAGCATCGCTTCACCCCAGACGATGGCGACCCTGCGGCCGTGGCTGCCCTGATCATCAGCCGGATCTGAACCCGGCTCCGAACCGAGCGAAGGTTCCGTTCCGGGCGATGGACCCGGCTCAATCAGCCGGCGACGCTCAGCCGCAGGCGGTGCCTTCGGGCGTCGGGCCGGGCACGACACCGATGACGGTGGTCGGCGTGGTGTCGACCACCGGGGCCGGTTCGCCAGCCTCGGGGACGGCCGTGGTGGCCGGCGCAGGAAGCTCGACGGAGTCGCGAGGCGTCTCGAGCAGGCCCTGGTAGTCGGTGCCGGTCAGCAGCACGACTTCGGTGAGGGATTCGTCGATCTCGTACGACGGTCCGCTGACCAGGTAGGTACCGAGCTTCTCGGCACCAGCCGCCATCGACGACGGGTACCGGATGATGGTGCGGTCAGATGTCGGGCCGTTGTCGATCGTCTCGACGTTCATACCGACGGCGCTCATGGCGGTCGAGGCCTCTGACGCCTGTCCGGGGATCCGGGAGCCGTTCTCGACCCGGTAGACGACTGGGACCGGCGCGGCGGTGACCGCCGTGGGCTCTTCGCCACGGAAGATCGCAATGGTCGGCTCGGCGAGTTCGCGTTCGAGTCCGAGTACGGCGGCACCCTCGGCGGTACGGAAGTCGTAGACCGGCAGAGCGTGTCCGATGATCTGCTCACCGGAGACCGCACCGAAGGCCCGAGCGAGCGAGACGAGTGATCCGATCTCGGCGCCGCCGTCGATCGTGAGGTTGTCACCGGCGATGGTCAGCACGTTGTCGAGCGTGCCCAGCTCGGCGATGTTGATCTTCTGCAGGACGGTGTCGGCAACCCGGCGGATGAAGTACTGCTGCCGGCTCGATCGGCCGAGATCGCCGGTGCCGTCGAGTTGCCAGCTTCCGTCGCTGAAGTACTCGACGTGGCGACCACGAGTGAAGGCGAGCGCCTGGTAGCCGTCGAGGATCTGGCATCCGGCATTGGGGACGTCGAGGCCGGAGCCCGCGTCTCGCATCGGATAGTCGAACCAGATCGGCACACCACCGAGTCCCTCGACGATGTCTTGGAAGCCGACGAAGTTGACCTCGGCGTAGTGGTTGATCTCGATGCCGAAGTAGCTCTCGATGGTGTTGACGAGCCGTTCCTCGCCACCGTCACCGTTGAACGAACTGTTGATACGACCCTCGCCGCCGCCATCGAGCGGAACGTAGAGGTCGCGTGGAATCGACAGCAGGTTGATCTGCCCCGAGCCGGGGTCGACTCTGGCGACGATCATGGTGTCGGTTCGCTTGCCCTCGGGTGCACCCTCGCCCAGGAACACGCCCGACCCTGGATCGTTCGGGTCGATTCCCTCGCGAGAATCTGTGCCGACGAGCAGCCAATTCGACGGCTCACCGGACTCGGCGGCCTCGACACTGCCGATCTCGAGTGTGGTGATGTTGTCGTATTTGTCGAGGCCCCAGGCCATGACACCGGCACCGGCGAGGCTGAGCGAGATTCCGGTGACACCCAGAGCGAGAACGCCGCGTTCGAACCAGCTCCGAGCTGGCCGGCGGACGGTTCGGTGGGACGGGTCGGCCCCAGGCGAGGGCGAAGCACCGGTTGGCGTGGCTCCGGGCGAGGAGCCGTCGATCGGGCGATTCATGGCGTTGAGAACGCTAGCGCGGCCACCATGGGTTCGTGGCGCACCAACCGAAGCAAACCGGGCGGGCGCTCGTAAGCCGAGCGTGCGTCACAGGCGGAAGTCGCGAAGGTGTTCGAGAAGCAGCGGCGGGAATGTTCCCGGCGACTCGTCGGTGATGAAATGGCCGACATCAGCGAGCGCCACGAATCGATAGGGTCCGGTGACCTCGTCGGCCGTCGCCTCGGCCGCGGCGCGGCCGACGGTGCTGTCGGCCGTGCCCCAGACATACATGGTCGGCATCACCACCGCCGGCACATCGGCGGCGACAAGGGAAGATGCCCCGGCTGACCGATACCAATTGACCGCCGCGTCCAACGCCGGTCGCTGAGCCAGCGTGGCGAGATAGGCATCGGCATCGCCCGGCGACACCCCACTCCGGGTATAGATCGAGCGGAGCGACGCAGCATCATCGGCGAGCAGTTCGTCGGTCGCTTCCGGCCGTTGGAAGCTTCGATGGTGTCCCGAGCGGCCGCTCTGCGCTGCATCGGCGGCCATTGCTCGAGCAAAGGCCGCCGGATGCGGGCGGGACAGCACCGCGAGGCTCACCACCCTCTCCGGGTGAAGAGCGGCAACGAGCCAGGCGATGTGACCGCCCCAGTCATGACCGACGAGATGGAATCGCGGTTCATCGAGGGCGTCGGCGATCGCGAGCACGTCGGCGACCAGCAACTCGACGCGATAGGCGTCAGCTCCGATCGGTCGGGCGCCGGCGGAATAGCCACGCTGGTCGGGCGCACACACGCGAAACCCGTCGCTCGCCGCCGCTCCCAACTCGGCTCGCCATGCGTGGCGCGTCTGGGGGAATCCATGCAGGAACAACACGAGGTCACCGTCCGGATCACCGCCGAGGTCACACGTGAACCGAAAACCGCTCGCCTCGACGTCGACGGCGCCCATCGACTTCGCGTCCCCGACGACGGCGTCGCCATCCTGACCGAGCTGCAGTGACATGCAGACGCTGTACGGATTGACCGAGTACGACCCGAACGGCAAACATCGAACAAATCCCATCGACTCGTACAGGTGTCGCGCCGGTTCGAACTCGACCATCGAACCGGTTTCGAGACCGACCCAGTCGATGCCTCTGGTTCGGGCGAGCTCGACAAGATGGTCGGCCATCAGCCGTCCGACCCCTCGACCACGGGCGCCGAGCGAGGTGTGCATCGACTTCAGCTCGGCTCGAGCATCACCGAGGTCGCGTAGCGCCCCGACGCCGAGAAGCTCACCACCGAGTCGAGCGGTGCAGACCGTGACTGCCGGATCCAGCAACGACTCGAGGTCGAGCGCGTGCACGTGTTCGGCCGGCGACGTCGCCGACGTGAACTCGAGATGCGCTTCGAGCAGCTCGACGACGTCGGCGGTATCGGGGGCTTCCTGGGCGATCACGATGTCCACCGCTGAAGTCTTCCACGACCCATGGGGCACCACGAGTGTCAGACCGCAGCAGAAGCGACTCCGCCTCGCCAACCGTGCGAGACGGCGGGCGAGGCGGCGGTCGAAAGAGATCGGGCTCGAACCAGCGCCGAGTGATCGGCGCCTGTCGTTCCTACTCCTTGGCTTTGGGTTCCTTCGGCAAGCCGAGGACACGCTCGCCCACGATGTTGCGCTGCACCTCGGCGGTTCCGCCCCAGATGGTCTCGGACCGGCTGAAGAAGAACGAGGCCTGCATGGCATTCACGGGATAGCTGGCCTTGCCCCGCTGGCGGTTCGGGTTCGTGCTGTCGGCGTCGTAGAGGCCGTCGAGCACCAGGGAGTCCATGCCGGCCACGTGGGTCCAGAGTTCCATCACATCTCGGTGATACTCCGACCAGAACATCTTGTTGGTCGCCCCGATGGCGGCGACGCCGAGGTCTTTCTTCTTGTGCAGCGTGGCCGAGAGCGAACGAAGGCCGTTGACCTTCATGATCTGCACGTTGGTGTGCGCAGCAGCAAGCCGCTGACGAACCACGGGGTCGTCGATCTTGCCGTTCTCGCGAGCGGTGTCGATGATGACGTTGAGCTCGGTCTCGAATCGCCGGTAGCCGGTGGTGGCGCTGGTGCCACGCTCGAAGCCGAGCGTGGTCATGGCGACCTTCCAGCCGTTGTTCACACCGCCGACGACGTTGTCTTTTGCGCACTTCGCGTCGGTGAAGAAGACCTCGTTGAACTCCTGCGAACCGTCGACCTGGTTGATCGGTCGCACTTCGACGCCCGGCTGATCCATCGGGACGAGGAGGTAGGAGATTCCGGCGTGCTTGGAGACGCTCTGATCGGTTCGGGCGAGCAGGAAGACGTAGTCGGCGTGTTGCGCCCGAGTGGTCCAGACCTTCTGGCCGTTGATGACCCATTCGTCGCCGTCGAGTTCGGCCTTGCACTGGAGTGCGGCGAGGTCGGAGCCGGCTTCGGGCTCGGAGAAGCCCTGACACCAGGCGATCTTCCCCTGGAGGATGCCCGGCAGGAACTCCTTCTTCTGCTCTTCGGTACCCCACTGCAGAATCGTGGGACCGACGAGGGTGTCACCGAAGAAGTCACCACGCATCGGCGCACCGACTCGGGCGAACTCCTCCGAGAGCACGACCGACTCCATGGTGCTCAGACCCTTGCCGCCGTACTCCTTCGGCCACGAGGCGCAGATCCACCCGCCCTGGAAGAGCCTGTCGGTCCAATCGGTGACGAACGCGTCTCGTTCGTCGTCGTTCATCTCGAAGTCGTCGTCGGTCCAACCGGCGGGGAGGTTGGCGTCGAGCCATGCCCGGATTTCACCGCGGAACGTTTCAGCTTCTTGTGGGTAATCGAGATCCATGGACTCAATCTTGACCCACCGGTCAAGTTCTGTGCAACCCGAGCCCGTGACCTGCCAAAACGTGGGTCGTTCTCGCCCGCTCTCGTCACAGCAATAGTCTCGGACGATGGATGACCTCATGATCGGCGATGACGGACACACCCGCTGCGGCTGGGGAACCAGCACACCCGACTACGTCATCTACCACGACCGCGAGTGGGGCCGGCCCGTCCTCGACCGGACCGTGTTGTTCGAGAAACTGTGCCTCGAGGGCTTCCAGTCGGGACTGTCGTGGTTGACGATCTTGCGCAAGCGCGAGAACTTCCGACTGGCGTTCGCCGGCTTCGATCCGGCGAGGGTCGCCGCCTTCGGCGAAACCGACGTCGAACGACTTCTCGCCGATGCCGGCATCGTGCGACACCAGGGCAAGATCCGATCGGCGATCAACAACGCCAAGTCCCTACTGGCGATGGAGGCTGCAGGCGAGCGGTTGGATGAACTGATGTGGTCCCATCGTCCGACGAAGCGCAATCGGCCGACGGCGCCCGGCGAGGTTGCAGCGACGACGCCCGAATCCATCGCCTTGGCGAAAGCGCTGAAGAAGCGCGGGTTCTCGTTCGTCGGCCCGACGACTGCGTATGCAGCCATGCAGGCGATGGGGATCGTCAACGACCACCTGGCCGGCTGCTGGCAACGCGACGAATGTGAAGCGGCCCAGTTGGCGGCCATCACCTCCCTCTAGATCATCGAGCGACATACAATTTCGGAAGCTCGCTCAAGAATCTCCGGTGTGCCGACGATACATCTCACGATGAGAGGCCGGAACCACCCCACGACGACCACACTGCCGGCAGGCATCGAGATCGGTTGCCTCCCCGATCTCGGCACCGGCCCCACCTTGGTGTCGAAACCGATGCCGAGTCCGCTCGAGCTCCGACAGATCTCCGGTCTCACCGCCGGGGCCACGTTCCCGCTGACGACCGGGCGTACCCGACTCGGCACGAGCCCAGACGACGTCGGCTTCATCCTCGATCTCGACGGACAAGGGCTTGTCACGATCACTCCCGGCGACCACTCGGTCCGCCTCGACGGTGTCGTGATCAGTGAACCGACCCTCGTCGGCGACGCCGTCATCGACGTGCGAACCGCTCGTTTCGTGGTGGCCCGCCGCCGTTCGAATGCGCCGCGCCGCCGGGTCGCACTCCGCCCCGACCAGAGCATCGACCAACCCCTGATCCCGGTACCCGACCGGAACCCGACCCTCGAACCCGACGTGTTCGACGACGAGCTACGCAAGCGGGTGTCCGCCGCCCGCCGTGTGGTGATGTCGCATCATCGACGTTCTCACCCCGATCCGGTCGAGCTCCTGGCCATCGCCCGTTCGGACGACGGCCTTCGCTGGACCCGACGCTTCGCCGATCGAGACTTCTGCAAGGTCAGCATCGCCCACGCCGAACGCCCCTGGCAGCCCCGATTCGACAACATCGCTCGCATTCCGAACGCCAGCGCGATCGCGATCGACGACCTTCGCTACCTCGTCGCTGCATCCATCACTGCGGACCTGCGCAGCGGACCGCTTGCGATCGTCGGTGACCGGGCGGCATGCCTCGCCGTCGCCCGACAGATCGTCATCTCACTGGCGACCCTCACCACACCGAGCGATCTCGAGATCGCCGTCCTGGCACCTGCCACCCAGGCATCACACTGGAGCTGGGCCGACGAACTGCCGCACACCCAGGGTGGCGCCGACGAAGCAGTGCCGCTGCTCGTCGTCGACGGGGTCGACCAGTTGGACGACACCTTGGGTGGTGCACTGATCGATTCGTGTGGTGCCGGTGCCGTCATCCTGGCCGACCGTGTCGAGGACATCTCGGTTCGCTGCTCGATGACCATGATGCTCACCGCCGACGGCCGGGCGACGATCGTCGATCACCGCACCGGCGAGACCGTCATGGGAACGACGCCACTCGGTCTGACCGAAGCACGCGCCGAAGCAGCGGCCACCGATCTTCGCCACGCGACGCTCGGAGCAGTGCAAGCAACCGTCGGCTGAGCGCCTACTTCTTCTTGGTGGGAATCGGGAGTCCGACTCGGGCGCCACCGTTGGCCCACTCCGGCCAACGCTCACGGCTCTTCTGAGCCAGCTTGTGCATCAGTGCGATGGCACCGGGATCGTCGTCGCCCGGGCGGGTCTCGATGACACCGTCTTTCATCATCGCCTCGATCACGGCACGGCCGAGATCGGTCCGGACGATGGTGAGGGTCCAGTCGGTGAGTTCACCGATACCACCGGTGGAGATGTCGGCGTGCTCGGCCGCGAAGTCGGGGCAGTGATTGCACCCTTCACGGGTCCAGGCGTGACATTCCTTGAGATTGATCTCGTGGTAGTCGCCGTTCTTCATCCAGATCTGGAAGACACCCTTGATGTTCATCTTGACGATGTCTTCTTTTTTGAGGCCGTACTTGATGCCGAAGAGTTCGTCGAAGAGGGAATCGTCGAAGCTCTTGGAACACAGGAGCCCGATGTTCAGCTTGATCGGCTTGGAGACCTTGCCGACCTTGCGATGCCACATCACGGGGGCGATCGAGGACTGGCAGCTCATGCCGACGAGCGCGAGATTCTCGAGGCCGCGTTCACGGGCCTCGTCGTATGCGATGGTGTTCGCCGAGTAGGTGTAGCGACTTCCGGCGCCGGCCAGGACCTCTTCGGGTGTGGTCGCCACGCCCGGCGTGGCCTTCCAGCCGCTTCCGCCTTCGAGCATCGACACCAGGGCGCCGTCGATGATGTCGTTTTCGAGGCACCAGATCAGAATCTGGGAGACGAGGCCGCCGTCTTGGCCCTTTTCGTACACGTCGTCGTTCTTGGCCCGCACGAGCATGATGTCTTTGTAGATGCCGGACAGGGCGTCGGGCTCACGGTCATGACCGAAGAGGTGCTCGTTGGCCTCGCCTTCCCAGTCGCGGAAGCGAGGACAGGCTCGGGTACAGGAGGTACAACCCTTCTCACCGTGGCCACAGTTGGTCGGGCCGAGCTCGTCTTCGAGATGGAACGGCTTGTAGGCGCCGGGCTCATGCTTGTACCCGATCACGTCATGCGGACACGCGATGACACAACCGGCGCAGCCGGTACACAGACCCGAGGTGATCACCTCGTCGTGGAGTTCCTTCCATTGGAAGGTCCAACGCTCTTTCTTCGCCGGGGCGGTTGCTGCTGGCACTGCGGTGTCGGTCACAGTCGGACCCTACAGCAACGCGCCGATTGCTCCCCAACGACACGAAACGAACTCTCGACCGACAGCGATCTGGCGGTGTGGCCCACGACCCAACCCGGGCTCAGAGCTCGCCGACCTCGATGACACATTCGGCCACGATCTCGACCATCGGCGGGGGCAGGGTCGGTGGCGGCGAGCCGTCGGGTACTTCGACCTTCAACGATTCCTCGATCGCCTCGAACTCGGAGAATCGAAGGCGAACCTGCGCCTTGTCGATCACGCACTGACAGATCTCGGCCTGGATGATCGAGTCGTCGGAAGTCGAGGTGCAGGCTGCCATGAAACTGTCGGCGTTGTCTTGGACGAAGTCGAGTTGGACCTCTTCGGAGCAACCAGTCGCGACGCCCGCGGCCGCGAGGAATGCGAAGGAGACCATCAGCCGGGACAGATGCACGGAGCCGATGCTAGTGGCCAGCTCAGAGCCCGCGCTGGTCGAGGATCTCACGGGCACGGCCGAACACGCCGTCGAGCATCGGTTCGGTGAGACGACCGGTGAACGTGTTCTGTTGTGAGACGTGGAAGCTGCAGAGCACGAAACGATCCGGAGCGAACTCGACTTCCACACCGTGGCCGAACTTGGGTCTCGGCTTGATCCCGAGGTGGCGAGCAAGCCCCTGATAGGCGAAGCCGCCAAGCGCGAGGTAGACGACGGGATCGAGTAGCTCGATCTCACGGTCGAGGAATGGCCGGCACGTGTCTCGCTCGACGGTGGTCGGTTTGTTCTCAGGCGGGGCGCACTTCACCGGCGAGGTCACGAACGCCCCGGTGAGCTCGAGGCCGTCATCGATGTCGGTACTCGTCGGCTGATTGGCGAAGCCGGCACGGTAGAGGGCCCGGTACAACCAGTCGCCGCTGCGATCGCCGGTGAACATTCGTCCGGTGCGATTCGCTCCGTGCGCGGCGGGAGCGAGACCGACGATCATCAATCGCGCCTTCGGGTCGCCGAACCCCGGCACTCCCCGACCCCAATAGTCCCAGTCTGCGTACGCCGCACGCTTGTCGGCGGCGACCTGCTCTCGCCACTCGACCAGCCGGGGACAGGCCCGACAGTGCGCCACCTCGTTCGCGACGAGCTCGAGTGAGTCTCCACGACCCGCCACACCTTTTGGCTTGCGCCGATCTGCTGCCACGCCAAAACCGTAGGTACCGTGCAGAGGAATGGCACCAGCAACCAGCAAGACCGCGAACACCAAGAAGGCGACGACTCGAAAGGCGACTGTTCAGAACGCAGTGGCCAAGCAGGCGGTTGCCAAGACGGCGCCTGCGAAGAAGGCCGCCGCGACGAAGACGATCGCCAAAAAGGCGCCAGCGCGAAAGACCGTCGTCCGAAAGACCGTCGCCCGAAAGACCGTCGCCCGAAAGACCGCTGCCAAGAAGACCGCGGCCAAGAAGACCGCGGCCAAGAAAGCCACGGGCACCACCTCGTCGCGGGCCAAGGCATCACGAACCAAGACCTCGGGCCCCAAGCCCACCACGGTGTTGCTCGTCCGCCACGGACGCACCCCGACCACCGGACAGGTGCTGCCAGGGCGGGCCAAGGGTCTCCACCTCGGCGACGAGGGTGTCGCCCAGGCTCAACGGGCAGCCGATCGGATCGGCGCGTTGGGCGCAGGCAAGATCGCCGCGGTGTACAGCTCGCCGATGGAGCGAGCTCGTGAAACTGCCGCACCGATCGCCAAGGCCACCGGCCACCGAGTCCAGATCCGCAAGGGTCTCATCGAGGCCGACTTCGGCGAGTGGACCGGCCGCAAGCTGACCGAGCTGAACACGTTGCCCGAGTGGCAGCAGGTCCAGCGCTACCCCAGCGGGTTCCGCTTTCCCGGTGGCGAGTCCTTCACCGAGATGCAGCAGCGCATGACCAACGCCATCGCCGAACTCGTGGCTGCGCACCCCGGCGAGACCATCGTGTGTGCATCGCACGCCGACACCATCAAGGCGGCCGTGGCCCACGCCATGGGCACCCACCTCGACCTCTTCCAGCGCATCGTCATCGGACCGTGTTCGATCTCGGCCATCACCTACACCACCGGTGGCCCGATCATCTTGGCCGTCAACTCGATGGGCGACGACCTCTCGACCCTGATCCCCAGCTGAGTCGCCGATGTCTGATTCCTTCGACTTCCGGACCGCCAGCCACTTCACCGCCGGCGCGGTCGGCGAACCCGGCCGCCGGGTCTTCTATCTCCAGGCCGGCGACCAGCACCGCCATGTGTCGTTCAAACTCGAGAAGCAGCAGGCGCTCGCATTGGCGACCTTCCTGCGCTCGGTGCTCGAAGACCTTCCGGTTCCAGAGGGTGAACCCCAGACGGTTGCCTTGGTGAATCCGGTCGAGCCCGCCTGGGTCGTCGGCCAGATCGCCGTCGGCACGGCCGAGCCGGGTGAGATCATGATCCTCGTCGAAGAGCTCGTGATTCCCGAAGACGACGAAGACGAAGACGAACTCGGCCTGTTCGAAGACACCGGGGCTCGCTGCACGGCACACATCACCGTCGCCCAGGCTGCCAACTTCATCCAGACCGTCGACGAACTGGTCAGCCAGAGTCGGCCTCCGTGTCGAATCTGCGGTGGACCGCTCGACCCCGACGGGCACATCTGCCCGCGGCTGAACTGATCGCCGATCCGTGAGTGACGCTGACGAGCCGTTCGGGCTGTCGAGTGAACAACTGATCGAGCTGTTCGAATCAGGCGAGGTCGAGGTCGAGGGCCGCATGCCCTACAGCTCGAACGCCACCCTTCTCGTGACCGTTCGTGGAACCGACGACGACGGAAACGAACTCGAACACCGAGCGATCTACAAGCCCGGCCAGGGCGAGCGACCGCTGTGGGACTTCCCCGAAGGCCTCTACAAGCGCGAGGCCGCGATGTACCGACTCGCCCGTGCCCTCGACCTCGAGGTCATCCCGCCGACCACGATCGGCGTCGGCCCCTTCGGCGAAGGTTCGTTCCAGACGTTCGTCGACGCCGACTTCGAACAGCACTACTTCCCCTTGCACGAGGCCGGGATCGGACTCGACGAGATGCGCCAGCTCGCTGTGCTCGACATCATCGGCAACAACGCCGACCGCAAATCGGGCCATTGCCTGATCGGTCCCGACAATCGGATCTACGGGATCGACAACGGTCTGTCGTTCCACGCCCAGTTCAAACTCCGCACCGTCATCTGGGACTTCGTGCGTGAACCGATCCCCGAAGCCCTGCTCCTGAGCATCCAGCGGTTCGTCGACGAGGGTCCCCCGGTCGAGCTCGCCTGTCTCCTCGACACCTTCGAGGTCGACGCGATGATGACCCGGGCGAAGGCTCTGCTCGACACCGGCATGTTCCCCGAAGACGACACCGACGGCCACCGCTGGCCCTGGCCTCTCGTCTGAGCCTGTCTCGATTGAGCCTGTCTCTGTCTGGGCCGGAACGACACCGAGAACGGGACCGAAGTACCCTCCCGTCCGTGACCACTGACAAGACACGGTTCGAAACTGCACAGCTGTCGGGAGTCGAGGGCTACAAGCTCCTCACCGGTCTGGTCGTGCCCCGACCGATCGGCTGGATCGGGTCGGTGTCAGCCGACGGAGTCCACAACCTCGCCCCGTACTCCTTCTTCAACGCCGTCTCCGGCAACCCACCGATGGTGGTGTTCTCCGCCGGCCATGGCGACGGCGTGCGCAAGGACACCGCGGACAACGTCAAGGCCACCGGTGAGTTCACCGTCAACATCGTCACCGACACCACGGTCGAGGCGATGAACGCCACCTCGGCGAGTCTCCCACCCGAGGTCGACGAGTTCGAACATGCGGGCCTCACCCCCGCCGATTCGATGTTCATCA
>RCMY010004383.1_pt1 | contig 12232 bp, 13 predicted proteins | sample 2041341 | NCBI WGS metagenome assembly RCMY01 (sample SAMN09708234, study PRJNA481090) | Marine sediment metagenome, whole genome shotgun sequencing project.
ACGCTGTCGAACCGTGGGTACAACTGTGCGAACGCATCCTGTGCGAGCTCCTCGGCGATGCCGTTCGATCCGGTCAGCAGATGCGCGAGCCGCACGGTTGCCGCGTACCGATCACGGAAAAAGTCATCGAACGAGTACGGCTCACGGTCACCATGATCCGAGAACGTGGCCGGTGGGCCTTCGCAAGGAATCGTCACATCCTTCTACACACCGCCCACCGCCAGCCGGTTCCATCACCGTCCATCAAACACGTCGTCGATCAGCAACCTCGGCTGCCCGAAACCCACTTCCGAGCCGTCGGCCGGCCCTCGGATCCGGGCACTGATGTGCTCGACCCAGCGGCCTTGACGATGTTTGGTGGGATGTGTCGCGCAAGAGTGGGCTCTGGGTGCTCTTATCAATGATGGATCGAACACGGTCGGACTTTGAACGCTTCGTGCGTGATGTGGAACCAAGGTTGCGGCGCGCTCTGGTCGCAGGGTTCGGCGCACAGCTCGGCCGGCAGGCCGCCGCCGATGCGCTCGTTTGGTCGTGGGAGAACTGGGACAAGGTTTGCTGCCTCGACAATCCGGCTGGCTACCTCTACAAGGTAGGCCGTACCGCAGCGACCAGAGCGAGCGGGCGTGATGTCCCGGCCGCAGACGTGCCGGCGCCGCACACCGAAGGAGACGTGGCGTTCGAGCCCGGCCTAATGCCGGCGCTACTTGCGCTCTCTGCCCCGCGGCGCACGGCCGTGCTATTGGTGCACGGGTACGGCTACACGCTCCGCGAGGCCGCAGAACTGGTCGGTGTCACAGCTTCGACGATTCATCGCGATTGCGATCGCGCCTTGACAGAACTACGAGCCCACCTGGAGGTTGAAGATGTCCACTGACCTGGACCGAGCACTATCCGACGTCGCCGCCCAACTCGACGACGCAGCGCCGCCCATCACCGTCGACGAGATCCTCAACGCACACGACGATGCGGAACACGCCGTTCTGATTCCGCTCACGCGCACAGTCCAGACGCGCCGACGACCGCTGCTGTTCGTTGCGGCTGCCGCCGCCGTGGCGGCGCTCGTCGCCGGCATCGTCGCGGTCACGTCGATGCGCGATTCGTCGTCGGTGTCAGATCAGCCAGGTCAGACCGCGCCGCCGAGACCCGACGACGTACCCGCAACGGGGGTGGTGTTCTCCCCCGAAGATGCGCTCGCTCTATCGGTCGCACACGACACGCTGATCGCCGAGTGCATGGCGGACAAGGGATTCGACTATCCGCTCCCCACCACCGACGAACTGATCGCAGCGTTCGGCGAGTGGCAGCCACACGCCGTGCTCGGGATCCAACGAGCCGGCGCTGCCAGACGAGTCGGCTACCACTCTGCCGGCGTCGGCGGATTCGGCACCCCGAGCCAAGCGAGCGCCAACCAGCTGATGGACGCTGGAGAACGTGAGGCCTTCAGCATCGCCCTAAACGGCCCCGAACTCGCCGCCGCAACAACACCCGGCCCGGTCACGAATCCCGAAACCGGCCGGGTACAGGTAGGCGGCTGCTGGGGCCAAGTCCAAGCCACCACGCACACTGACGACGAGGATCTGCGCGCCGCCGTCAACGAAGCCGGGAACATCGGCGAGATGGCACCATCGGGAGCCGGCTTCGACGACGCCGCCCTCAACGACCCCCGTGTCCGAAACGCACTCGACACCTGGTCGACCTGTGTCGAGACGCGCACCGACGAGCAAGCCGACACACCCAACGAAATCGCCCGCCGATTCCTCGACGGCAACTACGACGGCTCAGCCACCGCAAAAGAGATCACCGTCGCCGCCGCCGACGCCGAGTGCCAACAAGAGGCAGACCTCTGGACCACGTGGTACACCGTCGTCGCAGAACTCACCCGCAACCGGCTCGGCGCCGACGCTGACCTGTACGACGACTGGACCCTCGCCCGAGTCGAAATGGTCAACTCCGCCCGGGCAACCCTTGCCGATCGCAACATTGACCTGCCGTCGCTGGACTGAAGTAGGTAGCGCCGGACCTCGAGTCGTTCGTCATCAGCCGAACGCACAGTCCGGCACTTCGATCTGCGGAGTAGGCCAGCTTCGCACCCGAGCGATAATTCCCTGCCGAAACGCTCCGCCACGCGCTGAACTTCCGGCGTGATCGATCGCTGCTGGTCGGGAAAGTGCAGTGCGCTGCTTGGGCCGATCTGTTGCGCGTGCTCGCCGGTCGAGGACGGATTATCGGGACGCGTGTTCTGTGCGGCGTGCGGGCTGGAGATGGTTTTCCGACCCGATGGCGATGAGTTGATTGTCATCAGGACGCCCGCGTGCGTGCCCTGCTTGGCCTGGTACCGGGCGGCTTGATCGCGAAGCTCAGGTGAACGTGAGCGCCGCTCGTGGTCGCGTGTTCAGTCATTTCGACGAGGTTGTATGGATTCGGTGGACTTCTGCATCGAATAGCTAGTGAGATCGACAAGGCTTGCCTCCATGGATGACCGACCGGGCGAGAGGCCTCACCCGACGCCGTCCGGACCCGACGAATCCGCCTTCACCGCCTTCTACCGAAGAGAGCACGAACCCCAAGTGCGTCGGGCAGCGCTCATGCTGGGCTCCGGCGAAGCCGCGCACGACGTCGTCCACGAAGCAATGGCATCGATGTACAAGCGATGGTCCACCATCGACGCACCCGGCTCATACCTTAACCGGGCCGTGCTCAACGGTTGCCGAGCGGTCGTCCGCACGCGAGTCGCCGAACGAGGGATGCAACGACGCATCCGACCAGTCGACGACAACACATCGCCCGACGATGTCCTCTTCGACGTCCTGGCACGCCTGCCGTTCAACCAACGCGCAGCGGTCGTGATGCGTTACTTCGCCGGCATGACCGAAAACGAAATCGCCGACGCACTCGATACCCGCCCCGGCTCCGTCGGACCGTGGATCCACCGAGCACTCGCCACCATGCGAAAGGAACTCTCATGAACACCCTGGAAGAACAAATCACAAGCGTCCTGCGTCGGCGAGACGCCGAACTCGTCGTCCACGACGAACTCGACGCGATCATCAACGACGACCACATCATGCGTCTCACTCCGCAGCGCGACCGCCGAAGTCGACCGCTGCTGTTGACGGCTGCCGCAGCAACGATGCTCGTCGTCGGCGCTGGCGGTCTGATGTGGACGCAGCGCACCGAACCAGGCCCCCCGGCCGCCGCGAACTCTCCACAAGCGGCCGCGCCTGCATCATTCCCACGACTTCAGTTTCCTGCAACCAAGTCGGTGACAGATCCGGTGCTGGTCGGCGCACAGGACTATCCAATCGAGGGTGGCTGGTTCAGCTTTGCCAACTACGACCAGGAGATTGATTGGAACTTCGACGGCAACCCCACTCGGGAACCGGCGTTCTCCGTTGCGATCTTCACGGGCACACAAGCCGATGCCGAGCAAGCGATCTGCGGATCGCCCGACCAAGTCGTGCAGGGCGAGCGCACCATCAAGGTCCTGGATCGAACTCAGGACCAGTGGAGATTCGTCTGGAGCGAAACCTCCGATGTCCTCGTTGTCGTTGACACATACTTCTTGTCGCGAGAGGAAGCATTCGCGGCCATCGAAAGATTGCAGCCGGTCAAGGAGGATGTCTGGCAACAGCGCCTTGCTTCGATCCCCGCACAAGAATTGGTCACAGACTCCACCGACCGCGACGCAATCTGGACCTTCTATGTCAGCGCTGCGAACACCGACGACCAACTCGACCCGACGCCGACTACTTCTCCGGAGCCGAACAACTGCTGAGTCGGAGCTCCCGCCACAGACTGGCGCCCATGGCCCGACCGATGCCCGCACGCGTCTGAGCGACAGTCACGGTCAAGGATGGTCGGCGGCCCACCGCAGCGCCAGCGCACTCGGTCAGGTCAACGACCTCGAGCTGCCCCTCGAAACGCCACCACGGCCGTCGCTGGTTCAGCAATGGTCGTCGGGATTATGCAGTGTGCGGCTTGGGACTGATCGATACTCGAGGTGCGTTGCGGCGCGGCTGGGCAGCTGATGGCCGGGCTATCGAGTGCGCGTTATGAGTGAGGCCTTCGCTTGGTCCGAACTGTGGTGCCGCCGCGAGACAGCCAGTTCAGGAACCGCTCGCGTCCAGGCAACGCCTCATCGGGTCTTCGCAGGTCTACGAGCGGCGACGCCCTCCGTAGACCCTTCAGAGATATCGGATGGCGCGTGGAGCGCCGTCGCCCTCGTCGAGCCCGGGTGGTCCGCGGTTCAAGCTGGGATCAGACACAGCGATATGGGGGATCACGCGTCCTCTGGCCGGCTTGCCGGCGCGTAGCGCAAGAGTTGAGGGGCACCAGCTGACATATATATGCCTGTGGTCGCTGTCTGAAACGCTCGTGCGGTGTTCGGGCAAGAATGGGTTATGAGCACAACGGATGCGGACATCATCGCCGCCTCGATTGATGACCCGGTCCTGTTCGCTCAGATCTTCGACCGTCACGCCGACACGATCCGAAGGTTCGCCGTACCCCGAGTGGGGGTCTCCGCCGCCGATGATGTCTGCGCAGAGGTCTTTCGGGTTGCGTTCGAGCGGCGCAACTCGTTCGACCGCGACGTCAGCAGTGCGTTGCCGTGGCTCTACGGGATCGCAGCGAACCTCGTCCGACGTGAGCTTCGCGGCCGGGCTCGTGGCTTCGCTGCTCTCGAGCGCCTCCGCGGCCGTCGTGAGCTTGCCGGTGAGCCGTTGCTCGACATCGCGTCGCGCATCGACGCCCGAGCGGATCTCTTGCGGCTGGGCGACGCACTGATGTGCCTATCCGCCGATGAACTCGACGTGTTGTTGCTGGTGGCGTGGGACCAGCTCAGCCCGACAGCCGCAGCCGCTGTACTCGGCATCCCAGCCGAAACCGCCCGCACACGGCTGCACCGAGCCCGAAACCGAATCCGAAACCATCCTGGCGACCAGCCAGCCGACCTGGAGGTAGTGACCGATGCGACTCGATGAACTCACCGACGAACAACTCGACCAACGGCTACGGGAACTCGTACCGCTCCCGCCGCCGTCGCGGACCTGGGAACAAGCACAACGAGAGCGGCTGGTGCACTACATCACGACTGGCCAAACGAATTCTTCCAGCGATCCGTCACGTCGTACTACAGCTACTGAGGAGCAGCTCGTCGAACTGGATGACGAACGCCCGGAGCAATCTCGAAGCTGGTGGGCCCCGGGCATGGCCGCCGCAGCCGCTGCGGTCCTGGTCGTTGGACTGTTCGTCGTGCAGAGGGTCGCAGACGCTCCCGCTTCGTCACAGCAACAGCCAACGACATCGCCGCCGGCAACGACGCCGGTGCCGAGCGCCTCGGACGGCTACACCAAGATTGACGAGGTGCTCGACGACTTCGATCGGATCGAACAAGCGGTCGTCCAACTCGATGTCAGCCGCCAAACCCAGTTCTACGCGACCTACTTCGACTGCATGGCAACCGCTGGGTTCGACGTGCCAGCCGACGTACGACCGACCGCCAACACGCCTTCGTTCGCTCCGAGTTTCACCCGGGAAATGCATGCCAGCTTGGCGTTCGAGCGGGCACCCCAATACGCAATCGCCCAACGCGGCTACGCCGTTGCTGACCTCGAGCCCGTGACCGACGAGCAAAACGGCAGCCCAATTGCCAACGATCCGCTGTCACAATGGATCGCGACCCTTTCACCCGACCAGCAAGCCGCGTACGCGATTGCAGACATGGGCGGGCCCGACGCTCCGACGATCGAGTACAGCAACGACGACGGGGTGTTTGCGATGCCGGCGTCGGGATGCAACTACCAGGCTTTGCAAGACGTGCACGGCGACGTCGACACCTGGTTTCGGGCGACCAACGAACTCAACGCCCTGCACGGACTGGTGACACTGAACGCGCTCACCAGCACCACATACCAATCATCCGTCGACGCCTGGTCGAAATGTACCGCCAACCTCGGGACACCGCTCGACAACCCCGACGTCATGACCGGCTCCATCGACCAAGCAGTCGCAGACCGAGACTGCCGCGAACAAACGAACCTTGGCACGGCACGCAACGAGGCGCTCCTCACCAACGCCAACGAGTACCGCGACCGGCTGAGAGAACTGGTCGACGACGCTGACACCCTCGCAAACCCAGACACTCAGTGATCCGCTCGTCAGGACCCATGCGATAATCGCTGGCCGAGTCGCTCGCGCTCGCGCCGCACCGCCGGCGAAGTGTGGGGCGTCAGGGTGCCGATGTGGGAGCGCATAATCACCCTCGATGAGTCGAATTGACCCGTCCGAGAATGGCGCGCCTGCCAGTCGTGCGTCGCCCATTCGTTGTGCCCCGATGCAACTATGCGTTCCGTCCTCACCGTGATCTCATCCGACGTGCGAACTCGCCGGGGGTCACCGGTCGGATCTCGGCTCGACGCTTGACGGCGTTGGGACTGCGTACGTCGATCTCGGAATCCACCCAGGTCACGACGAGATCTCGTCCTCGTCGCTCGACCGTGATGATCCCGTCTCGGTGGAGCCGGTGGAGCGTCTGGCGAATCAACTCGGCCTCGCCCTTCGTTGCGCCGGCACCGAAGCGCGCCGATGCGATCGAGCGAGTGGTCGGTAGCAGTGCAAGCCCGACGGCACGGAGGTGCTCGACGACCCAGACCTGTTGCTGACCCAACCCCCGTGCCATGCACCATGTTGCCCTAAACCTTGGATGTTCGATCGCTCCATCCGTCTGGCGGCCCTTCATGGTCATTTTGATAGGTGGCCTGACCAGGGCGAATACATCTAAGTCTTGGACGAGTTGGGCGACCAATATGGACAACAACGCGCGGTCACACGGCGTGCATAGGTTGATCCGTATGCACCCGGAACACCCCACCCTCTTCGACCCGACCCCGTACACGGCCACCCCCGGCTTTGTGTACGCCATGCTTCTCCACGACGGCATCGTCAAGATCGGCTACTCCATCGACCCGCAGCGCAGAGCACGCGAGCTGCGGGCTCGACTGCTCGGGTTCCAGCCTGGTTCATTTCTCAGCGAACGCGAGATCCACTTCGAGCTCCGTACGTACCGGATCGGATCACATGAGGACTTCTGGCCGAGCGACGAGGTTTGGGCCGTCGTCAGACGAATCACTGCACGGCGTTGGGCCGCGTGATTGACGCGCCGATTCGCTCGACCACTCGACCAGACGTTTCGTGTCGAACGGATCCTCGCCCACTGAGTCGATGCTGGCTGTTCGCGCCAGCGTGGTCTGTGGGGCTATGAGTCCACGCTCCGCGAGACGGTCATCGGCCGATACCGAGGTCGGGTGGTTTGGGTTGGAACTGCTGGTAGCGGGTACCTGCGGTTGGAAGTTGGTCACGCAGATCCCGGTTCGACGGCTGTCGCGTCCGTTGCGGCGATCCTTGCTTGGCGAGCGCTCGGCGTTGGGCGACGGCGGGGATGTCGGCGCGGTCGAGGGCGATGGCTGCCTCGAGGATGCTGATGGCTTCGGCGAGGTCGTCGGTCTCGGTGACGACGAGGGCGGTGTTGTCGGTGCGACCGCGGGTCATGCCGACGTAGAGGTTGCGGCCACTCGTTGCGTTGGTGGCGAGGGTGATGCTGCGGTCGGCGGTTTCGCCTTGGGCGCCGTGTTCCGTCGTGGCGTAGGCGAGTTCGACGTGGCGGCGGACGTACTCGGTGGGGAGGGTGATGGTGCCGTGTCCGTCGAAGCGGGTCACGGTGACACCGTCACCGTTGGTGTCGGTGACGGTCCAGCGGTGTCGGTTGCGGACGCTGTCACCGGTGGTGGTGCGGAGGCGCCGGTCGTTCTGACGGGTGGCGACGACGTCGCCGACCATCGCGACGCCGTCGGCGATCTGGGTGGCGGTCGCCGGGTCGAGGTCATTGCGCTCAACACGTGCGCGTTGGATGTGATCGTTGACAGCGGCGACGTGCTCGTTGCGGGTGGAGGTGATCGAGAGTGTCTCGCCGGCGGTGTGGGCGTGTTGCCATTGGTCGGCAATGGTGTCGAGGTGTTCGTCGAAGGTGCCGGGGCGGATGCGGCCGTACGTGGCGTAGGTGGCGAGGGCTCGGCTGTCGCCGGCGCGCAGGCCAAGCGAGGCGGTTGCTTCCCACGGTTGTTCGAACCGGTGGAGTCGGTCGAGTTCAATGGTGCGGCCGGTTTCGCAGAGCTCGGCGAACATGCCGCCGCGGCCGACGGCTTGGAGCTGGTGCGGGTCGCCGACGAGCACGAGCCGCCATCGGGATCGTTGAGCGTGGTCGACGAGTCGCTCGAGGTCGGCTGTTCGGACCATGCCGGCTTCGTCGACGATGATAGTCGTGCCGGGGCCCGGGTCCCACCAGGTGGAGCCGGCGGAGGGCTGGTCGAGGTCGTGGATGAACTTGGCGATCGTGTCGGCAGCGACGCCGGTCTCGGCGCCCAGAACGGCAGCAGCCTTTCCGGTTGGGGCGAGCCCGATCACGGGGCGGGTGTGCACGTGAAGGTCGCCGACCGCGGTGGCGAGCATGCGGGTCTTGCCCGCACCGGCCGGGCCGACGACGAGGACGAGTCGATCATGGCCGGCGACTGCCCGGGCAGCGGCATGTTGGCCGTTGTCGAGGTCGACGTCGCGAATGGTGCGGGACGGACGACGCGGCTTGTCAAGTTGGGCGTCGAGTGCCCAGGTGATGATGCGTTCCTCCTGGGCGAGGACGTGCTCGCTGGTCGCCTGGTTCGCGATCGGGTCGATCAGCAGCGACCGACCGTCGGACCCGCGTCGCTGCGCGGTACCGATGTCAGGGTCGAGGTTGATGCAGGCGTCGAGCACGACGTCAGCACCGGCCTCGAGCGCCTTCGCCCACGTGGCTGCGGCGTGTCCGGGTTGAGGTAGGGCGGTGCCGGCGATGGCGCGCAGGACCTCCATGCGGTTCCACGTCGACCGCCGCTCAGCGAGACCTTCCAACACCTCGGCGACCGTCACCGGCGGCACCGCCGCAGCGGCCTCGCTGGCGGCAGCGCGGACCGAATCGACAAGCGCAGGCGCGTCGTAGCCGACGCTGCTTGCTTCGCGGTGCCACCGTGACCGCAGATCGGTGACACCGAGGCCGGACTTGTGGTCGCGGGTGTCGGCTGCGACCTCGCGTTCCATCGCCGCGTACTCGCCGTCGGTCGGCTCACGGCCGGTGCGGTCGATGAAATCGGCGATGCGACCGTCCATCTCCACTGCAATCACGTGCGCCCGCTTCGAGAACTGGTGCAGCAGCTCGGCCGGCACACCGGCGATCTCGGCCTGACCGTTCACGATCTCGTCGAACGCCACGCCGTAGCGGGCGGTCAGCTCTGCCCGCAGCACCGACTGATACACGTAGCCGAACGTCTGCTGATGCCGCTTCAACAGTCGGGCGTCGAGCGCGTACCAGCGGCCGTCGTCGGTCTGCACCTTCGCCGAGACCACGACATGGGTGTGCAACTGGGGGTCGTCGGCGCGGCTGGTTGACTGGCGGATCACCGCCGCCGTCAGTCCGCCGGTGTCGGGGTGGAGCCGTGTCCCGTTCGAGCGGATGCGGGTCGTCGACCCGTACTTCTCGATCATCGATACCGCGGCGGCGACGGCACGATCGTGACATTTGGCGAGGCCGTCGTCGCCCGTGAGCGCCCACAGCACCGAGACCGACTTCGGTGCCGAGAACGTCGCGTCGTAGCCGGCGACCGCCTTCGTGACGTTGCCGTGCCGATCGACCCGATCGAGCAGTTCCCGCCCGAGGTTCTGATCGGTGATCGGGTGCCGGCCCGACAGCAGCGACTCGAGCGCGTCGGTCGACACCTTGCCGGTGAGTCCGAACGCTGATGCCTGGTGGCCCGTCCACTGTCCCGGTAACTCGCCCTTGTCCTGGGTGAGGTAGCCGGTGTAGTAGCGAGCCGACGCACCCGCGGATGCTGCATAGAGGGTCGTGACCCGGATCATGGCCGCTCCCGACCGCCCGCGGGCACCTGTCTGTTGGATCTATTGGCAGTGGAGTTGGAAGAGGTCATCGGTTGCTCCAGGTAGGGAGTCAGTCCTCGAAGAGTCGAGGAGTTGCCGGGTGGCGGGGGGAGGTGCGACGCGGATGGCGACCCGTCGGTCGAGGTTCCGCGGGGGAGACGTCATCGGGATCGTCGGTGCTCAGTGCGTGTTCGTCGATCGGGTGGTCGACGATGGGCCATGTGATCGCCGCGCCGATGTAGCGCTCGAGCCCCACTCGGGGAACGCGCAGGCTCCGTCCGACTTTCCGCCCCGGGACCTCGTCGGTGTCACCCGTGGCCAGGTGGCGGTGAATCGACTCGTAGACGAATGTCAGCCCGCAGCGCAGCACGGCGGCCGTCTCGGCGACGGTCAGAAGATCTGGTGGTGCGGTCGTCGACCTTGACGAGCGGAGTTGTTGTCGTCGCGGCATGGCATTCCTCCTCCACATGACATGGGTCACCCCACCTGTGACCCGGACACAACTCGACATGCCGACGTGAGATCCGCGAGGTCTCGATACCGCCCGGTTCACATACCTACGGACCAACGAGCAGCCGCTTGGTCACACGCTTTCTCCCGGTTTCTGTGGACCCGGGTCGGGTGCTGTCAATACCGCACCGAAAACGGTACGGTTTTGACGTGGGCCAACTGGCGTCGACGAACCGGCGACGGCTACGGGAAGCGGCGAATCGCGGCTATGTCACGTCCGACATCGCGTACGAAGCTGGCGTGCCCCTTGTTGAAGTCCGGAAGCTGGCGTCGCGGGGCGGGCTCGACCATGTCTCACGTGGCGTCTACCGCTTTCCCGATCTCGTCGACGACGAACGCACGCCGTTCTACGAGGCCGTGCTGTCCGTCGGATCCGACGCGTACCTCACCCGCGATTCCGTGCTCGCATTCCATGACCTCGCGCTCGTGAACCCTCGCCGGATCAGAGTCGGCACGACCCGTCGAGTTCGACGCAGCCTGCCCGACCACATCGAGGTGATCCGTGACGATCTGCCGGCCGCCGACCGCACGGTCTACGACGGGCTGCCGTCGGCGACGGTCGAGCTAGCGTTGCGTGACTGCATCGGCACCGTGATGGGCGACCGACTCGCCGATGCGGCAGATCGAGCCCGTGACGAAGGGCTCATCCGCCGCCGAGACCATGAGCGACTCATCAAGGAGATCGGAGCGGTCAGATGAGGGAACCGCCGGCGAACCAACGAGCGACACCGATCGGCCACTCCGTACTCGCTCCCTGACGCACGGCGCTCTGTGGGCGGCGATCTCGACCTGTCGTGATGTTTGCGTTACTCGGTGACGCGATCGGCCCAGTAGAACGGGCGACGATGTTCGTGATGAACGGCGAGGATCTCGAGGTCAGCGCTGGCGACTCGGTAGACGACAATGTACGGGAAGCCCGCGAGAGCGACCTTCCGCTCGAGCGGGTCACCGCTGTCGTCTTGGCGCGTCGGGGTCCCGGCGTTCGGCCAACGCGCGGCGCGCTCAGTCGTTGCCCGGACGGCGTCGACGAAGCGGACGCCAAGTCCGTCGACACGGTCCTCGTACCAGAGTTGTGCTTCCACCACTTCGGCGGTCGCAAGAGGGTGAAACCGGACGTCGCGCGTCACCGGGCACGTCTGGCTTGTTCCACCTTCGCAAGGACATCGTCCCAGGAGTCGGTGGTGACCTCGCCGGAGTCGATCTGGCTGGCTCGTCGAGCCGTTTCGTCGGCCCAGAGTCGATCGAGCTCTGCTTGGTCGGTCTCGACCGGCCGATCATCAAGGCTGTCGAGGAGTTCGACAGCCAGTTGTGCCCGGGCTGCCTCTGGCAACGCGAGCACCTCAGATCGCAGCGCGTCCGTTTGGGCCGTCATGCTGCCACGATACATCGTCGCTGGCACGCTGGCACGCTGACTCGAGCAAGGCGAGTCGCTCGGTGAGCGCGGTTCCGAGCGCCTGCGCAGCGACGAGGGCTCCGGTACGTGCCGGTAGCAGCGGGGTTCGACCACCCTTGAATGTCCGTGAATATCGAACGGCCTCCGTGGGTTCCATGGCGTGCGACTTCGCCGGCGGTGCGGCGTGGACCGGGGCGTTCTTGCCCGCGATTATGAGCGCTCGCCAGCGGCCCGGCGACCGATCGATACGTGCCGATCACGGGCGGGTTGTGGGGGGTTTGATCGGACGTTGTTCTGATCGATCGAGGGGTGGTCAGGCTGAGAACGAGGACGGCGATGGACGTTCGTTTGCGAGAAGTCTGACTTTCG
>RCMY010004384.1_pt1 | contig 12231 bp, 17 predicted proteins | sample 2041341 | NCBI WGS metagenome assembly RCMY01 (sample SAMN09708234, study PRJNA481090) | Marine sediment metagenome, whole genome shotgun sequencing project.
CGGAGGCGGAAGCCATCGGGCTCAGCATCCTGCAGTGGATGGCCGACAACCGTCTGGTCGCCTACGCCGACCGCGAGTTCAACCAGACGTGGCGGTCGTGGGACGCAGCCACGCTCGAAGAGCAGCCTGCCGTTGCGCTGGACCCGACGTGCTACACCGGCAAGGCCGACCGCAACACCGGCATCGTCTACGCGAGTGACGGAATGGTCGGGATGGGCGAGGACCTCTGCCGCGTCGACACCGCCGATGGCTCCGTCGTGCGAACCGCTGACGGCGTCCTCGTCGACCCGGACAAGTTCTGGCTCGACCCGAACTCGGGCGGAGTCGTGGTGCTGCACTACCCCGACCCTGACGGCCCATCTGAGCTGGTCACCCTCGACGGCGCTTCGCTGACTCGCCAGTCGGCGGTCGCGCTGGGGCCGGGGGAAGGCGTGCGCTCCGTCGGGCTGACCACGTGGGTCACTTCGTTCGACAGTCCCGATCGGCTCGAGCCGGGAGCGTCTGCCCTGCCGCGTGGCCTGACGCCCAAGGTCAGTGACGCCGGGACGGTGTTCATGTCGTCGAACGGGTCGGATGACTTCGTGTTCGTCAGTGCGGTTGACGGCAGCGTGATCGGAACGATGCCGTCCGGGTTCAACCCGACGCTGTCGAGCGACTGGTCGATCGACGACTCGTCGTTCGTCCGCATCACGCTCGACGGGAAGGCCGAGATCTACCAGTTCTGACGTCCTCAGGTCACAGGTTGACGGCGATGCCGCCGTAGACGAACACGCCCTCGCAGGTGTCACGGTCGTCGGCGCCGGCTCGCGTCAGGCGAAACGTCACGGCCGCGCCCGGTGACAGGTTGTCGTTGTGGTTGAGCCGGAACGCGACCTTCGTCGTCGCGCTGCTGGTTCCGCTCGGGGCCGGCCCCAACGCGACGAGGTCGCCACCGCCCACCAGGCTCCAGCCGTAGTTCAGCACCCGCAGCGAGTCGTCGTCGGGACCTGACACGCCGCTGGCCGAGAGGACGACGGCGCAGGACGGCGACGTCTGGATCGGGAAGACGACCTCGATCGGATCGCCCCCGACGTAGCCGTTGGGCAGCGCGAAGCCGATGATCATCGACGACGATCCGGCTGCGGACAGCGTCAACGACGCCAAGCTGAGGCTCGCGTTCCCATCAGTGGCCGCGGCCTGGATCGGCAGGGAGAAGCCGCGGTAGGCGGCAGCGGACCTGCCGTCGAGGGTGGCGGCGTCAAGCGTCGCGTTGCTGCGCAGGAAGTCGCCGCTGTCAAGGCCGTCGAGCGTGGCGGCGTCGATCGGAGACGGGTTCGGCAGGGCCTCAGCGATCTTGGCCGCCGTGTCGTGGCGGTCGTCACCCGAGATGCGGGTGACCGAGCCGGTCCGGGCGAACGAGAGGAGCGCCTCGATGACCTCTGAAGACACGGCGGCTGGTCCGCCGAAGACGATGATCGCGGCCGGGTCGAGCGCCTCAAGGGCAGCGACCGTCGCGGGCGGCAAGGGGAGCCGCGGCTCGACCGTCAGAAGCGGCGCCCGCAGCGTCGTCGCGAGCGTCGAGCCCGCGAGGGCGTCCGGGAAGTTGCGACCGCTCGCGATGTAGACGACGTCAACGGGCCCGTCGACGGCATCCGCGCGAGGTGGTGCGGCGGTGAGGAACATGACGGCGATCAGGAGGAGCGTCGCCGCGAGGGCGAGGCGTGGGGCTGAGCGAGCGCTGACTGCCATGTCGTCTCCAAGAGGCTGCTCCGCGAACGATAGACCCGCTCGACGCACGTGTCCCCTGTCGCTCGACACGTCGTGGCCCGTGGTTCACGGCGGGGCGAGCGCATCCAGAAGCTTGTTCGCTCGTCCTGCGACCGCTTTGCGGCGATCGCCGGTCAGATCATGCAGCACCGGGCGCAGCCAGCTGCGCAGCTCGGCGTCCTCGGCAGCCCAGTCCGCCAGCACCTGCATCGTCGTGTTCTTCACGATCCAGTCGTCGTGCTCGACGAGGTTGCGCTGCATGATCGCCTGCGCTGCGGCCCTCTGGCGGGTGTCCATGAACGGTGTGAGGTGGTCGAACAGGTTCGCGAGCGTCCACTGCGTTGACGCCTGGGGAATCGCGGCGACGTCGGTCAGCAGCCGGTCGAGGTAGGGCGCGCCCCAGGACGGCTGGGCCATCACGACGCGCTTCATGCAGCTCGACACCCGCAGGCGGACGACCTCGTCGTCGCAGAAGTAGGACGCGTACAGCTCATCGAGGCGGCTGCGGTCGGCGAGCACGATCGCGGCGACCTGCTCGGTGTTGCCGAGCGAGTTGTGGTGGCCGCCGGAGAGCAGCTTGACGAAGGTGTCCACGGTGGGCCTGGCCGACGGTGGCAGATGCCGACCATCGTGCCGAGCGACAGGCAGCCGTGCGACGAAGACTCGCGGCCTTGCCTCGACGTCCCTCCCGCCTCCCGGCTCAGGCTCGCTCGTGGAACGTCGTGATGGCCGCGACGAGGGCGTCGGGGTTGTCCCACATGACGTAGGTCCGTGATCCGGGGATCAGCACGACCGTGGCGTCGGGCATCAGCGCTGCGGCGCGATGGGCGTGGGCGACCGGGAAGAACTTGTCCTCGGCCGCCCATGCGAACAGCACCGGCCGGTCGTAGGTGTGCAGGCGTTCTGCGACGTCGAGCGTGATCTGCGGGTCGAGGCCGCTGAGCACCTTGCCGATGTCGTCGCGGACATCGGCGTCGGCGAGCGCAGGTGCGAGGAACGACTCGCGGATGTCGTCGGGCAAGGCGGTGTTGGTGAGCCACCCGAACGACGTCGGCGACTGCCAGAACGCCTTGGCCCGCAAGGCCGTCACGGCGGCAGCCACGCCGCCGGGGATCTTGGGGAGCAGCAAGAGCGGTCGGAACACCTTCGGCGGGAAGTTCTCGAAGAAGTCGCCGGTGGCGAACACGACGCGGGCGACCAGGTCGGAGCCGGCGTGGTCGCTGGTGATGAGCAGCTGGGTGATCGCGCAGCCGGAGTCGTTGCCGACGAGGGTGACTTCACCGACATCGAGGGCCACGATGGTTTCGCCCAGGATGCGCGCCATCCCGGCAGGCGAGAGGTCGGCGTCGCGGCGCATCGGCTCGGTGTGTGACCCCATCGGAGGATCGATGGTGATGACGCGGAAGCCGTTGGCGTGCAGCCCCGGAACGACGGGGCGCCAGAGGTCGCCGTTGTTCAGGAAGCCGCACATGAGCAGCAGGGTGTGGCCGTTGTGGTTGCCGGGGGCGCCGGTGTCGCGGACGTGGATGTTGCCGGCGGAGGTGGCGACGGACATGGGAGGTTCCTCGCGGGGTGCGTTGGTAGCATTCACAGACAAGCTGTCGGTATAAACATACCGCCTGTCTGTTTGTTTTCAACTCGGAGCTGACCGCACGTGTCCCAAACCCAGCAGGAGCGCCGCGAGGCGACGCGCGCGAAGCTGATCGGTGCGGCGCTCGAGGTGTTCACCCGCGACGGGTTCGCCGACGCATCGACCACGGCGATCCTGAAGGTCGCGGGCGTCAGCAGGGGAGCGATGTATCACCACTTCGCGGACAAGGCGGACCTGTTCGCAGCGGTCTACAGCCACGTCGAGGAGCAGACGACCGCCGACATCGCCGTCGCGGCGGCCGAGGCCACCGACCCGCTGCATGCGCTGCACCTCGGCGTCGACGCCTACCTCGACGCCGCTGAGGACCCGGCCGCCGCGCGCATCGTCCTGCTCGACGCCCCGACCGCGCTCGGCTGGGAACGCTGGAAGGCGCTCGAGGAGCAGCACGGGCTCGGCCTGACGATCTTCGTGCTGCAGGGCGCCATCGACGCCGGCGTCATGCAGCCGATGCCGGTGGTGCCGCTCGCGCACGTCCTGCTCGGGGCGATGCGCGACGGGGCGCTGCTCGTCGCCCGCTCACCCGACCAGGCGGCCGCACGGCGAGAGGTCGCCGAGGTGCTCCACGGCATCGTCGGGGCGCTGGCGATCTGACGGCGCGACGGTGGACTCAGGCGCGTCGGCGGCCGGACCGTGCAGCTCGGAGATCGCGGCTGTCCAGAGTGGTCAGCGGTGCGAGCGGAGTCGGTCCGCCTGTCGTCAAGACCCTAGGTTGCGGGGGTGACGCGCCTGTTGGGTTGCCCACAGGTCGCCGTCCTCACCCTCGCTCCTGACCCTCACGGAGAGCCACAGATGCGCATCGCCACCACCCTGATGTACGCAGGAGACCCGGTCTCCACCGTTGATCACGTCGTCGCGCTCGAGGGCGCGGGGCTCGACGTCATCTGGGTGCCGGAGGTGTACACCTTCGACGCTGCCACGCTCATGGGCTATCTCGCCGCCAAGACGGAGAAGGTCCACATCGGCTCCGCGATCACGCCGATCTACTCGCGCACCCCGGCGCTCATCGGCATGACGTTCGCCGGGCTCGACTCGCTCTCCGGCGGTCGCGCGATCCTCGGGCTCGGCGCGTCCGGGCCGCAGGTCATCGAGGGCTGGCACGGCGTCAAGTACGACAAGCCGATCGGCCGCACCCGCGAGATCATCGACATCTGCCGGATGCTGTGGCGCCGCGAGAAGCTCATCTACCAGGGCAAGAGCTACACCCTGCCGCTGCCCGAGGACGAGGGCACCGGCCTCGGCAAGCCGCTGAAGCTCATCAACCACCCGGTGCGCCCGAACATCCCCGTCTGGGTCGCGGCGCTCGGACCGAAGAACGTCGAGATGACCGCCGAGATCGCCGACGGCTGGATGCCGATCCTGTTCCACCCGGAGAAGGCGAACGACGTCTGGGGCGAGTCGATCGCCTCCGGCAACGCGAAGCGCGACGCCGACCTCGGGACGATGGAGATCACGGCCGGCGGGGCGTTCGCCATCGCCGAGGGCGAGGAGCGCAAGCAGATCCTCGACTTCACGCGGCACATGGTCGCGCTGTACGTCGGTGGGATGGGCGCGCGCGGCCGCAACTTCTACAACGACCTGTTCTCGCGCTACGGCTACGAGGCGGAGGCCAAGGAGATCCAGGACCTCTACCTCGACGGCAAGAAGGACGAGGCCGCCGCGAAGGTGCCGTTCGACTTCCTCGAGGAGACCAACCTCGTCGGGTCGGAGAGCTTCATCAAGGAGCGCATCGCCGCCTTCGAGGAGGCCGGCGTCACGATGCTCAACATCGTCTCCGCCGGCAAGGACGGCGTCGGCGAGCTGCGTCAGCTCAAGAGCTGGGTGTCCTGACCCAGTCGCTGTTCAGCGCTGAGCGCGGAACCCGAGCCCCGGGGAGCCGCCGATCGCCGTCAGGGTGAGGCGGTCCTCGACGACTGCGACGGTCATGGCCCCCTCGAGGGTCGCGATGACCTCCGAGTCCTGCCGCTGCAGATCCGGAGGGCAGTCGCCGTCGGCAGAGAGGTCGCGGACCTGGATCTCCGCGCCGACGAAGGCGTAGGTCCCGCGCAGCTCGCGGCACCCGGTCGCCGCGGTGAACGTGCCGTCGTCGCTGAAGACGAGCACGGCGTCGTCACCGCTGACCGACGAGGCGGCGCCCGCGCCTCCGACGCCGGTGAAGACGGTGTCGAGCAGCCATCGGGTCCCGACGACGTCGGCCGCCGGGATCTCGGCCTGGCGGGTGAAGTCGAGCCGGACCCCGTCGCCGACCAGCGTCAGGGCGTCGTCGGTGACCTCGAAGCTCGAGATGCGAGCCAGGGCGGTCAGGTAGATCCGTTCGGCGTCCATGAGCGGGCCCTCACAGCCCATCTCGGTCTGCCCGTACCCGCCGCCGCTCCAGACCGTCCCGCCCACCTGGACCTCACCGAAGTAGGAGTTGCAGGCAGCACGCCCGCCGACACGACCTTCGGCGAACTCGAGCGTGATCGCGTCCGCCTCCGGGACCTCGGCGCCGTCGACCGTGCCGGTGACCAGCTGCCAATCGCCCGACGGGTCCCGGGTGTCGATCGCCCCGATGTCGCCACACCCGGACAGGGCGAGGACACCGGCGAGCACGAGCGAAGCGGTCACACGCATCTCACGGTCCTTCGAGGTGGCCGGCCGCGGTCGAGGTCCGGTAGTCTTGCCCGCATGCCGACCTCGGGTCCTGACCCCCGGTCGGCTGTTCACCATCCAACCCGATGCTCCGCCCCGCTGTCGTCCGCACCGCTCAGAGGTCCCCGACCGAGAGCAGCACTCGCGAACACGACCGCAGGGGTACCGCACCGGAAGCGCGTCACCCGGACCGATCCACGGCCGACCGACCGCACCGATCGCCGTGCTGACCTGCACGGCAGAGGAAGATCCCCACATGGCCGTTCGTCTCCGCCTCCGTCGCGAGGGCACGCACAAGCGTCCCCACTACCGCGTCGTGGCCGCCGACTCCCGCTCGCCCCGCAACGGGCGATTCATCGAGATCATCGGGCAGTACCACCCCCTCGAGAACCCTTCGCGCATCGAGATCGACAACGAGCGTGCGGTGCACTGGCTGCGCCACGGCGCCCTGCCGACCGAGGCCGTCCAGAAGATCCTGCGCATCTCCGGCGCGTGGGAAGAGTTCAAGCCGGGCGACAAGCCTGCACGCGAGCGCGACCCGAACCGCGTCAAGATGTCGCGCCAGAAGCGTGAGAAGCTCGCCGAAGCGAAGGAAGGCTGATCATGCGCAGCGACGAGACCCTTGCATTCCTGGCCAAGCAGCTGGTCGACCACCCCGACGACGTCGAGGTCAACATCGTCGAGGACGACCGTCAGGTCACCCTCGAGCTCAGCGTCAACGCTGAGGACCTCGGCAAGGTGATCGGCCGTCGCGGCCGCACCGCCAAGGCGCTTCGCACCATCGTGAAGACCGCCGGCTCGCTCGACGACGAGAACGTCCACGTCGAGATCATCGACTGACGTCGCAGCACATCCTGACGACCGCCCGTCGGCCGACGTTCGCATCGCGAGCATCTGGCGGCGGGCGGCGTCCGTTGCCGCTCAGCTCGAAGACAAGGACCTGTTGTGCAGGACGGCCACGTGTTGATCGGTCGCATCATCAAGCCGCACGGAATCCGCGGTGAGGTGGTCGTCGACGTGCTCTCCGACGTCGACGGCAGGTTCGCGCCGGGCGTCGAGATGACGATGTCGGGGCGCCCGCCGCGTCCCGTCACCGTGCAGACGGTCCGTCCGCACCAAGGACGCCTTCTGGTGCGATTCGACGCCGTCGCGGACCGCACCGAGGCCGAGACGCTCCGAGGCCGCGAGCTCACCGCCGAGGCGATCGACCTTGCCGACGAGGGACAGTTCTTCGTCAGCGAGCTGCTCGGCCTGCGTGTGCTCGGCCCGGACGACGTCGACCACGGCGTCGTGATCGACCTCATCGAGATGCCCCCGGTCGCGGGCTACGACCTCCTCGAGGTCAAGCGCGAGGACGGCACCACCTGGATGCTCCCGACGGCGGATGACCTCGTCGATGCCGAGGAGGTTGAGCGCGAAGACGGCACCGTCGCGTGGATCCTGCGGCTGATCGACCCGCCGGCCGGGCTCGTCGACGACACCGAGGCGGTGGCCGTGCAGCCCGCCCCGCTGCCCCCCGAGGAGCGTGACCAGTGAGGATCGACGTCCTGACGATCTTCCCCGAGTTCCTCGCGACACCCCTCGAGGTCTCGGTGATCGGGCGGGCCCGGACCGACGGGCTGCTCGACGTGCGTCTCCACGACCTGCGCGAATGGACGCTGGACCGCCATCGCAGCGTCGACGATGCGCCGTACGGCGGCGGGGCCGGCATGGTGATGCGCGCCGACGTCTGGATCGCGGCCGCCGAATCGGTCTGGAACGACGTCGAGGCCCCCGGCCACCTCGCCGAGGTCGACGAGACCCCCGAGCTCGTCCATGTCGCCGGCGACGCCGACCGGCCACGCACGATCCTGCTCACCCCTCGGGGACGGCCGCTCGACCAGGAGCTCGCGCGGGAGCTGGCAGCCGAGGAGCGCATCGTCATCTGCTGTGGCCGCTACGAGGGCATTGACGAACGCGTCCACGATCTCGTCGCCACCGACGAGCTCTCCATCGGCGACTACGTCCTCGCCGGGGGAGAGGTGGCCGCGCTTGTCCTCATCGAGGCGGTCGGGCGGCTCCTCCCGGGGGTGCTCGGCAACGCCGAGAGCTCACAGGACGAGTCCTTCCAGGACGGGCTGCTCGAGTACCCGCACTACACCCGCCCGCTCACCGTGCGCGGCCACGGGGTGCCTGACGTGCTCCGCTCGGGCGACCACGGCGCCGTGGAGCGCTGGCGTCAGGAGCAGTCCCGCGAGCTCACCGAGCGTCGCCGGCCCGACCTGATCGCTGGGGAATCCGATGGCACCGGGTGACCATCGCCCGTCCGACGCCGGGCGTTGTTGACCGGCCTGCCGCCCAGACGTACGCTCCTGCCTTCGTCGGCGCCGACGCCATCTGCCGTGCCTCCGTACGTGGGCACGCACCGCTCCGCCGACATCCTTCTCCCTGCAGCAGCCTCTCGCTGCTGCCGCCGCACCCCATGCCGCGCTCCCGCGCCGGCTCGCCCTCCGAGGTCCCCACATGAACAACGTCGACGTCGTCGAGAAGTCCCGCTTGCGCGACGACATCCCCGAGTTCTGGCCCGGGGACACGGTCAAGGTCCACGTCAACGTCATCGAGGGCACGCGCAAGCGCGTCCAGATCTTCGAGGGCGTCGTCATCTCCCGCGCCGGCGGCGGCCTCCGCGAGACCTTCACGGTCCGCAAGGTCTCGTTCGGCATCGGCGTGGAGCGCATCTTCCCGGTCCACAGCCCGGTGCTGGAGCAGATCGAGCTCCTCCGCAAGGGCAAGGTCCGTCGCGCGAAGCTCTACTACCTCCGCGAGCGCTCGGGCAAGCGTGCGCGCATCCGCGAGAAGCGCGACTTCTGAGTCCTGCTGCTCTGCAGATCGGACCGGCCGACGTGTTGTTGACGACCGTCGGCACACGGAGGCTTCCGCATGGTTGACGAGAACGACCCGTCCGGGTCGACGTCCTCCCAGGGGAACGCGCCATCTGGGCGGGTTCCGTCCGAGCCGACGACCTCCGTCGAGCTACCCGTCCGTGAGGTCCCGTCGTCGACGGTGCCGGTGACGGCGTCGCCGCAGGGCGAGTCTGCCAAGGATGCCGTCCTCGGGTTCTTCGCCGAGCTCCCGGTGCTGATCCTGATCGCGCTCGTCCTGGCGTTCCTGCTCCGGACCTTCGTGCTCCAGGTCTTCTACATCCCGTCCGAGTCCATGGTCCCGACCCTCGAGGTCAACGACCGGATCGTCGTCGAGAAGATCTCCTACCAGTTCCGCGACGTTCGCCGTGGCGAGGTCGTGGTCTTCGAGGAGGCAACGCCGATCGCCTCGGACAGCTCCGGGATCCAGCGCGTCATCAGCGCGGTCGGGCAGTTCGTGGGCGTCGTCCCGGCCAACGCCCGAGACCTCGTCAAGCGGGTCGCTGGCCTGCCGGGCGACGAGATCCGCGTCGAGGCCGGGATCGTCTACGTCAACGGGGCGCAGCTCGACGAGCCCTACGCGGACCTCGACACCAAGGACATGGCGTCGCGGATCGTGCCGGCGAACGAGATCTTCGTGCTCGGCGACAACCGTCGCAACTCCGGCGACTCCCGGACCACGCTCGGGACGATCGACCTCGACCGGATCGTCGGCCGCACGGTGTTCCGGCTCTTCCCGTTCGACCGCGCGGGCTCGATGCCGGGTGCCGCGCATCCTGAGGTTCCGGCGTCGACCACCGGGGTCGCCATCGACGATCCGCTGGTCCTCGGACAGCTCGGGGCCTTCGGGATGCTCGGGGCGTTCGGCGCCGTCCGGCGTCGTCGCCACGCGGTCTGAGTAGGGTGGTCGCGACCGCGATCCGACCCTCAGGACAGGACGCGCCAGCCATGCACACCGGAGCGCTCGACGACGAGCTGCACGCGGCCGGGTTCACCCGTGTCGCGGGGTGCGACGAGGCGGGGCGCGGGGCGCTTGCCGGACCGCTGGTCGCGGCCGCGGTCGTGCTGCCGCCCGGCTGGATGCCCGATGGGCTCACGGACTCGAAGCTGCTCACCCGGCTGCAGCGCGAGCGCATGTACGGCGAGATCGTTGAGCGTGCCGTCTCCTGGTCGGTGCGGCGGATCAGCAACACGCGCCTCGACCGGATCGGCCTGCAGCCGACCAACATCAGCGCCCTTCGTGAGGCGCTCTCCGGGCTCGACGTCGCGCCGGACTACGTCTTGGTCGACGGCTTCCGCCTGCCCCGGCTCAGCGCGCCCACCCTGCGCGTCTACAAGGGCGACATGGTCTCGGCGGCGGTCGCCGCTGCCTCGGTGATCGCCAAGGTCACCCGCGACCGGATGATGGTCCGCTACGCGCGCCGCCATCCGGGCTACGGGTTCGAGCGCAACAAGGGCTACGGGGCGCAGGAGCACCGTGACGGCCTCGCCGAGCTGGGTCCGTGCGCCATCCACCGCCGCTGCTTCGCCGGCGTCGCGGCCATGATCGCGGCCGAGCAATCGGCCACTGCAACGACCGGTGAGCTCCAGCTCGCCGCCACCTCATGAGGACCGGAGCGCCAGATGGCTGTTGAGGAGCTCGACGAGTACGAGAACGAGCTCGAGCTCGCGATGTACCGGGAGTACCGCGACGTGCTGCGGATGTTCCGCTACGTCGTGGAGACCGAGCGCCGCTTCTACCTCGCGAACACCGTCACGGTGACGCCGAAGGGCAGCGACGGGGCGCTGCACTTCGAGCTGATCATGCAGGACGCCTGGGTCTGGGACATGTACCGACCGGCGCGGTTCGTCAAGGTCGTGAAGGTCCTCACGTTCCGCGACGTCAACATCGAGGAGATCGCCCACGACGGCGCGGAGGACATCTCCGCGTTCCTGAAGGAAGGCTGACCCATGGGGTTCAACGCCACCCGTCGCTACCGCGACGCGAAGAAGCACGACGTCCGGCTGCTCATCGCCGCCATCGTCATCGTCTCGGCAGTCCTGCTCTGGGCCGTCGGGATCATCGGCTGATGCGGTCGGTGACGACGGAGGCCGGCCTGATCGTCGGGGCCGGACTCGGGGTGTCGGAGTTCGCCGACCAATCACGCCGCGTGAGTTCTCCACAGATCGTGTGAGGTCGTGTTCGGTGGTGTTGTTCTGGCCGTAAGTTCTGGGCATGAACACCACGCCCCGCTCCGACCCGTCCGCGACGACCCTCGACAGCCGTGCTGTCGGCGAGATCGGAGAGCAGTACGCGGTCGAGCACCTCGAACGGCTCGGCCACATCGTCCTGGACCGCAACTGGCGCGCCGCGGACGGCCAGCCTCGGGGTGAGCTGGACATCGTGAGCCGCTGCCCGGAGGACCGGATCGTCTTCACGGAGGTCAAGACGCGCAGGGGCATGCACTTCGGTGGACCGCTCGCCGCGGTGACCGACGCCAAGCGGGGGAAGATCCGGATGCTCACCTCGGTCTGGCTCCGCGAGAACCGTCCGTCCTGCGCTGGGCTGCGGTGTGACGTCATCGGGATCATGGTCGACGATCACGGCGAGCTGCGTTCCCTGTCCCACGTCCCGCAGGCCTTCTGATGATCGCCGTGATCGGAGCGATCGGGCTGATCGGGCTCGACGCCCGGCTCGTCCGCGTGGAGTGCGAGGCCGGCGGCGGCTTGCCGGGCACCAAGGTGGTCGGCATGCCGGACACGGCTGTCCGAGAGGCGGCCGAGCGCGTCAAGACCGCGATCAAGCGCTCGGAGCTGAAGTACCCGGAGGCGCGGGTGATCGTGAACCTCGCCCCGTCGAACACCCCGAAGTCCGGGACCGGGTTCGACCTGCCGATCGCGTTGGGGATCCTCGCGGCCTACGAGGGTCAGGTCCCGGCTGCAGCGCTCGAGGGCGTCGTCGCGTGCGGGGAGCTCGGCCTCGACGGCACCCTCCGCGCGGTCCCGGGCATCCTGCCGATCGCGCAGGCTGCTGCCCGGTTCGGCGCCAAACGCCTGCTCGTCCCCACCGCGGCGGCCCCCGAGGCTGCGCTGGTCGACGGTCTCGACGTCGTCGCGGTGTCGAGCCTCCTCCATGCCGTCGGGGTGCTGAAGGACGGGATGCTGCCGGACCCGATCGTCGACGTCCCGCGCGTCGAGGCGACGACGACCCACGACATGCGCGACGTCCGCGGCCAGGACATCGCGCGCCGGGCGCTGGAGCTGGCGGCCGCCGGTGGGCACCACATCCTGCTCTCCGGCCCACCCGGCTGCGGCAAGTCGATGCTC
>RCMY010004385.1_pt1 | contig 12231 bp, 13 predicted proteins | sample 2041341 | NCBI WGS metagenome assembly RCMY01 (sample SAMN09708234, study PRJNA481090) | Marine sediment metagenome, whole genome shotgun sequencing project.
ATTCGACATTGCGGCGGATCACGTCGTCTTCATAGCTGATCGGCAGCCCGTAGGGCGCATCATCAACACCATCACCAAAGCCGGATGCCCAAGGCTGTACTTCGGTGATTAGCGGATCAGGTGTCTCCGCGACGGCTTGCGTTGCAGCAAGACCAGCGCCCGTTGCAGCGGCCCCTTTCAGGAACGCACGGCGCGAAGTGGATTGGGTGTTCTTCGTCATTTGAATGCCTTTCTGTCGACGCGCCTTTAGGCACCTACAACTGTCACGCTGTTATTTGGGGCCACAGAAACCGTGCCTTGCTTGCGAATGTGATCTTCGACCACGTCCCAGATTTGCGGGCCCTCGGTATCCTCGTTGACAGAGGCCCAGCCCGCGATCTGATAGGTCTTGGCCGGATCAATCATTTCACCGGTTTTCAACAAGGTCATCTCGGTAATCCGGCTGCCTTGCGGTTTGGTAATGTCGATGCGATACCCAAGACCACCGGTGCGCACCATATCGCCGCCTTGTTGATAATAGGGGTCGGGGTTGAACAGGTTATCTGCTACGTCTTCGAGCACCACGTGCAGAAATTCACCTGTCATTCCCGTGCGGTAGGCCGCACCGTAGGTCATTGAGGTGACGTTCCAGATGTCCTCGCGGGTGATGTCTTGTCCGGGCAGGATCGACGGCCCCCAGCGCACGCCGGGGCTAAGCGCGATGTCGGCCTCTCGTTCAGACAACAGTGCGTCACAGATCAGATCATCCCATGTGCCGTTAAAGTTGCCACGGCGGTACAAAAGGCTGTCGCTCTGACCAATCACCTCGGTCAACTTGTCTTCAAACGGCGCACGAACACTATCAATAACGGCGGCGACTTCTTTGTCCGGCGCAATCACATCCGACAGGATCGGGATCAGCTTGTGACGGAACCCCATCATTTTGCCACCCCGCACATCCAGATCAACGCGGCTGACAAATTTGCCGTTCGAACCAGAGGCAACGATAATCGTATCGCCAACAATCACTGGTTCTGGCAGGGCGTCATGGGTGTGGCCCGACAGGATCACGTCGATTCCTGTGACAATACCAGCCATTTTTTTGTCTACGTCAAAGCCATTGTGGCTAAGGCAAACAACCAGTTCCGCACCTTTTGCGCGCACCTCGTCCACCATCTGCTGCATGTTCTCATCCCGAATGCCAAAGGCGTATTCGGGGAACATCCAACCGGGGTTGGCGATGGGCATATAAGGAAATGCCTGACCGATCACGGCGATCTTCACACCGCCCCGTTCAAAGAACTTGTAAGGCGGAAACAACTCTGCCGGTTCGTCCCATTCCGCATCAAAAATGTTCTGCCCCAAAGCCGCAAACGGCAGCCCCTCGACAATCTCGTTCACCCGATCAGAGCCCAAAGTGAATTCCCAGTGGAACGTCATCGCGTCCGGCTTGAGCGCGTTCATCACGTCAACCATGTCCTGACCCTGCGTCTGGAAACAGGTATAGCTGCCGTGCCATGTATCGCCACCATCCAACAGCAACGCATCCGGACGCTCCGAGCGGATGTGGTTGATCACCGTAGCCACACGATCCAAGCCGCCAACCTTGCCGTAGCCTTTGGCCAAAGCTTCAAAGTCACCTGATGACAGCGCGTAATGCGCGTATGACCCATCATCCACACCGTACATCTTGCGGAAATCCGCGCCCGTGACATGAGGCACGGCACCTTTGTTACTGCCAACACCGATGTTGACCGATGGCTCGCGAAAATAGATCGGTTTGATCTGGGCATGGATGTCGGTGATGTGGATCAGCGAGACATTTCCAAAGGTATCAAACTGCAGGAGTTGATCCTGCGTCACAGCCTGTTGCGCCGCTAGCTTACTCCACTGCCCAAACCCTGACGCACCGTAGATCGCGCTTGCTGCCATTGAGGTCTGAAGAAAATCACGACGGGAAATCATATGCGCATTCCTGAATGTATTTGGAGAAAAAAAGGCCCACACGCCGAGACGTGTGGGCCTTGAACTTTAGTTACGGACGGAAGGCCCTTCGACGGACAGACCGTTGCCGCGTGAAGCAACATACAGCTCAAGTGCGATAAACTCGGCGCTGCCGGGCTTGAACGTCTCGGCGCGGGTGTCGCGGATGCAGCCTTTGAAACGGGCATGGACCGAGTTCAGCTTGGTGTTCTTGAGGCGATACGTCGGGAAGCCATTGATCTGGCCCTGGCTCAGGTGATCCGCGCGGATCATCTTGCCATAGTTGGCCTCGTGGCAGGACGCGCAGGCCAGCTCAAGTTGGCCGGTGCGGGTATAATACAGTTCTTTGCCCGCTTCCCATGTCGATTGTGCAGGGCCGTCGATGGCCACGTTGACCGGCAAACCGCGTGAAACCGAGGCCAGCAGCGCGGTCATATTGGCCATCTCACCGCCCGTGTATTTCCATGTCTCCGCACCCATTTGGTTCTCGCGGCAATCGTTAACCTGCATCTCCAAGGTGCGCACTTCGCCCGCATCTTCGTTGAACTTGGGGTACACAGGGCGCACGCCAGCCATCGAAGCGGAATCGTTGTGACAACTGGAACAGGATTTGCCCTCGGTCCCTTCAACAGTGTTCCAAGCGTCCTCGCCCTTGTCCACAAAGATCATGCCCGGATTGTCGAAATCATCCGCTTGCATGGCGCGGGTTTCTTTGCCGCGAAAATGCCAGCCGGAAATCACTTCATCCAGCACATCCGCCACGTGGTCAGGTGCGGCGGTACGTGTCACCAGCGTCAGCTCGCCGTTGAGGATCAGCGTGTCATCCACCGGATCGGCCATAAGCGGCGTTGCGAATATCGCGACTGCCAGCAGGGCTCCTGTTAGCTTTTTCATAGATGTCCCTCCCAAGACAAACAATTCACTCAATCGAGATTTTCTTTGAGGTGTCATAAACAGCCCCGTCATCGTCGTACCAAGTGAATTTGAATTCACCAGCTTCAGGCACGATCGCCTCGAATTCGAAATACGGGTTTGTCGAGATTGCGGGCTCAAGTGTGACGTCGATCACATTCTCGCCGTTGAAATCGCAGGTAAAGCGGTTGATGATCGAACGCGGAATGAGGTTCCCGTCATCATCTTTGCGCTGACCGGATTCCATCTTGTGGCTGATCAGCGTTTTGATTGTGATCGCTTCGCCAGCCGCCGCTGACTTGGGCACCTTAACGCGAGGTTTTACACCTTTTGCCATGATTATAACTCCTGATTAGCCGCCGCAGCCGCCGATTGTGACTTTAACCGTTGATGAGGCCTGTACGAAGGAACCGTCTTCCAGCTTGGCAATCGCGACAACGTCCTGCGTTCCTGCAAGGCGGATGCGTGTGGATGCGGCGCGTGATGCGGCCAGCTTGCCAAATTTAAACGTCGCGACATTGGGCGTCGGGTTGCCCATTGCCAGCACCAATATTTCGACGGCCGTGTCCGATGACACTTCGATTGGCACGGTGTTGCCGTTCTCGGCGATCTCGGGCGCTGTCAGCTTGATGTCGCCGGTTCCGACTTCCGCACCGCCGGTAAAGGCCGCGATCACCTCTTCACCTGCGGCAGAAGCCCGCAACGGCAAGCCAGCCACGAAAAACGCGCCCACACCCATCAAAATTGCATTACGTCTTGTCAGTTCCATAGCCGAACCTCCTTTGATCCCTTTCGGGGTTTTATTCTTTGAGCGTAGACAAATAGGCCACCACATCTTCGATCTGCTGCGCAGATAAAAGCGGGCCGAATGTATCATCAGCGGCATCGCCGGTATAAGCGTTGCCCGGACGGATAAAGCCTTCGGTCTTGTAGAAGGATGGCATCAAGCTGTCCTCAAACATCATCTTGGCGTTTGCCACGATCCCGCGCAACTCAGCCTCAGACCAGCGCTCACCTGCACCATCCAACATCGGGCCGATCTCGCCCTGAAATGGAACATCTGCCAAATCCGAGACCTGATGACAGGCAACACAGTTGCCCTGTTTCTTGTCGCCAACAATTTCGCGACCTACGGCCGGATCACCAGCGACACCACTCAGCGATGCTTCGACACTGCCTTCGTTGAAGGCAACATTTGTCGGAGCGACGGTTTCGGCGCTGACGGCAAAGCCCGAAACCGCGAAGGCCAATACTGCAATTTTCATATGTATCATGCGTCCTCCCAAACACATTCAAGATTCACCCGACCCTAGGACACAAGACCGTGATTGATCAAGAACAAATTCAAAAAATAGAATTTGAACTGGCTTCAGTCGGCGGACCCATTGGCGCGTTCACGAATGCGGCGTGCATGATAGCGTTGAAAATCCTCTTCTGAATCAAGCGCGTACCGTTTCTCATTGACCCATGTGAACATATCCAGCGTGGTCCCCGGCCCAAATGCACCGGGCATCAGTGCAACCGCAGCATTCTGAGCCGTCGCACCCGCCACGACTTCTTCAGGCAAGAACAGAATCGAAGGCGTGAACAACAACCCCCATTTGCGGGCCGCGTTTTTCTCGGTCAAAACTTCACCATCAAAATCGGTGATCTCGGTATCACCATACAGATTGATCTGCACCACAAAGAAGTTGTCGCGGATATAGCTTGCCACCTCTTCGCGCGGAAAGACTTCATTATGCATTTTGGTACAATAGATACAGCCGCGTTGCTCCACCATCAGCACCAGCCGCTTACCTTCTGCGTTGGCCTCGGCCAAATCCTCAGTCAGGTCTTTGAACGTGTCACGCATCCAATCGGTTTTGTGCAAACCATCATCCCCAAGAGTGGCCGCGAGAGCCAGAGTTGCCGAAAAAGATGGCATAGCGATCACAACAAGCAGCATCAACAGGCGTTTCATAAGGTGGTCTCCTTAGATATTCTGGAACACGGGGAAAGTTTGCAGCATCCACTGCGCGATATAGTTAACACTATCTGTAGCAATAAGCGCGGCAAACAGGATCAGCAGCAGGCCCATGGCCTTTTCGACCTTTGGCAGATGTCGTTTGAAACGTGACGCGAACCGCAGGAACGGCCCGATGAACAAGGACGCCACCATAAACGGTGTTGTCATTGCCAGACCAAAAACCAGCAACAGGATCAAGCCCTCAAGCGCCGTCGATTCCGTGCTTGCCGTGAACACCACCGCCGTCAGAACCCCGCCCACACAGGGCGTCCAGCCAGCGGCAAAGGCAAAGCCGACAACATACGCCCCCAAGATGGACATGTTTTGGGTATCTCCCGCCTCCATCTGGAACGCACGGTTGAGAAAGCCGATCCGGAACACACCCAGAAAATGCAGCCCCATGATCAGAACAATCAACGCCGCGATCAGGCGGAACTCGGTTTGCGCGCCACGAAACGTCTGGCTGAGGCCATAAGCCGCCGCCCCCAGCAGGACAAACACCGTAATGATTCCGAGCGAAAACATGACCGACGCCAGAAACGCGCGTTTGCGCACGCCCGGTGCAAGCGTGCCATCACCGCTGATCTCTGACATCGAGGCACCGGCCATATAACTCAGGTAAAACGGCACAATCGGCAGGACACAGGGCGAAAAGAAAACAATCAATCCGCCCACAAAAGCACTAAGTAGCGATACATCCAACATGCCGGTTCGTCCCTGTGCTTGTGCAAATTACACATTCAAGATATTATATGTTTAACCCATCCGTCAATTGGAACCCCATGAAACATCTTTTTCTCATCCTAAGCCTCGCCGTGATGCCGTTGCAGGCTCCGGCTGCGGAGCTTGTCATGGTTGAGCAGACAGGCTGTCATTGGTGCGCAAAATGGAACGCCGAAATCTCGAATATTTATCCCAAGACGGATGAGGGCAAGCGCGCCCCGCTGCGCCGCGTTGATCTGCGCGACCTGCCAGATGACGTTACCTTTACCTCCCGCCCGGTCTTTACCCCTACTTTCGTTCTGGTTGAGGACGGACAGGAGCTGGGCCGTATCGAAGGCTATGGTGGCGATGAATTTTTCTGGTTCCTGCTTGGCCGGCTTCTGGACGATAACGGGGTAAAACAGGTGCCTAAATCATAAGCCTTTTGAGATCAAAGTAACCCAAGGCCAGATGGCCCAGAACTACCGGACGGTCACCACATTATGTCGCTACCCGTTATCACCAAAGACATATCCGACGCCGAAATCGAACGAATGATGGAAAGCGCGTGTACTGCATCCAATTTCCTCAAGGCGATCAGCCATGAGGGGCGGTTGATGATCCTGTGCCATCTGGCCACCGGAGAGAAATCGGTAACCGAACTGGAAGAGTTACTTTCGGCGCGTCAAGCAGCCGTGTCTCAGCAATTGTCACGTTTGCGCACCGAAGGATTGGTTGCACCGCGCCGTGAAGGCAAAGCAATCTACTACCGTTTGACAGACCCGCGCGCCATCAAGATACTTGATCTTGTCTACGATCTTTTCTGCAAAGATGGATAGCGTGATCCGCACCGCGCGCAGACCTACGGGAAAGAAACCATGTTAAGTGGTATTTCAGACGCCGGCTTCTTGGCCCTGATCGGGTTTGGCGGCGGTATCATTCTCGGGCTGGCTGCGCGATTGGGGCGTTTCTGTACGCTGGGAGCCATCGAAGACTTCCTTTATCAAGGCAGCGATATCCGCCTGCGTATGTGGTTTTTGGCCATCGGCAGCGCGGGGTTCGGGGCTTTCACCCTTGTTGGTCTTGGCGCGTTAAATCCGGCACAAAGCATCTACCATCTTGCCCCGTTGTCGCCCGTTTTCGGCCTCATCGGCGGGCTGCTGTTTGGCTATGGCATGGCCTTGGCAGGCAATTGTGGCTTCGGGGCACTGGCGCGGTTTGGTGGCGGTGATCTGCGTTCTTTCGTGATTGTCCTCGTGATGGGCATTAGCGCCTATGTGATGCTCTCGGGCCCCTTCGCGCAGCTCCGATTGACGGCTTTGGAATTCACCGAAATCCATTTACAAATCCGCAGCTATCCCGAACTGTTAAGCGCGGCGACAGGCCTTTCCGTCGTTCCATTTGGCCTGTTGATCAGCGCGGCAATTATCACGATTGCCCTATGGTCGGGCGCGTTTCTGAACACGCCAACGGCGATCATTTGGGGCGTTTTGGTTGGCCTTGCCATCGTCAGCGGCTGGGCCGGTACTCAATGGATCGCGACGACAGGCTTCAGCAACTCCTCGGTAGGCAGCCATACTTTCACCTCCCCCTTGGGCGAAACAATCCTGTTCCTCATGACCTCCAGCGGCGGCGGCCTCACCTTCGGGGTCGGTTCTGTGTTTGGCGTTTTGGCGGGCGCGTTTATCGGCAGCCTCATCAAGGGACACTTCCGTTGGGAAGCCTGCGAAGACCCCCGCGAGTTAAAACGTCAGGTGCTGGGCGGTGTTTTGATGGGTTTTGGCGCGGTGCTGGCGATGGGCTGTACAATCGGACAGGGGATTTCGGCATTCTCGCTGCTCACGCTGAACGCTCCGCTTGTGTTTGTCTCGATCTTTGCAGGTGCCGCTATTGGCCTCAAGCAACTGATCACCGGACTTTCGATTGGCAGCATGCGATAACCGCTCACCATCGCGATGGTAGTTGCTCGGGCTGGAAATTGCCTTCAGTTTATAAGGAACCTTATGTTGGCAAAGTGAGATTGGATGTAAGAACGGCGGTAACCGCAAGGATCGCAAGCATCACCACCCACTCGACATTGATGGACCTTGCGAGGTGTCCCGCCGCATTTGGATTGTTCGCCCGAAGTCCGGGGATGAACCGCAACTTATTTGCTGCTGCCAGCCCAAGAAGCCCCGCGACAAACAGAACTTTCAGGATCAGGGCCAGACCATATCCCGTGCTGACAAGCGCAGGGAGGGAGCCAACAAGTTCGTAGCCCATATATCCACCAGCAATGATCAAGAGCGGCACAGTGGCCGACGCAACAAGACCAAACCGATGCCCGACATCCGCGGCGACTGGCCATGTCTTTCGCGTTATTGTCAGTCGTTTGAGCGGTATCAGAGTACCGATCCACAGCGCGATGGCGATCAGATGCAGGGTCAGTGCAATGTCCAGCAACGTTGTATCACGACCAGAGACATGGCCGACATGGTCAAACGACCAAATGGCCATGATGCCCCCCATGACCGAGACCCAGAGCCCTGCCCCTCCCATGAAAAGACCAACGATGAGTAGGCTCAGCCCTGCAACGCGATATGTCAAAGCCGTACCAACTGGCGTTGTCCAAAGGAGGCCAAGCATTTCTGGATCAACCAAGCCACTAGCATCACCAGTCAGATTTGCGCCACGCAGTGAGAAAGCGAGCAGCGTCGCGAAGAGACCGAGAGCGGCGAATGTCAGGGCAAGACCACGGTAGCGATTTAGCCGAAACAACAACGCGGCAATGACAGTACCCGCCGCCGTCAGTACACCGAGATAAAGCGCAAACTTCGTGGCTATCGCCGCCAATGCCCAGATGTCAGGCACTGTTATTCGACTGTGAAGCTAAACGTGCCGTTCAAAGCATGGCCATCAGCCCCGAGCCCTCTCCATTCAATCACATAATCGCCGCCACCCTTGGGTTGCATCGGAACGGCATAATTCGAAATGAACCCGTCATGCCCGCTCAGGTCTAAGGCAACGCTTGCGTCATCTGCATGGGTCATCGTCAGACGTGTCAGACGAATGTCACCCTTAAAGCCGAGAAGGACTTCAGATGGGGCCTCTGTGAGGGTTGCCTCATCGGTTGGCGTTGTCCCATTCAGCGGCGAGTGCGCCATGGCGCCCGTTGCCCAAATTCCAATCATCCCAGCAAACAGAATCTTCTTCATGTTTATTCCTTTTATCACCCTCAGTTTATCCCGTTGGCGCGTTGTATTTCCCGAATGTAGGCAACGATCATCGTCACATCGCCACGTGTAACGCCATCGACAGCAGGCATATCGCCAAACCGCCAATGATGCGACCGGACGCCCGACACAGCGGCCCGCTGGAAGCTCTCGTCGCCATGGTGGCCTGGCTCATAGATGACATGGACCAACGGCGGAGCAACCCCGTCCTGACCTGCCGCATTAGTGCCGTGACAAACCGAACATTTGGCTTCAAACGCCCTTTTGCCGATCTGGGCATTCTGCGACAGGGTATCAGGCAGAAGTACTTGCGCCAAAGCACCATCGGCTACGATCTCATTGGATGCAACTTGAGCACCAACGGGCGGCCACAGGGCGTAGGCAAGCCCACCAAGGACTACGACGGCACCAATGGCTAAAACTGGTCTCATTTAGGTAACTGATCCTTTATGCTTTTGGGTAACGCTACACCCTCCAGTAAGTGGAAGGTCAAACGTTTTATTGTCACCGCTTGGAGAGCACGCAAACCTCCATCCCAATCATCATCTGATACCAGGGTCATTGAGACAAATCAAAAAAGGCACCCGATCCCATCTGGACACGGTTTTTTGTGGCGATCACAGGCCAGACCGCACAATTCCCCAAAGCCAACGTTCATTGCGCTGTTTATTGAGGTTGGTATGGGCGGTTGTATCAACAGATCAGTGCAACACGTTAGTCATTTCACAAAGATTGGAATGTCAGCCATGGTCTCAAAGATCAAATTTCGCCCAGCTTCCAAATATCGAGCAAAGACATGGATAACTCGACTTTGACATCTGCGTAGGCAGCAACTTTCAATACCTCCTTGCCGAGGGCCAGGACCCAGTGAGATCAGTTCACCGTTTTCGATTTCACAATTTGCCAAGTATTGGGGCAGGCATCCAACCCCGATGCCATTCAAAACCAATTCTTTGATACCCCTTGAAAACGCGGTTTCTCAGACTGGATTTGAGCAAAGGCGTGGCATGCCAAAACTGAGCCAATCAAGCGAGGCCACTCACGGCTTCATCGTTCTGGATATCCCTCTCTGTCAAGAACGCTCAAAACCGCGATTGAAAGCTGAACTCAGCTGACGCTCCGTCACTGCCAATATTGCTGAAGTTTCGAGACACATTGACGGCCATGCTACCGTTACCGGATACCTCTTGACGATAGCCCAGCGTCAAATGCTGGGTCGTAAGGCCACCACCGGCGAAATCATATCCATAGTTGAGGTCGATATGTCCGCTCGGTCCAATCGATATTACGGTACCGATCTCAATGCCTGCCCCCAAACCATAAGTGCCCGCCTCATTTACAAGAAAACGGGGCGCATCAGGACCAGCGGCAACAAAAGCAGAAGAAACTGTTCGGTCCTTGTCGAGTAATTCTCCTCGAATTTCGATGCCGCCATAAATCTCTGCACGTGAGTCGGCACCGAAGTAGACTGGACGACTTGCGTCCACGCCAAATGCGAGGATCAGCGATTGATAGGTCTCTGAAGCAACATTGAGCGCAAGACTTGAACCGCCTGTTTCGGTATAATCGTCAATGTTCATCCATAGATAATCAAGCGATGTTGACCAAGTGACCCGCGTCGCCGTCCTCAGATCGCCAATGGGATCGTTGTAATCACCCAGTACGCGCGAATAAGACAGTTTGGGCGCGATGTTGAGATAGGTGCCGTCAAACTCGGCATTGGCGAGCGCATCTACAACAACGCCGCCATTGGAAAAGTTGATCCGCCGGTCGGAATTGAAGGCCATGCGTCCAACCGAGAGATATCCTTCAAGCGTTAAATCACGGCGGATGAAATCCTTGTGGACGCCGTAGACCGTTGCTTGATAACCTTCGCTTTCAAGTGTTCCGCCGCCTCCGAAGTCGGTAGACGTCTCGGCATACCCAAGCGCAATACCCATGCTGTGGCGGTCACTTAGGATGCGGTCATAGCCAATCATCAAATTGGTTGCTTCCAAGTCATATCCGCTTGAGTTGGAATTTGCGTCCCGTTCCGCCCAAGCAATATCGCCCGCAACGAAAATGCCCCAGCTGGGGTTTCCAAGGAGGTTGTCGCCGACACCAAGAAACCCTTGCAAGGCTCTGGCAACCAATTCGGTTGGGATCACCTGATCGCCAATCTTGAGGCTGACACCATCGGTGTTAAAGCCGCGTGCCGCACCATCGCGGATCTGTGTCAAACGCCGGCCAATTACACGTCCCAAACCGCGTGCCACTGTGGCAGTTGCGTCTACGACGGCAAAGTGTTCCTCGTTGCGCAAAGCGCGCATGGCTTGGGTCAGATCTTCGCCACTGTTGGCCGCAATCGTCAAGCGCGTGCAAATGTCGAGGAACTCCAGCGATTGTGCGTCAGGCTCTGAAAAGCCCCTGACGATGGAGCATGACTGTTCAAACACCTTTGCGACCTTGAGCAATTCAGGATCGGTGATCTGTGCAGAGATCGCATCACCGCCGACAGCAACTACAGACAAGGATACAGAAGCGTTGGATCCAAGCGCCCCAGTTGATGTGGGGTTTGCAGCGCGGTAGATGAAGCTTGTCGTGCCTGTGTACCCTGCCAGAGGTGTAAAGGAGATCGACTGTCCGTCAATTGCCACGCTGCCCTCTGTGGCAGGGTCGGGTCGGCTTATGATTGTCACGATTGTCGCATCCGAACCAATCCGCCGGGTGTTTTCGTCATTTGCCAGCACATCAATGAGGGTGGTGCGGCCTTCGACGGCTGTGACACGGTCATCCACAGCGCGCACAGCGTCCTGCGAAATGACTGCGATCGTGACTGTCGCGACGCTTGTTGCATCTCCACTGGCATTGCGGGTTCTGTATGAAAAGCTGTCTGGACCGACAAAACCCGTAATCGGCGTATAGGTCACCGACAGGTCCGTGTTTACAACTGCTGTGCCATTTGTCGGCGCCGTGACGATGCTCATGCTTTGAGCGGCACCGCCGCCGTCATTGGCAAGCACAACAATAGTCGAAGACGTGTTGCTCAGGGCGTTGATTGTATCATCTACGGGTGTTGGCAAATCGCCGATAACTTCGATTGTCACGGCACTTTCGGGCCCTGGATTTTGCCGGAAGAAGCCAGGTCGAGATATCCGTGCGCCGCTGTTGTCGCGTTGGCCCGCGTCATTTACCGGCAGGACAACCAATGTGTAGGTGCCCGGAACCAAATTAGCATTGGCAACTGAAATCTGCCCGTTATCAGCAATCGTAAACTGCCCTGTGGAATCCGTTGTACCGGGGGTCCCGGCATCATTGGCGTTGATGAGATAGCTGTGTATCTGAGCCGTCGCACCGAAAACATCCCGTCCGGTGGAGGACGTCGTCAAAGGCGCACCAATGGCTGTCCCGGTCGAGGCCGATTGAGACACTTGCAGCGTTTCGGTCGGCGAAAGGGCC